>Ga0172377_10005918_pt1 | contig 12583 bp, 14 predicted proteins | sample Pumphouse3metaG_FD_119749 | JGI IMG/M metagenome (GOLD analysis project Ga0172377, IMG submission 119749) | Leachate microbial communities from a municipal landfill in Southern Ontario, Canada - Pumphouse #3 metaG | ecosystem: Engineered > Solid waste > Landfill > Unclassified | place: Canada... | reverse complement strand
TTGCAAATTGATAATCCTGATAGGGGTTTTTCTTACGTAAATGATGGAAAACTTGACATGAGAATGGATCAAAGCAAAGGAATTTCCGCATATGAATTATTGAAAGATGCAACATTTGAGGATATGGCAAAAATCTTCAGAGAATATGGCGAAGAAAATTATGCAGGGAAAATTGCGGCGAAGATAATCACGCAAAGAAAAGATAAGGAGATTCAAACAACTTATGAACTTTCGGAGTTGATAAAGTCTTGTTATCCACAAAATTATAGAGATGGGAATCCTGCGAAAAGAGTATTTCAAGCTTTGAGAATAGAAGTTAATCAGGAGCTGAATGGGTTGTATGATTTTATATTGTCTGTCAGCCTCAGGTTAAAAAGTCGGGGGAGAATAGCGGTAATCAGCTTTCACTCTCTAGAAGATAGAATAATAAAAAGTGCATTCAATTACTTGGAAAAAGACTGTATTTGTGACAAAAGATCTCCGATTTGCACATGTAACAAAAAGAGGGAAGTCAAAATCATTACGCCGAGACCAATAATTGCTTGTTCAGAAGAATTAAATAACAACAAAAGAGCCAAGAGCGCAAAATTGAGGATTGCGGAGAGAATTTAATATAATTTATTGAATTTGGAGGAGAAAAAATGGTTACACTAAGAAGAGATGTTGCAGCAATGCAAAATAATGATGTATTTGATCGAATTGGCAGGGATCAAGAATTAATGACTGATTACGATAGATTTATGCAAGAAAAGAAGCGTGCTGATAATATTTCAATTCTATACACTAATGAATACCTTGTTTCAGTTCCTTCGATGAGATCGAATGAAAAAGTGAGGACTAATACAAGGGAAAAAAATAAACAAAAGGTTCAAGAAAGTATTTCTCAAACGTTTAAAACTTATGATGATTATATGCTATCTCAAATTAACAGAATGAATCCAGACAAGATTTTAAGTTTAGAGGAATTTAATGAAAAATATCATTCTGGAAAAAGTGTATATTCTGCAGTAAAGAAAGAAAAAGAACATATAAGTAAAAGGGCTAAAATATTCATTTCTTTATACTTATTATCTTTGATTGGGGTTGCTGCATTGTTTTTTTTTACATTAATAGGCTAATTGATATTAAGCCTTGGTTAAATCCAAATGGATATATTTGCAATATATTGAATGGCCTTTCGGAATGGTTGAGGATAAATATATGAAAAATACTTTATTGAAAAATATATTAGCTTTTGTTATCTCAATTACAGTATTGGCAAGCGTGATAGTCATTGGGTTAATTTATTCAGAAGAGATTACTTATTTTGATGTGAACAATAGCATTAGTAATTGTCTAGGTGAGACTCCTGAAGCCCCCCAAATATCATTTACTGAAGACCTAGTATATGAAAGATCAGAGTGTTTTTTGAATTATAGTGTTTTTGATAATGTTGTTTGAAAAAAGTTTATGATATACTATTGTAGTATAAATTACAAAAACTGTGTTTAAGTCCACTAAAATAGGTTAATCAAAATGAAAACAATTAAAGATGCTATATTAAATATTGGTTCGGATAATATAACTTTAGCCATTATTGATGAAAAATGTTCAAACAGTTTTTTTTATGAGTCTTATAAAGCATATCTTGGTTTCCAGAATGGAAATTTTATTGATGAAGAGGATCTATTTTTTTGCATTAAGTCGCTAATTAAGGAGTGTGAAACCTCTATTTTTGGGAAAATATCAAAAATTCTTGTGGGAGTACCCGGAGAATTTACTCAGGTAATTCAAAAAGAGGTTGAAATGTCTTTGGGCCCAACTCGAAGAAAGATTATTTCTAGAGATGCAGATAATATTCTTATCAAAGGTGAGCCTCTAAAAAATGATTCCCATGTCGCAATTAATGCTTCCCCTATTTGCTATATTTTAGATGAAAATGATTGCACTTTATGTCCGGAAGGTAAATTTGCACAAAACATTAAAGCTCAAATATCTTATGTTCTTTGCGACAGATACTTTTATGACTTGTTTAACGACATCTCAGATGAATTAAAAATAAATTTTGAGTATACCTCCACAATGTTAGCAGAAATTATGTTTTTAATGCCACGAGTTGCTAGAGATAATGGGGCATTTTTAGTGGATGTTGGGTTTACTAGTAGTTCTGTTGCTTTTTCTCAAGGAGACGGGATGATTTTTATTAAATCTTTTTCTTTGGGGGGGGGATATATTGCCTCAGATTTAATGGATGTATTAAATATCCCTTATGACCATGTTGTAGCTTTGTCAGAAAAAATTAACATTAATTTGTCTCCTTCTACAAATGACCAATATTTTATTCCTGTAAAGAATTCTAATTCTGTTTATAAAATTTCAGATATAAATGAGGTAGCTATTTCCACCATTGATGATATCTGTGATTATGTCCAAAAGGCAATAAATAATTGCCCATATAAGGCTTCAGATAACATCCCGATATATTTGACCGGAACTGGTTTTGCCAACATAATTGGTGCTAAAGAAAGGATGGCACAAATTCTTGGTAAAAATATAGAGATTCTCTCGTCCCCAATTCCTCAATACAATAAGCCTTCATTTAGCGGGATAGCATCCTTGCTTATGTTGATGCAAACAAAGATAAATAAAACAGGGTTTTTAAAGAGATTGTTAAATAATTTCAAGTATATTTTCAGGAGGAAATAATATGACTACAGCATCAGGTATCGCAAATATAAAGGTAATAGGAGTAGGCGGGGGAGGAAATAACGCGATAAATCGAATGATTTTTTCGGGCGTCACTTCCGCAACTTTTATAGCTGCAAATACGGATATGCAAGCATTAAATATGTCTCATGCACAAATAAAGCTGCAACTTGGGTCAACATTGACGAAAGGTCTAGGGGCTGGATCTGACCCTGAAATTGGAAAACGTGCAGCAGAAGAAAGCAAAGAAGAAATTAAAGCGATACTTCAAGAAACAGATCTTTTGTTTATAACCGCCGGTATGGGAGGTGGCACTGGAACGGGTGCAGCTCCAGTGATTGCAGAAATGGCAAAGGAAATGGGAATTTTAACCGTAGCTGTAGTTACAAAACCTTTCGAAAGATTCGAAGGTAGAGTAAGGATGGACAACGCAGAAAAAGGTATTTCTGAATTAAAGAAATATGTAGACACATTGTTGGTAATACCTAATGAAAAATTACAACAGTTTATGCCTAAGGGAACTCCATTTATAAAAGCATTTCAAGCTGCGGACGATGTATTAAGGCAAGGTATACAGGGTATATCAGAAATTATTATGACTCCTTCTTTAATTAATCTCGATTTTAACGATATAAAAACTATAATTAAAGCACAAGGAAATGCTCACATTGGTATAGGCCGTGGTAAAGGGGAACGAAGGACTTTTGATGCAGTAAAGCAAGCTGTTCAAAGCACTCTATTAGAAACTAATATTGGTGGAGCTACAGGTATATTGATTTATGTCGCCGGAGATCAAGGTTTGACTATGGATGAAGTCTACGAAAGTGTTGGATTGATTAAAGAAGTAGTTTCTCAAGAAGCAAAAATTATCTTTGGAATGGGTATAGATGACAACTTAAATGGAGAAGTAGTGATTACTGTTATTGCAACAGGTTTTCAAACTAAACCAGACGGTTCAAGTAACTATGGCCTTATGCAAAGACAGATTTTTACGGAAAAAGATAAAGACATGAACAAGAGAATGAGTACTATGTATGGATATCAAGAGAGTGGTGATCTTACTAATGAAAAAAAACCAGATGAGTCAGTTCGTGGAAGGGAAAATAGTGATAGTGTTAACAACAATAATGTAGAAAATCAAAGAATCCCGGTGTCTTCAAACAGGTTGCCTGCTTTTCTACAAAAAAGGTCTAAAAATCTAGATAGTAATAGATAAAATAAAATATAATTACAAAAAAAGCCTTAAAATGGAGCAAAAAATATGAAATGTCCTTTTTGTGGAAGTCTTGATAGCAAAGTTGTTGATAGCAGAGAAAGTGATGATGGATCAGCAATTAGAAGAAGAAGAGAGTGTGAAGTTTGCAAGAAAAGATACACAACTTATGAGAAAATTGAAAGCATGCCTGTTTTAGTTATAAAAAATGATGGAAATAGACAATTGTTTGATGTTTCAAAAATTAAAAAGGGCTTAATTAAGGCTTGTGAAAAACGCCCTGTATCATTAGACCAAATTGACTCATTGGTAAGTGAAATAGAAAAAAGGGTAAATAATTCATTAGCTCAAGAAATTTCTTCTAAAAAAATTGGAGATATGGTAATGGAAGGGTTAAAGGACCTTGATGAAGTAGCATATGTTAGGTTTGCTTCGGTCCATAGAAAATTTACGGACATTAATATGATGAGAGAAGAAATTAATAAATTAGTTGATAACAAAATTAAATAGTTTCTTTATGTAAATAATTAATGATATAATAATTTTGTGAGTTGATTGGGTGGTTACACATTTAATGTGAGGAAAGTCCGAGCATCACAAGGCAAAGTGGCAGAGAAATCCTGCTGAAGGCGACTTCAAGGAAAGTGCAACAGAAAAATACCGCAGTTTTTACTGTAAGGGTGAAAAGGTGTGTTAAAAGCGCACCAGCAATTTGGCGACAAAATTGGCTGTGTAAACCCCACTTGATGCAAGAAAGGAGATTATTAGTTGCCTGCTATTCTCCTTAATCGCTAGAGCTTTTAGGCGACTAAGGGCCAAGATAGATGACCACTCTAGACAGAACTCGGCTTACAGGTCAACTCACACTAAGAGCTTAATAGCTCTTTTTTAATAAATAGTTATATTATGTGGTGAATAAATGGATTTTTTTACGAATAATTTAAATAAGAATGCTCCGTTAAGTCAAAGGATGCGGGCTAATTCTCTAAAAGATTTTTTGGGACAAAAACATATTATCCATGAAGGATCTCTGTTAAAAAGAGCTATTAGCGCTGATAGATTAGGTAGTTGTATTTTTTATGGCCCTCCTGGAACGGGAAAAACAACATTGGCCAATATAGTCGCTGAAACTACAAATGCAGAATATAGACATTTAAATGCTGTTTCATCTGGGGTTTCTGAAGCGAAAGAAATTATTATAGAAGCAAAGAAAAATTTGGCTTTATTCTCCAAGAAAACGTATATGATTCTTGATGAGTGTCATAGGTGGAGTAAAACTCAATCTGACTGTGTATTGTCTGCCATTGAAAATGGTGAAATCATATTCATTGGAACCACGACTGAAAACCCTTATTCAAGTATGACTAAAGCTATCCTTAGTCGCTGTAGAGTTTTTGAATTTCACCCATTAAGTATTAGTGAAATAAAAGAAGGTTTAATTAAAGCGATTGCTGACAGTGATCACGGATTAGGAAATTATAATCTTATTGTTGATCCTGAAGCGATTGACCATATAACTAGATTTAGTTATGGTGATATGAGAGTGGCTCTTGATTCGTTAGAACTAGCAGTTATTACTACTAAAGTTGATTCTAAGGGAGTCATAAAAATTAGTCTGAATATAGCTGAAGAAATAATGCAAAAAAGGGCTGTTTCACTTACTGAGCAAGATTATTATGATTTATTAAGTGCTTTTTGTAAGAGCGTAAGGGGTGGGGACCCAGATGCTGCTTTGTTTTATTCATTAAAACTTACTCAAAGTGGAATTGATCCAATGATTATTGCTAGAAGATTGGTTGTTCATTCAGCCGAGGATGTAGGGTTAGCCGATCCTTATGCTCTAACCATAAGTTTATCGGCATTAAATGCAACAGAAAAGATTGGATTGCCTGAATGTCTGTTACCTCTGAACGAAGCGATTATTTATGTAACCCTTTGTCCAAAATCAAATTCGGTCTATATGGCAATAGAAAAAGCAAAAAAAGCTTTAGAGGATTCAACAAACTTTTCTATCCCGAAACACATAATCAATAGAGAATTAAAAAGAAACAATGAAATTGAATATAAATACCCTCATGATTTTGGCGGATGGGTTAACCAACAATATTTACCAGATGAATTAAAAAGCTCAAGATTTTATTATCCTTCACAAAATGGACAAGAAAAGTGTATAATTATAAATAAACTAAAAAACATATTTAAAGGAGAATCAAATGAGTAAAGAATTAAAAGGCTCAAAAACTGAAGAAAATTTAAAATTTGCTTTTGCTGGAGAAAGTATGGCAAGAAATAAATACGATTATTTTGCTAGCAAGGCAAAAAAAGATGGATACGAACAAATCGCTAATATTTTTTCTACTACAGCTTTAAATGAAAAGGAACATGCGAAGCTTTGGTTTAAAGCATTTGAAGGAATAAAAGACACTTATGAAAATTTACTTACTGCAGCACAAGGAGAGCATGAAGAATGGACTCAAATGTATAAAGAGTTCGCTGAAGTTGCGACGCAAGAAGGATTCGATGAAATTGCAAAACTTTTTGAAGGTGTTGCTGGCGTAGAAAAATCGCATGAAGAAAGATATTTAAGCTTAGCTAATAATATTAAAAATGGCTCTGTCTACAAAAAAGAGGCGAAAATCGAATGGATTTGCAGGAATTGTGGCCATATTTTAGTATCTAATGAAGCCCCTGATAAGTGTCCCGTTTGTAATCATCCTCAAGCTTATTTTGAAGTGCATAATCAAAATTATTAATATGAGAAAAATGGCTCTTGACATTGGGGATGTCCGGATTGGAGTTGCAACAAGCGACCCTTTAGGGATAATTGCATCAGGATATAAAACTCTTTTCAGAAAGGAAATTAAAAATATCTTTCAAGAAGTGTTAAATATTTGTCAAAAAGAAAGTGTTGATACAATTGTTATAGGATTGCCGAAAAATATGGATGGAACAAATGGGAATAGGGCAGAGATTTCCTATAAATTTGGCGAAGACTTAAAAAAGCTAATTGGGGAGAAGATTAAGATAGTATATCTAGATGAAAGATTAACTTCTGTTCAAGCGGAGAGGATTCTCATTTCAAGTGGAGTTAGAAGAGAGGATAGAAAAAAGGTAATAGATAAGGTTGCAGCAACAATAATATTAGAAACATACTTAAATAAAATTTCATAGGAAGTAATTTTATGGATAATTTTAATGAAATGGAAGAAGTGATTGTTCTTGTCGGAGATAAAGGTGATGAGCATGAATTTCGAGAAATAGCGCTCGTTGAATTCGATGAAAGAACATTCATATGTTTGGAACCCGCGGAAGAGATTGAGGATTTTGAGGATGGAGATCTTTTGATTTATGAGATATCTTATGATGAAAATGATGAAGAGGTATTTTTGCCAATAGATGACGAAAATCTATTGAGTAAAGTGTTTGACCAGTTTATTTGTATGCAAAATGAAAAAAAATAATAGATACAAAAAATTTTTAATTTTAATAATAATTGCGACTTTGAGCTCATCTGTTTTTTTTCTGTCTTCGTGTAAAAATATTGAGGACACTATCCTCCCTAATGATGATACAACACCTACTAACACTATTTTGCCCGGTGATCCATTTTATTCTCCTGCACCAGCAAACACACCGTTTTTTGATTATTCGGAGCTAACTGTTGCGGAAATAATTTTTTCTGATCAAAGGGGGACAGAAAGAAAGGTAAGTATTGCTTTATTTGAGGAATTGGCCCCTGTCACTTGTGCTAACTTCATTACGCTTGCTTCAAGCGGACACTATAACGATACTATTATTCATCGCCTTGTACCTGACTTTGTTCTTCAAGGAGGGGGTTATACAACTGATTTTAAAGAGAATCAACAAATAGAAATCATTCCACAGGCTTCAGTAGACTCTATATTGGGGGAGTTTTCGTCTAATGGTTTTCTATTGAATCAAGGTCTTTACCATGAAACTGGGGTAATATCTATGGCTAGGTTATCAAATGACAAAGATAGTGCTACAGATCAATTCTTTATTTGTTTATCTAAATCAACTAGTCTTGATGGGGAGTATGCAGCTTTTGGTAAATGTATAGATGAATTAAGTTTATATAACGTTGTTGAACTAGGAAAATCTAGTTACGTGAATATAACCACAGGTATGGAAAATTGTGCTTATCCTTTTATTTATGTAAGATCAATAAATATTATAAAAAATGATTAGGAATTACATATGAGTGATACTAAGTTGAAAAGAACTAGAATCTATATTATTTTTTTCTCTGTTTTTTTAACCGTACTATTTTTTGCCTTTTTTAATCAGCTTGGCTTACATAATCATTCTCCACACGCAAAAGCAGCGGGAGAATATAATATCAATGATTTTGAGTTGGATTTAACACCACAGAATTATGTTTATTCTGCTAATCCAATAGAGTTTTCTACTTATATAGAGTATCAAGGAATCCCTTTTTACGATTACACTGTTTTATATGAATCAATCGATTATCTTGAATCTAATTCTCCTCCGACTAATGCAGGTTTATACGATGTTACCATAACAGTAAATGATTCTGAAATTTTTTGGTCTTCAAGTTTAAATATTAGCCCAAAATCTATCACAATCGAGTATGCTGGGGCTTCGACATACCAATACTTTGGGGTAGAATTTTCAAGAAATATTTCTCCAATAGGAGTAATTGACAATGAGGATATAGGACTATCCTATGAGTATGTTGGGTTAAGGCACATCTTACCTGAAAACACCAAACCGGTCATGGCGGATACATATCAAATAAATATTTCCATTTCCAACAGTAACTATGTAATCAATGATTACACGGGAAATGACCCCGGAGAACTAATAATTACTAAAGCTACTTTAATTGCAACAGCTAATGATATAACAGTCAATGAAGGGGATGAAATAGAGTTTTCAGTATCCATTACGGGCTTTGTTAATGAAGAAACCACTGAGGAACTTATTTCTATTCCTATTGTTATTTTTGAGGAGAACGAGGCAGGGGTTTATGATATCCTTCCCTCAGGAGGAGCAGCTGATAATTATTCTTTTCAGTATTTAGGCGGTTTACTTACCATAAATAAACTAACTCTATCTGCAATTTCGGATGATGGCTTACATGATATTTCTATCTCAGGTGTTTTTCATCCAGATTTTTCTTTAATAGTGTCTTCTTTGTCTTTTGATGATGAGAAATATATAGAAGCAATGGATACAATAGTCCTCAGAAACATGGATACATATATGGATAAATCTATTTATTGTTTTGATACTAGTCAATCTCAAGGATTATCAAGTTCTACAAGATATAAAATAAAAATTTCAGATGTTGTTTTGAAAGAAATATTTAGTTATAAGGTTTTAGTTGTAGATGAAACAGGTCTTGTTCATGAAATTACTAAATATAATTACTCTAATGGAGATTTGTCTTTTTCTTCCGATGTTTTAGGCACTATATTTATTGTTGAGAGACAATTGAGAACTTACCTTATTTTGGGTATATTGGTTGGATTAACTCTTGTAATAATTGCTTTTGTGATTTTGACCAAACTTAAATATCAAATCGAGAAAAGAGATATAGAAAGAGCAAATCAAGAATTGAAAAAAGAAAAGAATAAGTATCGTTGGGACTGATAAAGCGTTAATACTGTAATATATTTTGTTGCAACTATATATCAACTATGTTATCATTACACAAGTCATTATTAAACACTTACGTTGAGTGTGTCCTGTTGCCATTTGGTTGAGACATATTGAGATGCGTAAGTAAGAAAAAACAGGAGGATTTTTTATGTCAGTAATAACAATGAAACAATTATTGGAAGTGGGACTTCATTTTGGGCATCAAATCAAACGTTGGAATCCCAAGATGAAAGAATACATTTATGGTGTTAGAAACAACATTCATATCATAAATCTACAAAAAGCTGTAGATTTGATTGAAGAGGCTTTCAATTTCATACAAAATGTAGCTGCTGAAGGAAAGGAAATTTTATTCGTTGGGAGAAAGAAACAAGCTAAAGATGTAATTAAAGCCGCTGCAGATCGTTGCGGTATGTACTATATCAACGAAAGATGGTTAGGCGGAACACTTACTAACTTTCCGACTATGCGTTCTAGAATAGATAGATTGAATAAATTGGACCAAATGGAACAGATTGGCTCATTTGAACTTTTACCCAAAAAAGAAGTTCTACAGCTTAATAAAGAAAGAGAAGTTTTGAGAAGAAATCTTGGGGGAATCCAAAACATGAGAGTTCTTCCGGGTGCATTATTTGTTGTTGATATCAAAGAGGAACATTTGGCTGTAGCAGAAGCTAGAAAATTAAATATTCCTATTGTTGCTTTAGTTGATACAAATTGCGATCCTGACTTAGTTGATTATGTGATACCTGGAAATGATGATGCCATAAGAGCTGTAACTTTAATTTCTAACTTAATGGCTGACGCTGTTATCGTCGCTAGAGAAGGGGAAGAATCAATTAATTTAAGCCATATAAAAGAACAAAATAAAGAAGAAGAAGTAAAAAATGATTCGTTAAATGAAGATAGCCTTGAAGAAATAAACTGACAAGTTTTAGGAGGAATATATTATGAATTTTAGTGCTGAGAATGTTAAAGATCTCAGAGTAAGAACTGGTGCAGGTATGATGGACTGTAAAAATGCTCTAGTCGCAACTGATGGGGACATTGAAAAAGCTATAGAATATTTAAGGGAAAAAGGAATTGCAAAAGCTGCAAAAAAATCAACCAGGATTGCTTCTCAGGGAATTGTAGACAGTTATATTCACATGGGAGGTAAAATAGGTGTAATAGTCGAAGTTAATTGTGAAACTGATTTTGTTGCTAAAGGTGATATGTTTAGAGAATTAGTTCATGATATAGCACTTCAGATCGCAGCCTTTAAAGCCGTTTACGTTTCAAAAGACGATGTTCCTCTAAGCGAAATTGAGTATGAAAAAAATATCACTAGGGCACAAATAGCAAACGACCCTTCTTTAGTTAATAAGCCAGAAATAGTTAAAGAAAAAATGATTATAGGAAGAATAGAAAAATATTATAAAGAAGTATGTCTATTGGAACAACCATATGTCAAAGACCCTGATTTAACAATTGCTGATTTAGTTCTTAATGCAATCTCAAAAATAGGAGAAAAAATTGCTATTAGAAGATTTGTACGGTATGAAATGGGTGAAGGATTACAGCAGAAAGATACTAACTTAGCTGATGAAGTTAATGCAGAAATTGCAAAAATGTCAAAGTAAAGAAAAAAAAAGATACCAATTGGTATCTTTTTTTTGGAGGACAATATGATACCGAAGTATAGTAGAGTTCTATTAAAAATTTCAGGGGAAGCATTAGCTGGATTGAATGGATTTGGAATAGATGAATCAGTATTATCTAAGATTGTTAACCAAATAGCTAAGGTCCATGATGCAGGTGTTGAAATAGGAATTGTTGTTGGTGGAGGGAATTTCTGGCGAGGGAGGCAAGGAGGAAAAATGGACAGAACCACTGCTGACCATATGGGTATGCTTGCTACTGTAATTAATGCTTTAGCTATGCAGGATGCACTCGAAAGAGCAGGAGTAATGACTCGAGTCCAAACTGCATTAGATATAACAAAGGTAGCTGAGCCTTTTATAGCTAGAAGAGCTAACAGACATCTTGAAAAAGGTAGGGTTGTGATTTTTGGTTGTGGAACTGGTAGCCCTTTTTTTACTACTGACACAGCTGCAGCACTAAGGGCAAACGAAATTCATGCACAAGCATTGCTTTTGGCAAAAAACATCGATGGCGTATATGACAGTGATCCAAGGAAAAACCCATCTGCACAAAAATTTGATACTATTACTCCTAAAGATTACATAGAGAAAGGTTTATCTGTAATGGATACAGCCGCAGTATCTCTTTGTAGTGAAAATGATATTCCAATTATTGCTTTTGGACTCGCAGAAAATGATAGTATCATGAGAGTTGTTTGTGGGGAAAAAATAGGAACGCGTATATTGTCTTAATAATTTAAAACAATCCAAAAACTATCATATTTATATAAGTACAGACATGTGTGCGTTATTGTAAATTAACGATATATATGTTATATTTGTCGTATAAATACAAAAAAGGAAGGATATAATATGGCTTATTTAGACGATAATGTTGAAATAGTTTTTTTAGATTTAAATGAGAGAAGTGAAAAAACAATATTAGCATTGAAAACAGAATTAGGATCGTTAAGAGTAGGAAGGGCAAATCCCAAAATTTTGGATAAAGTACTTGTAAACTACTATGGAACGATGACGCCAATTAATCAAATGGCTAATATTACTGTACCAGAAGCTAGAATGATTGTTATTAATGTTTGGGACGCAAGTGCTTTAAAAAATGTTGAGAAGGCTATAATAGACGCAAATCTAGGGATTTTCCCTTCAAACGATGGCAAAGTCTTAAGAATGGTATTCCCAGAATTGAATGAAGAGAGAAGAAAAATTTTAGCAAAAGATATAAAAGTTCTTGGCGAAGGAGCGAAGGTTGCTATAAGAAATATAAGAAGAGATGTCCTTAATAAGCTAAGAAGCTTTGAAAAAGATAAGACTATCACCGAGGATGATTTAAAAATCTATGAAAAAGATTTAGATAAACAAGTTAATGAAAAAATATTTGAAATAGAAAAGATTA
>Ga0172377_10005915_pt1 | contig 12588 bp, 12 predicted proteins | sample Pumphouse3metaG_FD_119749 | JGI IMG/M metagenome (GOLD analysis project Ga0172377, IMG submission 119749) | Leachate microbial communities from a municipal landfill in Southern Ontario, Canada - Pumphouse #3 metaG | ecosystem: Engineered > Solid waste > Landfill > Unclassified | place: Canada... | reverse complement strand
CAGCTCGAAGAGAGTTTGGAAGACTTTTTTTGTTTTTATGAAATCAGTTATAGCTCTCAATATTGTTCTGAATGAAAACTTTAATTTTCACATCGAAGATTTTAGCAAAAGCATTTATAGAACGATTAACAGAAAAAAATGAGTCTCGTTTTATTTTGTCCCAATTTCAAGGCTTAAAATACCTTTTTGGTTTCCATTTTTACATAAAACAACACTTTAAACTAGTGAGATAGGTAAAAAGTCTGTATTTTTGCAGATTGTAGTAAGATATATAATTTATGAATAAAGCTAAGATTTTCATCATTGCCTCTGTGCTAATAATTTGTTCCTCCTTTTCTTCTTGTTTGGATAAAGCCGAGGAGAGTACAGGGGCTACGAACGATTGTGCCATAACGAATATGGTCATTGGACTTCTTCAGCGAGTTGTTCATAATAAACGTGCATCTGGACAAGATACAACTTATGTAACTACACTTTATGGTAGTACTTATCCTATGTATATTGATCAGATTAAAAGAGAAATATTTAATCCGGATTCATTGCCTTTAGGAACAAAAGTGAAGGCCGTTGTTTTTTCTTCTATCACAGCTGACGGAAGTGTTGCGTATCGTACTGATGCAGGTCATGATACCCTTTATAGTAGTACAGATTCATTGAATTTTTCTAACCCTCGTTTATTTACTTGTTATGCTTATTCTGGCTTAGCAAAGAAAACATACCGTGTTCATGTTAATGTGCATAAATTAGATCCAGAAGTTTTTGTCTGGAAAAATCTTTTTGTTTCAAATGATTTATTGGATGTTACAAAGCAGAAGGCCTTTATTAAAGATAATAACATTTTTGTTTTTGCGGAGACAAATGATAAATGTTTTTTACTTAAATCGTCTGTTGATGATGGGGCTCATTGGGAAAAAATTGAAATGTCTGGTATGTCTCCATTAAATGTAAATGGAATCCAATTATTTAAAGGTAATTTTTATGCCATTTTAAATGGTTCTATTTTGATTTCTAATGATGGAATGATTTGGAATCAAGCAGCAACGTCTGAATCGCGTCTTACTGATTTTGTTTGTGCCAGTGATGCTCAACTCTTTGGAATCGGAAATGGAAAAGTTTACTACTCGGGAGACGGTCTTTCCTGGACAAAGGATTCTTTAGACGACTCTAGTGATTATTTGCCATCAACGAATTTTGCGTCAGTCTACGCTCCAATGAGTTTTAATGGGAATTTTATAAATATATTTTTAACTGGTACGACTCCATCTGGAAATGCAGTTTTATGGAAGAAAACAGTAGATAAATTAGGTGCCAATAATGATATTTGGAGCTATTATTCTGCGACGGAAGAAATAAGTCATCCCTTACCTTTATTGAATAGTTGTACAATGATTAATTACGATAATAGACTTTTCTTTCTGGGATGTCAAAATGATACCGTAAGTTTGTTCTATAATAGCGAAGATGCTGGACGCAGTTGGATTGGCCAGGAGAATACTTATATTCATCCATTGCATTTGTCTGCCACAAATTTGAGTTGCGTCGTGGATGAAAATAATTATGTTTGGCTTTTTTGTGGAGGTTCTGGACAAATTTGGCGAGGACGTATAAATAGATTATCGTTTGCTTCAAATCAAACATCATTTACGAAATAATACTGAATGAGAACAAGACGACGATTCATAATGATTTTGAGCTTGTTAATTTGTTCTTCAACGATACATGCTCAAGATGATGCTGATTTCCGAATGGAACTTGGCGGATCGGTCGGAACAAGTTCTTATTTAGGAGACGTAAATACAAAACTTTACCATCATGTAGGTCCTGCTATAGGGGCTGTTTGGCGTTATCTTATTGATTCTCGAAATGATTTGAAGACGACGTTGACATTTGGCGGTGTAAAAGGAAATTCTGATATTTCGATAGATTATTATCCGGCAGATCTTAATACTAAAAAGGTAAGTACATCACCTCTTAATTATAGTTTTTCTAGTCATGTCGTTGATTTGAGTTGTGTTTATGAAGTTAACTTTTGGCCCTATGGCTATTATCAAAATTATATGGGACGGAAACGACTTACTCCTTTTTTGCAATTAGGTATGGGATTTACATATATCGGAGAGAATAAGTCATTAACAGCAAATATTCCATTGGGTTTAGGCCTGAAATATAGATTAGGGAAACGCTTAAATTTAGCATTTGATTGGACTATTCATTTCAGTTTGTCTGATAAAATTGACGGATTGGATGCACCTCTAGGAATTCAAGGCGAAGGTTTTAAAAATAAGGATTCTTATCAAATGACGTTGATAACACTTACATATAATTTTTCTCCCATTTGTCCTAATTGTAATAAAAACTAATAGATAAAAACTATGAGTTATAGAGAACAAATAGATCTTTCGCGAGTACCGCGCCATATTGCCATTATCATGGATGGTAATGGTCGTTGGGCTCTACAACGCGGGCTTACTCGCAATATGGGGCACCAAGAAGGCGTAGAAACTGTAAAAAAAATTACCGAGGAATGTGTTTCAATTGGAGTGAAATACCTTACTTTGTATACTTTTTCAACAGAGAATTGGAATCGCCCAAAAAGTGAGGTTACTGCTTTGATGGGATTGGTTTTGAGCTCCTTGGAAGAAGAAATATTTATAAAGAATAATGTACGTTTTCGAATGATTGGAGATTCCTCACGTTTACCAAAAACTATCTTGGATCGTATTAACATTACAGCAGAGCATACAGCTCGCAATTCTGCTATGACGATGACAATAGCAATGAGCTATTCTTCTCGTTGGGAAATAGTTGAAACCACAAAGCATCTTGCTAATCAAGTTAAGAGTGGTATATTAAGAGCAGATGAAATTAATGAAGAAGTTATTTCTGAAAATCTTGCGACTTCATATATGCCGGACCCAGATTTATTAATTCGAACGGGAGGTGAGATGCGTCTAAGTAATTATCTTTTATGGCAATGTGCTTACTCTGAACTGTATTTTTGTGAAACTTATTGGCCGGATTTTGATGGGGAATGCCTCTGTAAGGCCGTTGTAGATTATCAAAATAGAGAAAGACGGTATGGACAAACTAGCGAACAAATACAAAATAAAAAACATTCAGAATGCTGAACAAAATAATAATAATGAATAAGTACCGTGCTCTATTGTTGATAGTTCTTTTGGGAATTGCTAGCTATTTATCTGCTCAAGAAATAGTAAAGATAAAACCTGAAATAAATTATTCTTCATCGCCTGTCAATTATATAATTGGTGGTCTTACCATTGGTGGCGTAACAGAATATGATCAAACCATTTTACAAGGTATCTCTGGTTTGTCTGTTGGTCAAACGGTTACAATACCTCAAGCAGATAATCCCATTACAAATGCTATTAAACAATATTGGCAACAAGGCTTATTTTCAGATGTATGCATTACGGCTGATAGCATTGTGGGAGACAAAATATACTTGCATATTCAGTTGGCTGCTCGCCCCCGACTGACAAAGATCAATTACATCGGTTTGAAAAAGACGGAGCAGGAAGATCTTGAAAAAAGAATGGGATTAAAAGATGGTAACCAAATATCTACAAATATTATTGACCGGGCCAAAATTATAATCCGCAATTATTATGAAGAAAAAGGATACAAAAATGCAAAGATAGAAATACTTCAGCATGATGACCCTGCAACAAAAAATCATGTGATATTAGATTTGAAGGTCAATAAGAATGAAAAAATTAAAGTACACAAAATCTATTTTGTTGGAGTAGATAAGAAGGACATAAATGCCCTGAAAGGGGCGATGGAAAAGACAAAAGAGGTTCGTCGTTTATGTAACTTTTTTAAGTCGAAAAAGTTTATCGAAGATAAATATGTTGCAGATAAAGATAAGATCATTGAAAAACTTAATGAGTGGGGATATCGTGATGCCTATATTACTAAGGATACCGTTACGCAGTATGATCCTAAACACGTAGATATCAAGATACATATAGATCAAGGTCAGAAATATTTTTTAAGAAACATTTCTTGGGTGGGGAATACGGTTTATAATACAGATGCATTAAATCGTACTTTACAATTAAAGCATGGTGATATTTACAATCAAAAACTTTTAACAAAAAGACTTCAATCTGATGACGACGCCGTTGCGAACCAGTATTATAATCATGGTTATGTGTTTAATCGAATTTCTCCTGTGGAAACAAATGTGGTAGGCGATTCCATAGATCTTGAAGTGCGTATTAGTGAGAACAGGCAGGCTCATTTGAATCATGTAAATATTTCTGGTAATGATCGTGTTTATGATGAAGTTGTTCGTCGTGAATTGCGTACTAAACCCGGAGACCTTTTTAATCGAGAAGCCATTATGCGTTCTGCTCGTGAAATTATGTCAATGGGGCATTTTGAACCTGAAAAAGTTGAACCGGACCCAAAACCAAATCAAGACGATGGAACGGTTGACCTTTCTTATAAATTGGTTTCCAAAAGTAATGATCAATTTGAAATTTCCGGAGGTTGGGGGCCAGCTGGCGTTACTGGAAAAGTTGGTGTTAAGTTTACTAATTTTGCAATTCAGAATTTCTTAAAGAAAGATGGTGAAACTCGAGCTATTTTTCCACAAGGATTAGGACAGACTGTTGAAATCAGTGCGCAAACCAACGGAAAATACTATCAGCAATATGGTCTTTCTTTTACAGATCCTTGGTTTGGCCGTCGTCGTCCGAATCAGCTGTCTTTTTCGCTTTCATATTCTAAGCAGACTGATGTGAATAGTAATTTCTATAATAACAGTTATTACAACAATTATTATCAATATCTTTACGGGTATGGATCTTCCAATAGTTATAATAATTATGCCAATTACTATGATCCCGATGAATATGTAAAAATGATAGGTGCAAGTGTGTCTTGGGGAAAGCGTTTGCGTTGGCCTGATGATTATTTTACATTTTCAGCTATGCTGAGTTACCAGCGCTATATGTTGCGTAATTGGAAGTATTTTATCATGACAGATGGGGATTGTAATAATTTAAATTTGACGTTCGCGCTTAATCGGTATTCTTCTGATCAGCAGTTTTTCCCTCGTAGTGGTTCTGATTTAGCATTCTCTGTCAGTTTAACTCCTCCTTATTCTCTTTGGGATAAGAAAGATTATGCTGCTCTTGCCAACAACCCAAAGAGTGCAACCTATCAGAGTGAAATGAAGGAGAAGTATCGCTGGGTGGAATATAATAAATGGAAATTTTCATTTAAGACCTATACTGCCATTGACAATGCAGTTAAGTGTCCTGTGCTCATGACACGCACCGAATTTGGACTATTGGGATATTATAATCGTTACAAAAAATCGCCATTTGAAACATTTTATGTTGGAGGAGATGGCATGTCTGGCTATTCTTACGGCTATGCAACCGAAACCATTGGTTTACGAGGATATGATAATGGTGCGCTTACTCCTTATGGTGCTGAAGGCTATGCATATAGCCGCATGACGATGGAACTGCGATACCCCTTAATGCTGGGTGCTACCGGCATGTACGCATTGGCCTTTATTGAAGGTGGAAATGCGTGGACAAGTTGTAAAAATTTCAATCCTTTTGATATGAAACGCTCTGCCGGTTTTGGTGTGCGCATATTGCTGCCAATGATTGGAATGATGGGAATAGACTGGGCCTATGGCTTTGATAAGGTGTTCGGGAAAAAAGGCGGAGGTCAATTCCATTTCATTATAGGTCAGGAATTCTAAAACACAAACGTCAAACAAATTATAAAGATGAAAAAGTCAATTTTATTAATGCTCCTCTTTTTGGGAATGCTTATTCCTGCTGGAGCCCAGAAGTTTGCATTGGTTGACATGGAATACATCCTTAAAAATATTCCTGCTTACGAACGTGCAAATGAGCAGTTAAGCCAGACCAGCAAGAAGTGGCAGGCTGAAGTTGAAGCCCTGAATACACAGGCGCAGTCTCTTTATAAGAATTATCAGAATGAGCTTGTTTTTCTTTCTGCCGACCAGAAAAAGCAACGTGAGCAAACCATTTTAGATAAAGAAAAAGAGGCCAGTGATTTGAAGAAAAAGTATTTTTCTCCCGAGGGTGAGCTCTACAAGAAACGTGAAAGTCTTATAGGTCCTATTCAGGATGAAATTTATACGGCCGTAAAAGGTATTGCAGAACAACGTGGTTATTCTTTGGTTCTTGATCGCGCTTCTGATAATGGCATCGTTTTTGCTTCTCCGGCAGCTGATATCTCTAATGAAGTTCTTGCAAAATTAGGCTATTCTAAATAAATTGCCTAAATTTGCATGGCTCTTAAAATCAAGAAAACCAACGAATTTATTAAATAAAAAATGAAGAAAGTACTTTTATTAGCGCTCTTAGTGTTGCCTTTGAGCATTTTTGCTCAAAAGTTCGGCCATTTTAATTCGGCTGAAATTATTCAGATGATGCCTGAATATAAAACTGCTCAGACAGAGTTGCAAAAATTGCAGACTCAGTACGAGACAGACCTGAAAACTATGCAGGATGAACTTAAACGTAAGGCCACTGCTTATGATGCCCAACGTGACTCTTTACCGGATAATATCCGTACTCGTCATGAACAGGAATTGCAGGAACTTTCCAATCGTATTCAGACTACATATAATGATAATCAGCAAAGTTTGCAGAAGACTTCAAACGAGAAAATGCAAATTATTTCCGATAAAATCAAAACTGCTGTAAAAGCCATTGGTGAAGCCGGTGGATATGTTTATATTATGGATACAACATCCGGAATACCTTTTATAAGTGCTACATTAAGCAAAGATATTTCGGCTGACTTAAAGGCCAAATTGGGATTAAAGTAAAACAATTCAAGAAGCTATAAGTTCAGGCTGCCATTTTAATATGGCAGCCTTTTTGTCGTATTAAGGTAGTGGGTTAATGTCTAGTTCTTTTGAGACAGCAGCATTGCCTATCTTATCAATTAGTCGCTTTTTATTAGTATCCGATAAAATTTGAAAAAAGTGGTTTAGTTCACTTGTATGGCTTAATTGGGGAGTATTCTCTCCTAAATAGAAATACTGCACCTCCTAAATTGTGATCATCTAGTTACGTTTTCCGCTGTTTGGGGAAAACGTCTTCAATTAAGTCTACTTTTCTAAGGAAAGGGCTTAAATATAGCCTTTATTATGTCATAATATTCTTGTATTGGATGCACAGAAGTTATCCATAAATTGTATGTATAACTTCGTAATGAGAACTCATACGTTACACCAATAGTTGTTACAAATGAAAACGCGCCGCGTCACAAAAGAAACGCACTGCGTCACAAAAGAAACGCATCGCGTCACGAAAGAAACGCACTGCGTCACAAGTTAGATGGCCTCATATTGTAATTTCCAGAAGAGTTCTATTTTGAAATATTGGAGTGAATAGAACAGAAAATCCTTCATTTAATTCTCACATGCAGAGTGAAAGCTCTAATACGATCAAATCTATCTTCTTATTCTATTTACTTGCAAAAATGTCTGAGAGTTAAAATAGGATGAAAAAAGAAGATTCTTGGACCTGCCCATTTCATTACTTCTTGAATTTGTGATTTCATTTCTTTTTGGTAACAGTGGATAGAACACTGTTTGCACGAAGGTTTTGCTTCTCCGTAGGGGCAGCTTGACAATCGTTTTAATGCATAGTCCTGCAAAACTTTACATTTATCACATAACGATTTATTGCGGTGCTTGTGTCGACAATAAAATGCTATCATTTGACAGACAAGTTGCTGCTCGTTTGCTATTCTATTTTGCTTTTTGAACAATAGTAATAATATTACTAATACCGTTTGAAGTCGTTAATGTGTATATGGCTTTGCGTTCTGCATTAGTATTATTTGGAGAAAATGAGAGTGCTATGGAATGTGTTCCTTTTTGACATTGCTGCTGTTTAGGCATAATCCAGTCTGCATCTGTTGTGAGAGTTGCGGAAGATGCAAATATCTCAAAATTAATGCTGCTTTTAACAGAGTCTTTGGGGACTTGCAGCGTGAAATAGGCACCGTCATATTGTGCTGTGCTAGTTGCATCGTCAGATGTCTGACTACTTGTAAAAGCTACGGATGGTTTCGTGATGTTGAGCCAATATGCCTGAAGATAAGTTCTACCCACAGAGTGCTCCCCATTTGAAGCAATCAGCGTGGAAGTCCTTATTTGTCCGGTCGTGTTAATTGCGAAATAGATCGGGCAAGTGGTATATTTAATACTTGTAGCGTCCTGGTTCCTGGAAACGTATAATGGGTTGAGTGTGGTCCAATTAGCGGTTACAGAAGTATTCCATGATTTTGTAGATACGATTGTAAAAGAATCTACTGTTTGATCGGCATACGTTACAGAAGGTCCCGTTGAAAGAGGATAAATTCCGAGAACGTCATTTGTAAGGCCATTTCCGTTGTCGCAAGATGCAAAACCTAATAATGCTATCGCCGCTACTAGAATGTGTATTTTCTTCATAATGTTCTATTTTATTGCAAAAATAACTATTTGTAAGATATGAAAGCTTGATTATATGTTAAATCATGCAGAAACGATGAAAAACATATCCATTTTTTTGTTTGTTTTTTTCAAAGTCAACTATAGTAGTGACAGATTGTTGATAGTCTCTGTTTTTTAATTCTTTATATCTTTTGAAGGAACATTAGTATGTGTGCCTGTTGGTTTTTCTTTAACTTTGCAGAAAATAAGAAAATAGACTTTTTTTGAATTTTATATTGGGAATGGATATGAGGGGAACGACAAATAGAACTGTTATAATATTCCTTTTTCTGGTTTTTTCCATAGGAATGAATGCTCAAAAACGAGCTATGAGTGTGCCAAGTTTGAATAAGAGTGTTATGAAACAGCTGGGATACGGAGAAGAGAGCTTTACGAAGAAGGATGCTTCTACATGGCTTTTGAAAAACGGTACGACTGTTTACAGCACCTATTTATATGGAAAAAAGATCCGTGGTTTTATGGGCCCGACACCTTTATTTATAGCAGTGGACAAGCATAAAAAAATTGTGGCTATGGCTGCAGCCGGAAATCAAGAATCTGCAGAATATTTCAATAAAGCGAAAGTATTGTTGAAAGCGTGGAATGGTAAGACACTGAAAGAAGCGAAAAACTTCACTCCAGATGGCATTACCGGAGCCACATACAGTTCCAATGCGATTATTAAAACGGTGCATGCTACTGCCGCTGCTTTAGCAAAGTAAGAAAAGATCATTGTAAGTTCCTTTTGATGAAGGTGTTGAATCATATATTGAGTTTGCTGTTAGTTGTTGTTTTGTTAATGGCTATAGCGGTTCGTCGTGATAAGGCTGTGTTGGGATTCGAACTGAAATCCGGAGATACGCAAGGTGCACAGAAGACGGAGACAACAATAGAAGCAAAGGTGTTGAAAAAGTTGAATTTACGTCAAGGTGAGGTGATGGAAATTTCTCCTTATATTTGGAAAGTAAAAGATGGTCGGGTAATTTATGGTTCAATTCCTTACGGAAAGGATATTATAGGTTATAGCGGTCCGACGCCAGTTTATATTGTTGAAAAAGATGGAAGAATAGAACAAGTTGTTGCTGGTACGAACAGTGAATCTAGCGAATTCTTTGGTACGCTTTATGATCAGCATTTTTTTGACAAGTGGCGAGGTATGACTTTGGATGAAACAGCCACAGCGCAGGTTGATGCTGTTAGTGGCGCAACGTATAGTTCTACAGCCGTTCTGAAAACGGTCCGTACCACGGCATCCAAGGTGGCGAAATTGGACCTAACGGAGGAAGCTCAAACGTCTCCGTTTACCATGAAAAATGTGATGGGCATGATGTCCTTATTAATAGGACTCTTTGTCGCATTTTTCAGAAAAGGAAAATTTTGGCGTATTTTGCAATTGCTTCTGAATGTGGTGATATTGGGTTTCTGGTGTGGTTGCTTTCTCTCAATGTCTCTTTTTGTAGGTTGGCTTTCGCATGGTGTTCATCCATTAGAAGCTATTGTTGTATTTGTGATGTTAATTCTGGCAGTGATAATTCCTTTTATTTCGAAAAAGAAAAACTATTATTGTCTTTACGTTTGTCCATTTGGTTCGGCACAAGAATTAATGGGCTTGTTTGGCTTTCCTAAATGGAAGATTCCGCCCCGTGTGATGTCTTTTTTGAGATATACGCGACGTGCCATTTTATGGGTGCTTTTGGGACTTATGTGGATGGGAGTTGCATTTAAGCTGATGGATTATGAGGCTTTTTCTGCATTCCTTTTTGATAAAGCAGAAACTGAAGTTCTTGTCCTGGCTGGTATATTCTTGTTGCTGTCATTATTTGTAAATCGTCCGTATTGTCGTTTTGTATGTCCTACCGGACAACTACTGAGTTGGAGTCAGGGTTTCAATGTGAAAATAAGAAGAGGCAGAAAACCCTAAAAAAATCTTGTTCTATCTGTTTCGAAATTGACTTTTTGTGTTCACATTGTTATGAAAGGAGCAAAAGGTTTTACAATTGTATTAGATATCAAAATCAGGAATAATATGTCCTGGAAGGGAGGCCGGAGATGCTGCTTGAGCCAGAGTCAGAATACTGAATTTTGCATTTTGAGCTCCCTGCATGGCTCGTATGCAAGAAGCCAAAGTGGATCCCGTGGTAACTACGTCGTCAATGACGAGCACGTGTTTGTTCTTGAGTTTTTCAGGATGAGTGCAGTGAAAAATGCCTTCTACATTGCGGCGTCTTTCTAAATGGTTGAGGTGAGTCTGGGTCGGGTTTTCTACGGTTCGTTCGACAACATCGGTCCAAATGGGCAATCCTGTTATTTTGGCGACGCCTCTTGCTAGCCATTCGCTTTGGTTATAACCTCTCTGTTTTTCTCGCAGTGGCGCCAAAGGGACGGGAATGAGAGCATCGATGTCCTTAAAAAAATTGGTTGTATTCAAATCCAGTGCCATCATTTTGCCGAAAAGCAGTCCTACTTCCGGTTTGTTATGATATTTCAATGCAAAAAGGATTTTACGAGAATTTGATCCTGTATAATAATAGAAGTAAGCACTGCCATGCTCAATACTGATTTGTCCGTAAAATAGTCGCGTGGCTGGGTTTTCTGCCTGGCCACGATAAAACGTATATGGGAGTTTTGTTAAACATCCGCTACATACGAGTTGCTCCTCAATTTGTAATCTTTTGTTGCATACAATGCACATGCGGGGAAACAGAATTTCGCGAATGTCGAAAGCAATTTGTTTTAAAAAAGATAGAAGAGCTTTCATGACAGTGTCTCATCAAAATCTTGGGTGTTTGGCAGTTTGTCAAGCATTTTGAAAATAAGATCTTGCTCAAAACCTCGGCTTAAACCAAAGCGGAGCAATTTTCCACGCATCTCATAGGAACTTTTGGCCTGTACGTTACGCGCTTTTTCAGAAAGAAGTTGGAAGAGTAAGTGATTGTATGTTGCAGGTGGAATCTCTTTTAAGGCTTCTTGAATGAGAGTATTTGAAATTCCTTTTTGCTTGAGAGAGATCGCAATTTTTTGTCGTCCCCATCCTGAAAATTCAAATTTATCGTGGGTAAAGGCTTGTGCGTAGCGTTTTTCGTTGATGAAGTCTTCTTTCATAAGCTGTTTCATCACAACTGAGATTTCTTGGTCTGCCATGCCCCATGTACTCATTTTGTGAATAGCATCTTGAGGTGATATTTCTGCGAGTGCGCAACGGGCAGATAATTTGGTGTAAGCTTCTTGTTGGGTTGGAGTTTTTTTTATTTTTTGCATATAATCATCCTTTCTTTTCCAAATTGGTCGCGAAGTAGTTCTACTGAGTGAAAACCTTCTTTGTTAAATAGATTAGAAGTGTCATGTGCCAATGAAGCGTTTATTTCAGCATAGATTGTTCCATGATCTTTCAAGGAGCGCATGGCCCAAAAAGCCAATGAACGATAGAATTTGAGAGGATCGTCGTCAGGTACAAAAAGAGCTTCCTCCGGTTCAAAATCTTTCACATGGGCATCCATTTCTTGTCTTTCTGATTCCCTGACGTAAGGTGGGTTGCTTATGAGAATGTCAATAGGAAAGGTGGGGAGCGTCTTTGGTTCTAGTATATCAGCTTTGAGCCAATGTACGGGAGCGAGAAATTTTGCAGCATTGTTTTGAGCCTGTCTGATTGCTTCAGCTGAAATGTCTATTCCCCAGACAGAGGCTTTTGGGAAAGCCAATTGAAGAGAAATGGCGATGCATCCGCTTCCGGTTCCGGCATCAACGATAGTAGGCGCCGGAACAGAGGCATGGTTTTGTATAACGAGGTTGACAAGTTCTTCCGTTTCTGGTCTGGGAATTAGAACACCGGGTGCAACCTGAAATGAGCGGCCCAAGAATTGGGCCTGCCCTGTGACATATTGTACAGGCTCGTTATGGCGTAGACGTTGCAGTATTTGTTTAAGCAGATTTTTTTCTTTGTCATCTAGCGTGCGGGCTGTTCCTGCATATGCTTGTACCATGGAAATTCCGAAGTAGTGTTGTGCTACTTCGCGAGCAATTGCCGTGGCTTCTCTGACTTCGTAGTTCGTTTTGAGCTGCTCGCGTATATAAACGATGAT
>Ga0172377_10005912_pt1 | contig 12591 bp, 10 predicted proteins | sample Pumphouse3metaG_FD_119749 | JGI IMG/M metagenome (GOLD analysis project Ga0172377, IMG submission 119749) | Leachate microbial communities from a municipal landfill in Southern Ontario, Canada - Pumphouse #3 metaG | ecosystem: Engineered > Solid waste > Landfill > Unclassified | place: Canada... | reverse complement strand
TTTTTATCATTTTACTTCAAAATTAGGATCTACATATTTTTTTATACCTTCACGAATAGACGCAATCGTTTCCCATTCCGTATTCGTATCCGAACGATAATAGAAATCTTTGGGTACATAGGTTGCTTTATGATGTTCACAATACTCTTCCGCCGTATGATTAAAGGCAACCGAAGGTAAAATAGCATAATAACGTCCCATATCAATCGTGTTCATTGAATCGGTGACCGTAATCATTTCTTCATGAAGTTTCTCTCCTGGACGAACACCCACAAGCTTAATAGGTAAGTGGGGCGCAATGGCTTTTGCTACATCAACAATCCGATAAGAAGGAATCTTTGGAATAAAAATTTCACCACCTAAATGATGTGCAATGGCATACATAACCAAATCAACCCCTGCTTGTAGGGAGATATTAAAGCGAGTCATTTCTTGATGCGTGATGGGCAATTCTTTTGCCCCTTCATCTCGTTTGCGAATAAAGAAAGGAATAACAGAGCCCCTTGAACCCATCACATTACCATAGCGAACGACAGAAAAACGAGTCTGATGACTACCTCTTATATTATTAGCTGCTACAAACAATTTATCAGAAGTCAATTTGGTTGCTCCATATAGATTGATCGGAGCACAAGCTTTGTCGGTTGACAACGCAATCACATGTTCTACATTATTTTCCAACGCACAATCAATCACATGTTGAGCGCCGTGAATATTTGTCTTCACACATTCATCGGGATTATACTCAGCTGTATCTACCTGTTTGATTGCTGCAGCATGGATAATAACATCAATCCCTTCACAAGCTCTACGTAAGCGATCTCTATCTCTTACATCCCCAATGAAAAAGCGAAGATTAGGATATTTATTATGCGGATATTTAAGTTGTAACTCATATTGTTTCAATTCGCCTCTGGAATAAATGACAATACGTTTTACATTGGGATAATCTTTTAAAATCGTTTCAATAAATTTTTTACCAAAAGATCCCGTACCTCCCGTGATCAATACTGATTTGTTATTTAGCATATCTAATTAATTATTTTTATCATAGTTCGTCGTCACATCTATACAACGTAAAATAGATGTATTCTATTGTTTGTTACTTTACAAATCTAAGCAATAAAAAACACTTAAAACTTACAATAATAGCTATTTTTACCCGAAAGCCCAATCTTTTATTAATGAAACTGGAAATAGATTGTATAAAAGGTATACTTTTAATACTTTTGCGATTCCTCACTTAGAGAAAAAGTAGAATGAAGAAGTATTTTAATGTTCCTATAGAATTTGATAAAGTTAAGTTTGATTGTGTAATCCGATCGACAATAAGCAGGGGCGGTAAAGGTTATGTCTGTGCGATAGAAAGCAATAATCTTACCGTTGCCAATACCGATCCCCTTTTCAAACAAGTGATCAACCAGGCTTTAGTCAATCATTGTGATGGCTCTGTTTTGGCAAAGATAGTGGGTAAAATACATCACGAGCCTTTTGAATCGATGACCGGAACAGCCGTTTTTATGAATTATATAAAGCATTGTACGTATCGGCATTATTTCTTGGGGAATACCCCTGAAATCTTACAAGGGTTACGTGATAACTTACGTAAAATAGACCCGAAAATTGAAGAGATGACGTTTGAAGCTTTACCTTTTCGAGCGGTAGAAGATTTTGATTATAAAGGAATTGCTCAATTGATCAATGAAACGAATCCTGATCTGATCTGGGTCTCGCTAGGAGCTCCTAAGCAAGAACTGTTTATGAGTAAATTAGTGCCTTATTTGAATCGAGGTATACTATTTGGTGTGGGTGCAGCGTTTAATTTTAAAGCAGGGGTAGGATCGGTAAAACGAGCACCACTGTATATGCGAAAACTACGTTTGGAATGGCTGTATAGAGCTTTCGAACAACCTCAAAAGAATGTTCCTCGCTATTGGCGCTTTATTAAAATTCTTCCGCAGTTGATCAAAGAAGAAAACCAAAAAGTAAAAAGAGAAACGGGTAAGGTTTAAAAGAGTGAGATAGTTTCGTATCTTTGTCTGTCTAAGTTTTTTATCGTTATTAAATAGAATAATACATGCGTTCCTTCATCGATCGTTCCTTATATGCGTTGCTTTTGGTCACGTTGATTTTTGGTGTAATCTTATATGATATCATTGGTTTTAAATCAATGGATGAGTTATGTGGTGCCGTCTTATTAGTTCTCTTCTTATACAGTTTTTTCAAGTCTAAGAATTGGGAGATAAATAAAGCCTTTTTATTTGTCTTAAGTGTCTTTTCTTTTTATACGGTTTACTCTTTTGTTATCGGCAGTAATACCAAAAAAGCCATTGTCATGGATCTGATTATACAAATGAAGCCTTATTTGGCTTTTTTCTGTGTGTATCAGCTTAAACCCTCTTTAACGCAGAAACAATTGAAGTTGATGAATGAATTGATGGTTGTCTTTTGGTTCTTTTTATTACCTGTTGGACTTATTGGATTCTTTGATGAAGGTTTTATTCGTTTGCTTATGAAGCATCCAACGTATTTTGCGGCCTCTGTTACGGCTATTTCCTTAGTTTATTTGTTTACTTCGGATTATAGTAAGAAGAGTAAATTGATTTTTATTCTTATGCTTACGATAGGTTTAGCTTCTGGTCGTTCTAAATTTTATGGCTTTTATATCTTGTCTATTTTTTCCATCTTATATTTCCATAATAGCAATAATCTACGTTTCTCTTGGCGAAACACGTTTGCGATAGCTGCGTTATTTGCTGTTATCGTCTTTGTTGCACGGGATAAATTAATCTTTTATTTTGGCTATGGCTTAGCGCAAAATGGCGATGTGTCTATTGATTATGTAGCCCGTTTTGTCCTTTATGCTACTTCTCTCAAGATCTTTGTGGATTTTCTTCCTTTCGGAAGTGGCTTGGCCAGTTTTGCGACCTATGCTTCAGGGGCTTATTATTCCCCGATGTATAGTCGCTACAACATCGATAAGATATGGGGGATCAGCAAACAGAATTATAGTTTTATAGCCGATACGTATTATCCTTCGTTAGCTCAATTTGGTCTTGTTGGCGTTTTACTTTTTGCTTTGTTTTGGGTTTATGTATTGCGAAAAGCATACGCCGTATTTTTACAGAATGAGACGACCAAAACCTTTGTCCTGGTGATGTTGATTACGGGTTATTGTTTGATCGAGAATATAGCAGATGCTTCTTTTACCAGTAATCGAGGTTTTTTTATGCTTATGTTTATGGGATTTGTTATCGCAGGAGAACAGCGGAAAGCCTTAGCAAACCGCCTTGTCGATGAGGGTACCGAATGATCTCGTCTTAGGCCTGTAGTTCCTTATATATTTGATTAATACGTGCAATATATAAGTCAAGTGAAAATTCATTTTCAATCGTTTCTTTCGCTTTTAAGGATAAGCGATGTAGATGTTCCCTGTCTTTGTGCATAGTTACCAATGCCTTGACAATTTCATTTTTATTTGCGATTAAATAGCCATTTTGCCCATTCTTTACCACTTGGGGGATAGAGCCAACAGGCGTTACGATAGGCACAATACCATAAGCCATTGTTTCTAGTAAAGCCATGGGTAATCCTTCGAAATGTGAGGGCATCAAGAATAAATCGGCTTGCCGTAATACTTTATCTTTGTCTGCCCCATAAATAAGACCTTTCTTTTCCACTTTGGTTTGTGTTGTTGGAGCAAGCTGCTGGTCAAACCACTCTTCATCAGGGCCGACGCCACAGAGACTAAAGTGAAAGTCGACGTCTTGGGTAGAAAGGGCGTTAAGCGCTTCAGCTATTTCACCTAATCCTTTTTTACGATCAATACGACCTAAGTATATGATGTGTAGCGGCTTCTTTTTTCTGTCGAGTGACTCAGGCTCCAAATGGGGAAGATCTACTACATTCGGAAGGCTATAAATCTTTTTTTTATTTAGTTTCGGGTTAAGTGTGCAAAGAAACGTTTTCTCTGCTTCACTCAAGACAATGATAGAAGAGGTATAGCGAAGCATTAAATGGATGATCTTTTTGAGCAGTCCATGAGCGGGGGCGGTCATAAATCGTCCGCCATGAATATGCAGAACCACCTTTCTTCCAAGCAGTCGGGCGGTTAAAAAAGGGGCGATATCACGGATTAAAGAAGGGGGCTCGAAACCAATATTAAAATGTATAATATCGGTTTTTTGTTTCCTTAGGAGGGCTAACAAACGTAAGGGTATTGAAGCGGTTTTTAGTAACCATTTCAATCTCCTTTTTTGATTATCTTTCTTCCCTATAACAAAGATTGTATAGTGATGGGCATGATTATTATCGACCAATAATTTCATAATGGAAGAGATGCCACTTACATTGTTTTGAGGATTGAGCGAAGGAGAGGTAATGATTATATTCATAGTTAGTTGTACGTGATTAATTAAACAGATCATAGCTTATTTTAAAATAGCGAATGCTATACTCGGGAATATAGCAGCAAACCATAAAATAAGTAGGAAATAAAATAGCGTCTCCATATCCCATGTCAAAGGTCTCACTATAGAACAAGGGTTTAGAGATCGTTAGTTCGAGCGTGTTGGTCAGTAAAGCGACATTAAACCGATAACGGTCTTTATCTACTGAACGATAAGTAAGGATAAAGTTTTCCCCATATTTAGTAAGGGAAGGTGCTTGACCTTCATAAGGTAATCTTTTCCATTGCCAGGTTTTTCCTAAATCCGAACTGACACCCAGCTGCATTTTTGCCTTTTCATCGTCAGATCGTCCCACTAAAATCAAATCTCCGTTCTTGTTGTAACTTAAAGAAGATTCGTTGATTGGGTTAAGATCCTCGCTGTTTGAGCTTTTTGCAAAAGACTGAGTAAACGAATTAACGATCTCCCACGATAGACCTTTATCCGTTGATTTGATGAGCCAAGAGTTTGACCATTTATCGTAACAGGTCGAATAAATATTATTTTCTAAGTTAATCATATTGCCTCTAGCGGCTAGAAAGTGTACGGATTTATCGGGCATAGGAAAATCGTTCAACAAGTGGTAGGTGTTGCCCATATCTGACGAAAGCATAAATTTAAGGGTAGCGTTATTCTCATCATAGCGTTCGAAAAAGCGACAGAGAATAGAATCATTACCTAAAAAAAGCAATTGTGGATCACGAGCATCAGATCCGAGAGGAGGGGTGTAGATCTCTTTCGGTTTAGACCAGGTGACTCCTTTGTCTACACTTTCCTTTTGAATAAGCATCCCATCGTAACTCAAGTGTGTTGCTGCTTTGCGATAAATAGCTATGATTTTACTTTTATCCTCGTTGGCGGTCAAGGAGGGAAAAGCTAGATGCGCTGTGTTTTCGGAAATATTCGAGTAATAAAGGATATTCGGATCAAATATCTGATGGATGTCATTTGATGAATCATTGTTGCAAGAGAAACAACAGAAAAACAAAAAGAAAAGGAGTAGCGTTTTCATTTCTATTCATGCTGTTTTATAAGTTGTTAATATATTCGGATACAATCGTATATTCTATATAGGGGTTTCCCATATTGTAACATTTCATTTGATCTTGAAACCAGAGAACGGCCGTACTATTTTCATGATAAACCGTTATTTGATTGTGGTTCGCTAATAATAAAACCCACAGAAATTCAAGCATAATATTAGAACGTATAAGGTTTATTCCATATTGTGTTAAAAGGTTATTATCTCTAATATGGGGATGAGGTTTGATATAGATGCAATCAAAATGGGATTTGTCGGCTATTAATCGGTTTATAATTTGGGGATTTAGGGTATGGTTGGTAATATAAATCCCAAGTTTCTTGTTCGTTAAAGCTTGGAACGTCTCGTATTCTTTGAAGAAGTGAAGGAAAAACGGCAATTCTTGTGTCAATTGCTGTACAAAAGGTTTATTAAAAGGAAGGAGTTGTTTATGATAATGAGGCATTTGTTGTTTGTAGAGTGCCGGAAAATACAAAAATTGTCCTGTAAGAAAAGAAGAAAACCCAACATGATTGCCCACGCCTGTTCGTTTATTAATAAAACGTTTGATTCCTTTCGCTGGATTAAAACGATCTTTTCGATAGCTACCAAAGCCTTCTTCATAAATGTATAGCTGCTTAAAACGATGACAGCAGGATAGTAATCCACAAACAAAAGAAGCATCCATTTCAGTCACTAGATTTTCTGCTGGATGTGTAAAGATATATGTGTATACTTCGCCGTACGTTTTACAATAGATAACCGTATCCCATGAAGGGTCTAACCGTTTGAGCGTCAATACAAACTTCTCAGCCTCAAAGAAAGCGCCCAAAACAATTAATGTGCGCTTGGTAGAAGGATGAGGAAGGGTGATATTCCTTAGGTTAAAATATTGTAAAGGTTTTGAGCAAGAATAGATGTCGTGTCGCATAGTGTTTTAGATATTAATGATGGTTGAATCGTGAAGAATACGAAGCCCCATTTGGCCTATTTTCTTGATTTCTTTTCGATTGAAAAAAGCAAAAATGCCGAAGGTGAATAGAAAATACCAGTTAGAGACCTCTAAGGCTACAAGGAGTAAGGCTATCGCATAGGGTATAAAAAGTTTAGGAGGAAAATTGTTCTTTATAATAGCTCCTACGGAAGCCTTTGTTTTCAGGAGTCGATAGGAATAATGACAAAGCAATAGATTATAGATCATATACGAGATCAACGTAGCTAAAATAACATATTGATAAGGTACGTGTAGTATGCGTGAAAGGAAAAAAGCTAACGCTATATTTATCCCTAAGATAAGGCTAGCCAAGACGCTTAACAATCGCTCTTTCCCGCGTGCGGTTAGGAAGCTTGAATAGGGAAAGCAGTTGCTATAGAAGATAATACTTAAGGCGATGAATCCGAAACTTTGAAATACCGTTTGATAGGCAGGAAAGAATCGAAGAAGGATAGGAAAGGCAAAAAGGCAACCATACATAACCCCATGAATGGACGTGATATAATAGGTTTGGATGAGTTTGAATATATGTAGCGCCTGGGGTACGGTTGCTTTGTTGAGGCGATTGATGGTCTTGGGATAGATTAAGAAGGAGAAGGAATCAAACAACAACATAATGGAATTGGCTAGGGTAAACGAAAAGGTAAATAAACCAAATTCTAGCACATTATAATCGTTGCTGATAATCGTACGCATCGAAAGGAGAATAAAATAGAAGCAAACATTGTAGAGAAAAAGAAAAACCCCTTTGCGCAAGAGTGGTTTTATGAAGCCAAAAGAAGGAAAATAGAGGGAGATGGAACTGTGGGTAACATAAAGAAATAAAGACATCAGTTGTCCAATTAAAATAATCCACAAGACTGTCGTTAAGAGGGCTTCTCCTTTGGACAAAAAGAGCGCCAATAACATCGAAATGGGGATAAGCGATTGGAAAAAGATAATTTCCCATAGACGATTGATAATCCGAAAGTAATGGGTGAAAATGGTGTTGAAATGGGTCAGTAAGGCAATTGCAATAACCAGCAAACTATATTGCTTAAAGTCATATTTAGTACCGATATCAAGTCCGAATAGATGAAGCGTAACGAATATGGCTACCACAAAAAAGGATAAAATTAAATATAACCCAAGAGAAGTCAACATCAAATCGTTCATCTTTTTGGGGTTGGTCTTTTCTATCGAAAGCGAAACGCTTAACGAGTAAGGAATACCGAAATTGATTTGTGCAATATATTGCCATACCAGATTGATAAAGCCCCATGTAGCTAAATAGATAGGCCCTAAGGCTACGGCTATAAAGATGGAGTTAATAAACTGGATGCCATAGGCTATGTAACGAGAAATTACATAAGCCATTGCTTTATTGTTTTTTATAGCCGTGAGATTCCTTACTAAATTCACCGTAATATGTGCTTATTAATGGGTGGTTTCTTTTAGCTCTTTTTTGAAACAATCGTATTGTTCCTTACAAAAGAGCCAGGTTACGGGAACGATAATCGTGAAAATTAACATTGCAATGGCGGCAAAGAGTTTGCGAGGGGCTATTGGGCGTGCTTTACGATAGGCTTGGTCGATTACTTGAGCACGATCGATATCTTTACCGATACGAAGTAAAGCTTCTTCTCGCTTCTGCAATAAAACCAAATAAACGCCTTGTAATATTTCTTGTTGGCGTTTGAATTCCAAATATTCACGTTCTTGTGAAGGGACTTTCCCAAATTTACTGGTAATTACGTTTTCTTTAGCTCTTAAATTGTTAAGGGTTAGATCGAGACTCTTTAAGGCATTGTCAATCGTTCGTTTTACATTTCCTCGCATTTCAGCCAATTGTTCATTGGCCGAGATAATCAATGGATTTTCGGGGTTAGACTGCAAGAGCATCCGTTGACGCTCTACCAAGGCTTCGTTGTAAAGCGAAACGGAACTTTTTTGTTCGCCGCTAGACATTGACATAAACTCAGGGATCAAATTGTATTTGTTGGCCGGATTGGATACAAATTCAGTAATCAATTTGATGGCATACCGCTGTGCTTGAAATTCAATCATTTTCGTTTGCAAATCTTTCATTTGGTCCGCATAGAATTGAACATCTGTTTCTAGATCTGTAATCTTGTTGGTTTGCTTAAACTGTTCAATTTTCTCTTCCGAAAGCGAAAGATTGGCGATAATCTTGTTGATTCGGCGATTCAGAAAACGTACCGTCTTGCTTGACTCGAGATCTTGCAAGGTGTCGGCTCTTTGATTATAATGCTGAATGATGCAATTCAAAAGGTCTCTACCTCGTTGTATTTCGTAGTCGGTATAAAACAATTCAATGACATTAGACGATTTAGAATAGGCATCAATGGTCAGTTCGTCTGCTAGATCATCAGCTACCGTACCAGGGGGTTGCATGGTAATATAAGCCGAAGCCTTTTCTCCTTTTATAAAAACATCTCCATAGGAAAGGATAAAACGATTACCATAAAACGAGAGTGTAGCGGGTAAGGATTTAAACGTATAATTCTTAGTCCTATGTTTTGCTTTTGCCTCTACCGTTACGAGGCCCGCTGTATTTGCTTGCACCGAGAAGGCAATGCTTTCTTCTTGTTTGTAAAAAGTAGCCGAATCCGTTTTAAGTACAAACGGTAGGTGCGTGTATCTTTTATAAAAACTAAATTTAGAGGATTTATATTGTGCATTAAGTCCCAGCTCATTGACCACCTGTGTGAGTAAATCGTGTGATTGCAGAGTGACTAATTCATCATCTATGGTAATTGCTTCAGCAGAAGAACCATTGAGACCAAAAGAGCTCATCAAGTTGGCTGCATTTCCCCCTAGCCCCCCGGCATTACTGCCAGACATTTGATCATCGACATGAATTTTAAACCGAGAAGCAAATTCATAGGTGTGCGGATAAAATACCAAATACATCACAGCAGGAAGGAGGGTACATAAAAACGTAATGACGAAAAGCTTCCAATGTAATAAATAGTATATAATAATAGGACGAAGCCCAATAGTTTCTTTTTCTTTCGTTGACATAGTCTTTTATTTTGAAATGGCTAAAATGACCGTGGTAATCACGGATATAGCACTTAGTATAGATGAAAATAGCGTAATAGTGTACTGATTTGCAGAGCTTAATTTAGAATTTCGCTGCATCGCATCATTCGGTTCTATATAAATAAAATCATTTTGCATCAAGTAAAAATAAGGAGAGTTTATAAGCATCGGATCCGTTAAATCCAAACGGGCTATTTCTCGTTTCCCATTATTATCTCGGATGAGTAGTACATTCTTACGATTGGCTGTGATGCGTAAATCTCCTACGTACCCGAGTGCCTGTAAAATGTTACAACGACTATTCTTTACCGTAAAAATATTTGGATGATTTACGTCACCGACTACAGTGACCTTAAAATTGGTTATCGTAATATTTACTAACGGATTTTTGATATATTTCTTAAGTCTTGTTTCCAAATCCATAGACAATTGTTTCACATTCATATCTGCTACATGAATGCGTCCTAACACGGGGAAGTTAATTTCACCATCTGTATCTACTAGATAGTTATACATGGATTGGGAAGCCGATATCGCTTCATCACCTTGACTTGGATAGGCAGAAGCAGGCGGATTAAAAGGGGTTGCTACGGTAGGATCGGAGGAAGTAACGGTGATATTTAATAAGTCATCTATGCATATTTGAGAAATGTATTTTTGTCTCATTCCTTCTATCTGACTAGGGGTCAATTGATCAATATTTTGAAGATAAGTGACGTCTTTAGGAGTGGAACAACCAGTCATCCACAACGTAAACAAGGTCAGAATAATGTATTTTAACTTCATATTTTTAATTAATGGTTTTAAATCGATTGCAAATATAGTGTTTTATTGCTTTATAAACGATACAGATAAGTTTTTATTGCTTACATTTGCTCCCTCAATAAATATATGATAATGGTAGAGATAGGTAAGTACAATACATTGGAAGTGGTCAAGCATCTTGACTTTGGCGTTTATTTGGATGGTGGTGATGGTGAGGAAATTCTTTTGCCTAAGCGTTATGTGCCGCAAGATATTAAAGATGGCGACTCCGTAGAAGTTTTTATCTATCATGATAACGAAGGACGTATCATCGCTACGACAGATAAACCCTATGTTACGGCAGGGCAATTTGCTTTTTTGGAGTGTAGGACGGTCAGTGAAGTGGGGGCTTTTATGGATATGGGGATTATGAAAGATCTTTTGATTCCGTATCGTGAACAAAAAGTGCATATGGAAGCGGGTCGTTGGTATGTTATCTATGTGCATGTAGACTTTGTGAGCCATCGTTTGGTCGGTTCGGCCAAGCTTGATCGGTATTTAGATAATGTTCCTCCTGCATATGAACAGAATGAAGAAGTGAACCTTATGGTAGTCGATCGGACAGATATTGGTTATAAAGTAATTATTAATCATACGCATTGGGGATTAATTTACGCTACGGAAGTTTTTCGTCCCTTAAACAAAGGACAAGAGTTAAAAGGGTATATCAAAGAAGTGCGTGAGGATGAAAAGATAGACATCAGTCTTTCGCCTCAAGGTTATCAAAAAGTGGAAGGTATAGCAGGCGAAATCCTTGAACGAATCCGTAAGGAGGGTGGTTTTGTGGCTGTGCATGATAAAAGTGATCCAGAGATTATTTATGCGATGTTTCGTTGCAGTAAAAAAGCGTTTAAACAAGCCATCGGGGCACTCTATAAGAAAGAATTAATTCGTATCGAACGAGGCGAAGGCATTCGTTTGATAACCACAGAAGAATAAAAAAGAAGGTTAATTTTAGCACTCAAAAAGGGCTGAAAAAAAGTCGTTGAGTTTCGTCTCCATTCCGTTGAGTTTGGCCCGAAACTCAACGACTTTTTTTAATAAACCCTAGGGGCTTTTTACTCGGCGTTATAAGCCGTTAAGGCGGTCTTTCTTAGGCCTTCAATTCCTTATAAATAGAAGCCATATCCATATGCTCTCTAACTAGTTGAGCCAGTTTATCATATTGTGTTTCTTTGAAAGCTTGATAGTCGAAGGAAGTTTCTTTTTGCGTTTCATTGGTAGTAAACCCTTCTGCTAGATCATCCAATACTTCCGCATTGTCGAAGATCCCATGTAAATACGTACCCCAGCATCGATTATCGAGGCGATAACCGTCCGTCCTTTTGTCGCTAAGCAAGGCTACAGGACTTTCGTTGTTTCCTGGTAGTAGGGACGTTTCACCCGCATGAATCTCATAGCCCGAACAGATCTTGCGATGTGTGGGCAAAAAATGAAAAGGACTTTGTACCGTTCGTTTCTTTTCGGTGATGACGGTAACTTGAGGTAATAACCCTAGTCCTGGTAGCATCGAAAGATTGCCTTCTATACCGTTGGGGTCTTCTATACGAGTTCCCATCATTTGATAACCACCACAGACCCCGATCACTTTTTTATGGGCTTTATGGGCTTCAATGATCGCTTGAGCTACGCCATTTGCTCGAAGATGCTTAAGATCATCTAGGGTATTTTTGGACCCAGGTAGGAGGATGATGTCCGCTTTTTTAATTTCAGCAGGCTTAGCGGTGTAATACGGGTTAAAACGAGCGTCCATTTCTAATACGTCAAAATCGGTGAAATTGGACAGGTGTCGAAGTAAGACGATCGCCACATTGATTTTCCCTTCCTGTGGGGAGCGTTGTTTGCGATCAAGTACGACGGAATCTTCTTCTTCAATCTTTATATCCGTAAACCAAGGAATGACCCCTACGACAGGCAATCCGGTCAACGAACTAAGCATTTGTTTGCCTTCTTCAAACAGGGAGGCATCTCCTCTGAATTTATTAATAATAATTCCTTTTAACTGCGCACGTTCTTCAGGGCGAAGGAGCATAACTGTCCCATAAACAGACCCAAAGACTCCCCCTCTATCTATATCCGCAATCAGATAGGTATCCGCATTAACGGCAATGCCCATTCGCATATTAGTGATGTCGCGATCTCGGAGATTAATCTCCGAGATACTGCCAGCACCTTCTAAAACAATCGGATTATAGATCTTTGTTAATCGTTGGAAAGCCTCAAGTGCACTTTGAAAAAGTTGCTCTTTTTTAGGGTGTTTGCCAAAATATTCTTTCGCC
>Ga0172377_10005911_pt1 | contig 12592 bp, 12 predicted proteins | sample Pumphouse3metaG_FD_119749 | JGI IMG/M metagenome (GOLD analysis project Ga0172377, IMG submission 119749) | Leachate microbial communities from a municipal landfill in Southern Ontario, Canada - Pumphouse #3 metaG | ecosystem: Engineered > Solid waste > Landfill > Unclassified | place: Canada... | reverse complement strand
CTTCCTCTCTACACGGGAAAAGTTCCTTGCCGCACTCATACTCATGACGATCATGCTCTGCTTGTCGCTCTATACGGAACGCTGCATGCACATAGCTACCGATACACCATCGGAGCACTGAGCACGCCGAACGGCTGGGCAATGATCACGACCGTGCCCCTGCCGCGCGGCAGCATTTGTATCGTGGCTTCCCCATTGACGAAATCAGATGCCTTGAGCACAGCAGGACGGAATTCCGCACTGCCGTACGCGGTACGCATGTGTACGTCCGTATTCATGGCAGGATAACGAACAACATTGTCATCTGCATCGAGCAGCTTGACAGTCACCGTTTCCCAGCTGCGACCGGAAAACGAGCCAGCATGATAGATAGCTACAGAGGCAACACGTTGGGTGGCGATCCCGTCGGAACGCTCCAAAATCATCGGGGGTGCCACAGGATACGTATCGGCAACAGCATCGACAACAGCGGATCGCGTACGCACATCTACGACGTCAGATTGCTCTTGCTGCTGAAGTGGTTGTGGTTGTGCCACTGCAACAGGAGTGGAAGTAGCGCGAGTCGAACGTGCCAAACGCTCCTGTGCACGTTGCAGAGCACGCCCCTGCAAGAGAGCGATTTGCTCCTCAAACGTTAAGGGGCGATCCGACTCCTTCGTCGCGGAATCATCCGTATCCGCAGCATCGGTATGCACAACGACCATCACCGACGGATTGCTCTGCACGTACACCATGGGACTAATGGTGTAGGTGAAACCACGAGTACTCATAAAGCCGCTGTTGACTGCCTGGTACGAACTCAGACCGGCACGTCGCAGTTCATCTGTAGAGAAAGGCCAATACGGATGCCACGGAGCACTCTCGTGATCGATCTGGAAATGCAGATGCGGTCCGCTCACTGTGCCAGTCGCACCACTAAGAGCTATACGTTGCCCCTTCTGCACATACGTTCCTTCTTCTATGTACGTCGCGCTCAGGTGAGCGTAGCTGGAATAGAGCGTTTCGGTTCCCTGACCGCTCGGCGAAGGCATATTGGGATGCTTGATGACCACAGTCATACCAAATCCGCCGGCATTCTTCACTTCAGAAACGATACCATTGGCAATCGAACGAATAGGCGTGCCTACGGGCAAGCGGATATCGACACCGGCATGCGATCCATCGCTGTCACCACCGGTATCGTATGCACCCATGTAGCCAACCGAATAGATCTGACCAATCGGCGACTGCGCCATGTGTTCGTGTTGAAGAGACGTATGATAGGAGGGCAGTGGCACCATCAAATCGAGTGGTACCTGCTGAAAAGTATGGGTGTGCGGATTGCCGCCGTATTCCTGTGCCCAACGCACGTAGTCCGGCACCCGATCGACAGGCGTCACCGTTCCTGTGTATGTAATCGTCAAATCACTCCCCTCCCCCCAAACCGAATGCCAAAAAACGTACCAACCATGCTGCCCCACCATATTACCAACAAGAAACGCAATAACCGAAAGCGTTGCAATCCAGAACGAAGAACGCTCCACGAGAAAATACAAAGGATGTGGTTCCCACTTGCGATGCAGGGGCATTTGGCGGAAGGCGACAGGCGTAGTACTGTTGCGTGGCATAAGAAGTTGGAGTGTATTTTCATGTATATTTTACTACATTTTTAATAATTAGGCAATGCCTGATCAATGCAGTATAACGGCACGAACGGCTGAAGAAATGGAGCAAAGTGGCGCATCACTGGCACGGACGCTGTATACCGTGCCACTCACCGTTTTGCTCTCGGGACCCCTAGGCGCAGGCAAGACAACGTTCCTGCAGGGATTCGGGCAAGCGCTCGGAATTGCAGAACACATCACGAGTCCGACATTCGCACTGGAACAGCGTTACCTCACACAAGCACACGGCGAACTACTACACATCGATCTCTATCGATTACCCGAAACGGCGGCACGCACGCTCGCGGAACAATCCGAAGACCACGCGGGTATTCGATGCATCGAGTGGTCAGAGCGTCTGGAAAACACAAATCCACAGGACGATCGCATCATAATACACATTGATGAACGAACGAATGGCACACGGCAGGTAACCTGTACATTCAGAGATATCGCCCTACCCACACAACAACAAGTGCAAACATGGCGCGCGCATGTATGTCTGCCAGAGAACGTCGCTCAGCACTGTGACGCCGTTGCCGCGTTCGCCAGACAGATCGGGGAACACATGCTGAGCAAGGGATACATCGTGCGCCCACTTGCGCTTGAGCGCGCAGCCCAGCTGCACGACTTATTTCGCTTCGTAGACTTTCTGCCAACAACATCAGACAACGCACCGCAACCGACACGGGAACACTGGGCAGACCTCAAAAAAACGTACGGCAGCATCCACGAAGACGCAGCAGCACAATTTGTAACGGAACAGGGATTTCCTGCAATCGGGCATATCTTCAGAACACACGGAATGAAAGGAGAAGATCCCACAACAATAGAGCAACAATTGCTCTTTTACGCCGATAAACGCGTGATGGGCGACACGATCGTCACATTAGAAGAACGCTTCGCGGACTTTCGACAACGTTACAGCGGCGGCAGAGACACACAGCAAAGCAGTGCATGGTTGGCAGCATGTAAGAGAATGGAACAGCAGCTCTTCCCGGAAAGCGCACCGTAAACACCCGGACTATGAACGCATAGCATCCCGCTGGCGAATGATCGTCTTGGCACGCGCAAGACGCTGCCGGACTTCCTCTTCGTACCCGTGCACGGTAGGAGAGTAGAAATCCTGCGGTTCCCACCCTATGGGAAAGTACGACGCCTGCACGATGCCTTCCTCCGCATCATGGGGATACTGGTACCCTTCGCTATACCCATGCTGTGTACGCATGGCTTTGACGGGCGCATTGCGCAAATGGTTTGGCACTTCCAGCGACGACGCCCGTTCCACGGCGCGGCGTGACGCGTCCATGGCGCGCTTGATGGCATTGCTCTTGGGCGCCTGTGCCAAATAGATACACGCATGCGCCAGAAAGTACTCCCCTTCCGGCAGACCGACGCGCTCAAAAGCATCCCATGCAGCCATGACAATCTGGAGGGCGCGCGGATCGGCATTGCCAATGTCTTCGCTGGCAAATATCGCCATACGGCGGAATATGAAACGCGGATGCTCGCCGCTGCCCACCATGGCAAAGAGCCACACGAGGGCGGCATCGGGGTCACTGCCCCGCAATGTCTTAATGAAAGCCGATGACGTATTGTAATGGTCTTCACCTGCCGCATCGTACCGTTTGGCGCGCTGCAAAAAGAGCTGCTCCGCCTGCCGAAGCGAAATCTTTTTCCCAATGGTCATCACCGAGAGTTCTAGCGCATTCAGAGCGATACGGGCATCGCCATTGGCAATCGCAGCAAGATGGCGCACGGCAGCGTTATCCATACGGATTGCACCGCCGTAACCGCGCGCATCTGCCAGGGCATGATGGAGAATGGCGACGAGGTGCTCTTCAGAAAGCGGGCGGAGCAGGTACACACCCGAACGCGACACGAGAGCCGCATTCACTTCGAAGTACGGATTTTCTGTCGTAGCGCCGATGAGGATGACTGTGCCGCTCTCAACATACGGCAAGAGCGCATCCTGTTGTGACTTGTTGAAACGGTGGATCTCATCAATGAAGAGAACCGTGCGCTGCGCAAGAGACGTAAAGATCTGTTCCGCTTCACCACAGACAGCTTTGAGGTCTTTGACACCGCTCATAACGGCATTGAGTGTCATAAACTGCGCCGAAGTTGCCTGTGCGATCACATTGGCAAGTGTTGTCTTGCCTGTCCCGGGCGGACCCGCAAGGATCACGGAAGAGAGCGCATCTTGCTCAATGGCGCTGCGCAGGGGCATGCCCGGACCCAGAATATGTTCCTGACCAACAAACTCCTGCAACGTGCAGGGGCGCATGCGGAAAGCCAATGGCTGGACATCTGGGGACATGAAGAGCAAGAAGATGATACACTACACACGAAACTTCTGATCGTGCTACTATAACGCACATATGCCGGACTTTGCTTCTACCATCGCACAAGGGAGCGGCAATCTACTGCCGGAGAAGAAGCAGAAACACGCAGGCAAGCCTGTAAAAGGAAAAATAGAACAAGAACACAAACATTTTCTGGCGACACTCACACAACTGCTCGACAGCGGTGACATTGATCCATACAACCCCACATCGTTCCTCAAGCGCGAGGTATACGACACACTGGATGAAAAGTGGCAGGATACAGTCGACGTATCGCTCCACAACATCGCAGACCAGATCCGCATGATCCAGGAAACACGCCTATCAGCAAAAGGAGAAAATGCCATCCAGCTGCAGACAATGGTTGAACATCTCTGGCAGATGAAACAGCAGATCGAAGAACACCACGATGCCTTCAAGTTCTAACGGTATGGCACACCAAAGTCCGCAACGGCGCCCGAGCACAAATGTAGAGAGTAGTACAGAAACGCCCAGCGCTATTCAGCGCCTCATGGCAGAATGCGCGGCATCCGTAGAACAGAACCCCAAAACAGAAACGTACATGCGGGAACACGCATTGCCCTTGTGGCACCACATCAATCACGAGAAGGAATCAGCGGCAAGGTAAGCCAATGAATACGCGAATCATGGCGCCACCAGCTCAATTGTCGGCGCGCATACTGGCGTGTCTTGGCGGCGATGTGTTCCTGGAGAATATCCAAAGACACAGTGCTCCCCTGCTGCAAAAACTGCGCAATGTCACGGTATCCGTGGCTCTTGAGTCCGGGATGCTCCGCTGTGTAACCATTCTGAAGCAACTGCCGCACCTCATCGATCCAACCTGCTGCGAACATATCGTGCACACGAAGAGCGATGCGTTCATGCAAATGGACGCGCGTGCGCGAGATGCCAATAATGTACGGAGTCTGATTCCCCTGACGCAACTCGTGACGCGGCACCGCCGCAGAAACGGGCTCCCCGCAGAGCTCGCAGATTTCCACCGCGCGCACGAGGCGCGGCTTATTACGCACGTGAATACCCTTGGCAGCTTCAGGATCCATCTGGCGAAGCCTGCGATGCAGCGTGATACCGCCATCACGCTCATACGCCGCAAGCAAAGCGGAACGCATGGCGGGATCTGTCGGCGGCGCAAGCGTGAGATCGTCAATAACCGTACTGACGTAGAGCATGGAACCCCCAACGAGTATAGGAATACCTCCTCGCGCATGGAGATCGGCAATCACACACCGAGCTGCCTTCTGGTACCACCCAGCTGTCGCCTCTGCATCAGGATGCAATACATCGAGCAAATGATGCGGTATGCCACACATCTCTGTTGCGGTCACCTTCGCAGTACCGATATCCATGCCTGTATAAAGCTGACGGGAATCCGCATTTATAATCTCACACGGACGATCTGTCTGCTCGGCAATGTGTTGTGCAAGAGCGATAGAAAAAGCTGTTTTACCGCCTGCCGTAGGTCCAACAATAGCCAGAAGCGGATTCTTCGAACCAACAAGGTATGCCGCCAAACCAGGCCAGATGTGTGCAAGTGCTTCCTGCATGCCATGTATACTCTACGCAAATATCTGTCTGTGCACAGAAAGTCTGTCCTACTTAACAAAACATTTTTGTGCAATATTCAAAAGTATATGACCACTGCCGCCGGAAGCTATAAAACGGTATGATGGGTAAGGAAAATGCACGTATCTCAACCCTAATCCCAATCCCAATCCCATGCATCCCTCCATCCAATCCATCTCTGCCCACATTGCCCGAGGATCGATCTCGCCGCAGAACACGCTCATACCCACCGTCATCGAAAAAACGCAATTCGGGGAACGCGTGTACGACATTTACTCACGCCTACTAGAGGAACGGATTGTGTTCCTCGGTACGCCAATCAACGATGACACATGCAATTCCATCATCGCTCAGCTCCTCTTTTTGGAGAAAGAAGATCCCAGTAAAGACATTACCCTCTACGTGAATTCACCGGGAGGCCAGGTCACCTCCACGCTCGCCATGTACGACACCATGCAGTACGTACGACCCGATATCTCCACAGTATGCCTCGGCATGGCAGCCAGCGGCGCAGCGATGATCCTGTTAGGCGGTGCAAAAGGGAAGCGCTTCGCGCTCACACATTCCGAAATCATGATCCACCAACCCCTGGGAGGCACCGAAGGACAGGCAACCGATATTGCCATCCACGCAGACCACATCATCAAAATCAAGAACCTCCTCAATGAACTGATCGCCAAACATACGGAAAATGACCTGGAAAAGGTCAAAGTAGACACAGAACGCGACAAGTTCCTCACAGCCAAAGAAGCTCTGGACTACGGCATTATTGACAGAATTGTGGAGCGACCACAGGAAACGAAGGCAAAGTGAGTCCACTTTGGGCTACCATGTGCCAACCAGATGTTCACGCTTCTCCATCATACCCCGTTGGGACGCCGCGGGCGGCTGCACACCGGGCACGGCACCATCGAAACGCCGTTCTTTATGCCGGTGGGAACTGCGGGAGCCATGAAGGGCATTACGCATGCAGATCTTCGCGCACTCGGCGCGCAAATCATGCTCTGCAATACGTACCACCTCCACCTGCAGCCAGGGGAAAACCTCATAGAGGAAGCGGGGGGACTGCACGCGTTCATCGGCTGGCCAGGCCCCATTCTCACAGATTCTGGCGGCTACCAGGTGTTTTCCTTTGGAAAAAGGGGCCATACGAAGCTAACGGAGAAAGGCGTACAGTTCCAATCACACATCAACGGCGATACGCTTTTCATCGGACCTGCGGAAGCCATGCAGATCCAGCATGCGCTGGGCGCAGATATCATCATGGCATTTGATGAATGCCCGCCTTCTACGGCAAAACGCAGCGAAATCACAGCCGCAGTGGACAGGACGCTACGCTGGGCACGGCAGTGCAAAGAGATCCATACGCAATTATGCAAGCAGAAACAGACCTCCCCGCTCCTCTTCGGCATCGTGCAGGGCGGACTGGAACGCGATTTACGTGAAAAATGCGCGCAGGAACTGCAGGCAATCGGTTTCGACGGGTACGCCATCGGCGGACTGGCTGTGGGCGAATCCGAGGCGGACATGCTCAGCATCGTGGAAACCGTCTGCCCGATGCTCCCTGCAGACGCGCCACGGTACTTGATGGGCGTAGGAGAAAGACATCAACTGCAAGCGTGCGTTGCACGGGGTATAGACATGTTCGACTGCGTGCTGCCCATGCGCATCGCGCGGCACGGCATCATCCTTCTCCACGATGGAAACCGCATCCGCATAAGCAATACGGAATTCCGCACCGCGCATGAACCCATAGACCCGGATTCCCCGTCCCTTTTGAGCAGAACGCATGCACGCAGCTACCTCCATCACCTCATGCGCATACGCGAGCGACTGGGCGAAACAATTGCCCAGATGCAGAATCTGGGTGTCACGCTCGAAACGATGCAGCAACTGCGCGCACACATGGAACGTGAACATACAGAAATGCAACGCAGGTAGCTTTATAAGCATAAATATTGTATAATAATCTTAGAAACACACAATGATACCTTTTCTACACACACTGAGACCCGTCGCGAATCTGGCGAATAAGCTGGAAACGCTCGCGCGTGGAAAATTGTGGCTGCAGGCGATAATCGGTCTATTCCTGGGCGTGATCGTCGGCCTGCTCCTGGGTCCCGATTTCTCTCTGGTCTCACCAGAAGTGGGTGGCACGATCACCAACTGGCTTGCTCTGCCCGGAGAAGTCTTTCTCCGACTCATTAAAATGGTGCTCATCCCGCTGGTAGTAGCTTCGATCATCCGCGGCATCGGCGCATCCAGCATCCCACAATTGCGTGCGGTCGGCATACGACTCATAGCGTACATACTCCTGAGTACCGCAGCAGCCGCGAGTATCGGTATAGCGCTAGCACGCACCATTCGCCCAGGAACATACGTTTGGCAAGCAACAGGATCAGAAAGTGCAGATGTAGCTGCTACAGCTACACGCATCAGCCAACCGTTGCCGCAACTCATAGCGAATATCGTACCCGACAACCCACTACAGGCAGCACTGCATGGCGAGATGTTGGGTGTCGTAATATTCGCCGTATTCATCGGCATAGTCTTCGCCACGAAAGAGCAAAATAAAATCGGACACCTCCTCCAGCTCTTCGACGGCATTCTGGACGTGTGTATGACCGTGGTGCAGTGGGCGATGTGGCTGGTGCCGCTCGCGGTGTTCGGTCTCACGGCACGGCTCGCCGCACAGGCCGGCATAGAAACACTCGTCGGTATGGGCGTGTACGTGGCGACCGTCATCGCCGGTTTGCTGATCCTGCTTCTACTCTACTACGCACTCGTACTGTTCGCAGGCATGAACCCCCTCTTCTTTGCGCGCAAAATCGCCAAAACCCAGCTACTCGCCTTCTCCACCTCCATGTCTGCAGCAGTCATGCCGCTCTCGATCCGCACGGCGCAAGAAGATCTGGGCATAGATTCTGCAATATCGGAAGTGGTCATCCCGCTCGGCACGACGGTGAACATGGCCGGAACCGCACTCTACCAATCCGTTGCCATCCTCTTTCTGGCGCAAATCGCAGGCATAGAACTCACAATCACACAAACAGGCATGCTCGTCCTCACATTGATTGCATCGTCTATTGGCACGCCATCCACTCCGGGAGTCGGCGTCATCATTCTGGGAACTATCGCGGGGAGTTTCGGGATACCGACAACGGGGCTGGTACTACTCATCGGAGTGGACCGTATTCTGGACATGTGCCGTACGGTACTCAACGTCACAGGAGATCTGACAGCCTGTGTATTGCTGGACCGCCCACACAAGAAACTCAACATACTACATACAATGCAAAACGCTGCAGTAGGTACTCTGGCGGGGGCGCAGTCATCGTGATCACCAACACCGCTAGGTCAGCAGCGCCGTTGCGATGGAAAGGTAGATGAAAAGACTCGTAGCATCAACAATAGACGTGACCAGCGGTCCGCTGGCCACAGCAGGATCAAGACGCATGCGCGTGAGTAAGAAAGGCAAAATGCTCCCGATCAAATTGGAAATGATAATAATGCACACCATGGAGAGCGCTATGATCAAACCAACGATAGGGCCACCCCGGAAAACACCGAGTACAGCGCTAAGCAGAGCGAGCGTCAAACCCAACATCACACTGACGATAACCTCTTTGCTCAGAGTACGAAGCCAATTGGACGCCGTGACGTCACCCGTGGCGAGTGCGCGGATCATGAGCATCGCCGACTGCGATCCGGTATTCCCGCCACTATCGATGAGCAACGGGATGAAGAACGCCAGCGTAATGGCCGAAGAGAGCGTAACTTCGTAGGCGGCGATCACCCCGGAAGATGCCAGATTCACCAGAACGAGAGCCGCGAGCCAACCCACCCGCCGAGAATACAGATTCCACAGATCAGCATGCGCATAACTCGTGGAAAGAGGAGCCATACCGGATGTGCGGTAAAAGTCCTCTGTCGTTTCCTCCTCCGCCACATCCATAATGTCATCGAACGTGACAATGCCGATGAGTACATTGTGCGAATCGACAACGGGCAGCGCGGCCAGCGCGTGTTCCTGCATGACATGCACAGCGGATTCCTGGTCATCGGATGCATTGAGCGACACAACGTTGCTCTGCATAATATCTTCGATATTCTGGCGCGGTTTGGCTATGAGGAGCATGCGCAACGTGAGTACGCCAACAAGCTCCCACGTGGCACTGCGCACGTAGAGCACGTCGATCATCTCACTTCGCGCCGCCTCCTTACGCACATGCCCCAGAGCGCGTTGTACCGTCCAGTTCTGCTGCAGCGCAAGATAATCCGGCGTCATTAAGCGACCGACACTCTGCGGAGGGTACCCCAGGAGCCAGCGCGTTTCGCGCAGGTCTGCGGGATTCAGGAGCGAAAGCAACCGGCGTGTCACTTCCGCAGGCAATTCGTCGAAGAGTTCCGTACGCTCATCCGGTCGGAGCGACGCGAGCAGTTTGCGTGCTTCTTCGTCCGTCAGGCTGGCGATGATCCGATTCTGGTCATCGCCCTGCAACTGAGCGAAGACTTCGGAAGAGAGCGCTCTGGGCAACAAACGGAACAGGAGCATGCACTCCGCTCCACCTACGGAAAGAAGAAGGTGTGCTAGCGCGGGCGGATGCTGCTGCGACAGAAAGGTGCGCAAGGCGGGCCATTGATGTTCTTTGGCCATCAGACTGCGCACTTTGCGCACACTGATCGTCGAATGGTGATGCAGTGTCATGTGCCATGAGAAATACCCGAAAGAGTCTACAGACGAAAAACCGGCGCACCAAACATTTGCATATATACATCACGCACCAAAAGAACACACGTATCATGCAACCACCTCTGCCTTCTTACCGACCGTGATTTTCGTAATCTCAATATCGGTGAAATCCTGCCGGTGTCCATGCACGCGGCGATAGCGTTTGCGGCGCCTCATTTTGAAAACACGGATCTTCTCTCCGCGACCGTGGGCAATGACTTTCGCTTCTACAGACGCTCCGGCGACAGTCGGCATACCAACAGTGACGTCGTCATCACTCCTGGCAACGAGCAGAACCGTATCGAACGTCACCGTCTTGCCTTCCTCCACGTCAAGCAAAGGAACAGAGAGTGCATCCCCTTCCGTCACTTTCTCCTGGAAGCCGGCAATGTCGACAATGGCAAACATGCTGCGCAGAGTCTACGGAATCCAAGCCCGGTAGCAAGTGAAAGGCACAAAAAATAGCAGCAAAACTCCAGAGACGCCGCGTGCGCAGGCCGTGTGCGCAGCGTACCATCCGTATGACCTATCATCCGCATGTCGATCCCTGCATCTGCAAACACGTGCCAGTCTGTGCCCCAAAATATCACCAGACTCTACCTGCTGTCCGGCCTGCAGAGCATGGTAATCGGCATGCCTATCGCCGTACTGTTCTGGCAGGATAACGGCCTGTCGTTGCAACAGATCTTCATATTGCAAGCGGTGTTTTCCATCGTCCTCATCGCTCTGGAAATCCCAACAGGACACCTGGCGGACCGTTGGGGACGAAAGAATTCGCTCCTCCTGGGCAGTCTGTTCATCACTATGGGATACAGCATATACGCCGTGGGAGCATCGTTCAGAGCATTCTTGGCAGCAGAAATCGTCATCGCCTGCGCATTCAGCCTGAATTCCGGTGCACTGGAAGCACTCATGTACGATTCGCTACTCGAACACGGAGCACAGCACACATCCCGCCGCGTCTTCGGCAAACAATTCATGATTATGCTCATGGCGGAAGCGGGAGCAGGTATTGCCGGAGGATTGCTGGCACTGACGAGTTTGCGCCTGGCGATGGCCGCCACAGTGCCGTGCATGGCTCTGAGCATCGGTGCGGCACTGAGTCTCAGGGAACCGCAACGCATGCACATGCCGTGCACAAAGCACCTGGCACACATACGGCATGCCGTATCGCATGCACTGCACCACGACGTGCGCCTGCGCAGCGTCATTGCACTCTACGGCGTACTGGGAACACTGACACTCTTCCTGGCATGGTTCACGCAACCCTACCAACAACTCGCCAACCTGCCTATTGCGTTCTTCGGCGTTACACACGCCATTGCTCTATTGGGAGCAGCATGCGCAGCTCGCACCATGATGTGGCTGGAGAAGAAAATGGATGACCGGCTGCTGCTCATCGTACTCACAGCGATCATCATCAGCACATTCATGGTGCTCTCCGCCATACACCCCGCCATCGGCATCTTTGTATTACTGGCGGGAAGAAGTGCGTTCGGCGCCCTAAAACCTCTGGTCAACGACATACTCAACAAACTAACGGCATCGAACATGCGGGCGACCGTGCTCTCGATTAATTCCTGCACATTCCGCATTGTCTTCGCATCCGCTGCACCGATAATCGGCACCATTGCAGACGTGACATCAATACAACGATCTCTGCTGATTCTGGGCACTGTAGGAGGCCTGCTCGCACTCATCGTTTTCATCCTGATGCGCAGAGTGTGGGACAAGCTGCCACAGTAGTGCATACCTACCTGCGACTACGAATCAGCGTCTGTCGCAATAATTCCGCTAGTGCGTATCGAACCTCTTCTGTAGCAGCAACAGCATTGATTCTCCGGACATACTCCGCATGAAGACCGTTGTCACCGACCTCCTCGGCATCGGTTATTTCATCGCGCAATACACACTCTGCGGGAGAGAGAACATCGGAATACAGGATACTTTGAATTTCAGTATTGGCAGTACTCATAGAAACGAGGGGGGAAACACAATGTATAATATCCTACTACAAAATATATATGTCAAATTCCAGCCCCGTTCAGAAGCATCGCAACAGAGAAAATGGCTTCCATACGCATGTTTTATGGACGAATTCTCTGGTATAATACTCGGATGTCTGCAGAGAACACCGTTCCGGCAGCACCGTGGTACGCGCGGGCAACAGATGATGTCTTGCGCATCCTGAAAGCAACACCTGGCGGTCTGACGAGCGAAGAAGCACAGAAACGCCTGGAGCACTACGGAGCAAACGAACTGCCAAAACAACCAGCACCCACGATAGT
>Ga0172377_10005910_pt1 | contig 12593 bp, 11 predicted proteins | sample Pumphouse3metaG_FD_119749 | JGI IMG/M metagenome (GOLD analysis project Ga0172377, IMG submission 119749) | Leachate microbial communities from a municipal landfill in Southern Ontario, Canada - Pumphouse #3 metaG | ecosystem: Engineered > Solid waste > Landfill > Unclassified | place: Canada... | reverse complement strand
TTTATCGGTTGCTCTGGCAATCCGTAAAAATACCCTAGGGCCACTTCGGCTCCAGTCGCTTGAATTCCTTCAAAGACAAAGTCGCCTAAGTATGGAGTTCTTTCATCGACGGGATGCTTCTCTTTCGACCAGACATATTCGCTTTTACCATCCGGGTCACAAAAATAAAACATATTGATTACCAGGGGGGTAAGAACAGAATCCATCCGAATATTTCGAAAATGTATATCAGTAATTATGCTATTTTTCCCTCTTCCACGACGGCTCTTTATTCTCAATCCGCGATCGGTATGATCAAAAAAGCAACGCTCGAGAGTGACATTCTTAATTCCCGCACTCGCTTCGCTTCCCAAAACAATTCCACCGTGTCCATGTTCCATGTGACAATTGCGGATAACAATATTCTCTGAAGGTGTCTTGTATGTATTTCCTATATAAATCTTTCCCGATTTAATTGCCACACAATCATCCCCCACTGAGAAATGAACACCGATTATTTCAATATTGCTTGAACACTCAGGATCGATTCCATCAGTGTTGGGTGCATCCTTAGGATTCGTAATCTTCAAATCATAAAAGCCGATATCTTGACAAAAATATGGTAAAAAGGTCCACGATGGTGAATTTTTCACGGAAATTCCATGGAATTTTACATCCTCACACTGATTTAAATAAACGAGATATGGACGGGCCCAATCCTTTGCTCGATGATTGATATAAAAGCCTGTCTCGGGTCCGCGCGCATCAATTGTTCCTTCACCGACAATGCGAATATGCCGCTGATAGAAACCATTGATAGCTCCATTTTTGCCACGTTCAGGCGAACCTTCCCACGTGAATAGTTGCAACTTTTGACCATTGCAATCAACCTCTCCAGGGACAACAGGATAATCGCTGGGATTGATAGTTCCCATCAATGTTGCTTTTTGGTGCAAATAAATCGTTATATCCGATTTCAAGAAAAGACTGATAAAATGATATTCGCCCGGATCAAAAATCAAGAGCCCATCTTTGGGTAATATATTGATTGCCGTTTGAATGATCAAGGTTATATCTTGCTTAGAATCTTTGGGCAAATCAAAATCTGACATATGCATAATGCAACTGGCGTGATCGGTAGTAAGAATTAACGAATCATCACCAATCTTTATTTCATATCTAGTATCTGGTTGCAAATCAAATAGTGAAAAGACATTCTTAGTCCACTGACTAATAGCCAAATTACCATCAACATAGACATCAAATGGTTGATTATTAAAATATATTTCATTATTTGCTAATTCAAAAGAAGCTGAACAACAAGATTTAAATATTAAATTAAATTTCATAATCCCCCTCCTTAAAAATTTATTTTTGATGTTTATAGACAATCAAGTCTTTGATGCCGACAAAGAAAGCTTCAACCAAGCTCCCAACGAGTGCAAAGGTGAATGGTTCTTGGAATAAGCCGATGGTGTTATTGGGAATGACAGAGGCTAAAAAAGCCGAAAATATTCCACTTATAACTCCCCAAATAACTCCGTAAACAATATTTATCAGCAAAGAGTAAACTTTCTTTGATTTAAAAATCCAATACCAGTGCGCATGATGATTTTCATCATCGATGACCTCTAAAATATTGTTGACCACGATGTCGTTTACTAATCCCATCACGATACCCATGATGAGAAAGCTGAGCGAAACATCGTACTTGATCAAATAAATGCCCAGTCCCGCAATGATAAAATAGTAAATCATACCAAATGACCAATATTTTATCAACACCGCCTTCACCCAAAAGGGTATGCGCTGAAATCTCGATAACTTATAGATATTTGGGGCGGTGGGTGATTCATTTAATTCCGCGAGTTCTTTGTCCTCTACATCCACAACTACTTTTTGTTCCAACGATGGCTTTTTCATTTTGCTTTTATACCCTTATGTGTATTTTATGAACGAGCGGTTGTAGGAACGGTTCGATAACAGCCATGCCAAGAGACACATACAGACAAATGATGTGAATCCTCGTATACTTTAACGAATCTGCTACATAAAAATATTTAGGATCTCCAGTGACTTGATTCATAGCGTTGTAAAGGTGGCTTTCAACGCTAATATCATGCAGATAGATGTAATCTAAGAGCAGTGACAAGCCAACGAGGACAAAGAACAAAATGGAATAGAATATCTTCTTTTTCTTGCTCACTTTTCGATTGGAAGCATTTATATATGCCAAAACAATCAAGATAGAAAGCAAGACGTTGCAAAAGAAGTAGAAAGCATTCATCGGTTCATTTCTTAAGACAACACAACTATTGTTAAAAGAAGGAATATTAAGCGTGATTATCATCATGGAAACAATGCTCATTATCAACGGAAAAAAGGCAATGTGATTCTTTATTTTAATCAAATTTCGCATAAAGAAAAGGACAACGGGATTCTTCTCTTTGTGCTGAAATACTATTTCTTCGGAATTTTTTACTTGTTTATTTGCTTTCATTACGCCTGCTCCTCATTCTTATCATTTCTGATTCGTTTCGATGTTTCTTTATCGAAAAAGCACAATTTATTGGCGGCAAAATCAAGTTTTATCTTTTCGCCTTCCTTAAAATCTTGCCAGCCATTAAGCTTGATAACGCATTGATATTCACCAATTTTACCATGGACGAGGGAAGCGCGTCCCAATGGTTCAACAAGTTCAACTTCAAAATCAATGGTCGTACCTAAAATAAAACTCTCGGGACGAATTCCCATAACAATTTCCTTACCGTCATATTTTCTTACTAAATTAAGACTTTCTTCATTCAGAGCAAACTGACAACATTTTCCAACAAATTTATCCTTTTTGACTATTCCGCTAAAGAAATTCATCGGTGGATTACCAATAAAGGCACCAACAAAAATATTGTTGGGATCATTATAAATCTCATATGGCGTTCCTATTTGTTGAACCTCCCCCATCGACATAACTACGATGCGATCAGCCAAAGTCAACGCCTCAACTTGATCGTGCGTCACATATATCATGGTAGTGCCCAAACGGTGATGCAACAATTTGATCTCGCGCCGCATTGCTGCACGCAATTTAGCATCAAGATTACTCAAGGGTTCATCGAAAAGAAATACTTTGGGGTTGCGCACAATAGCTCGCCCCATCGCCACGCGCTGACGTTGCCCTCCTGACAGCTCTCGCGGCTTCTTATTTAACTGAGGTAAAAGATCAAGCATTTTGGCCGCCGCCATTATTTTTTTATGAATAATCTGAGGATTCACTTTATTTAACATCAAGGAAAATCCCATATTTTGATAAACTGTCATATTGCCATACAGTGCATAGTTCTGAAAAACCATGGCAATATCGCGATCTTTTGACGGCTTATCTGTAACATCTTTATCATCGATAAGGAGTTTTCCCTTGGTAATGCCTTCCAAACCAGCAATCATTCTTAGGGTTGTCGATTTTCCGCAGCCCGAGGGGCCAACCAAAACAACAAATTCACCATCGTTAATTTTCAAATTGAAATCATCGACCGCGCAAACGCCACCATCATATACTTTTACTAAATGCTGTAAATCTAAATCAGCCATAATTATTTACTCCTCACAATCTGCTCATTCTCAATCGGCTTAACCGTTTTCAGATAATTCATCAAGGTGATACCACGATAGATTGAAATAAAGCCGGCAATGATTAAAAACACCGCGGAAATTAAGTAATAAACCATAACTAAGATATATCTCGACATCGGAATGCTGCCATCCATATATGAGGACAAGGGAAATAAGAAAATTCTAATCACCTGGAAGATACCAGCTGAAATAGTAAATATCCCCCACGATTTTGAATAGACCTTCATCTTCTCTGCGGCCATGAATAGGAAAAGCAATAAGAGAATGTTGTAAAGAATATCGATAGAACAATACATATTCCCAGTCTTCAAAGTGGAATAGAGCAAGGAAAAGCCAATGGCAATAAAAATGATTCCCCCTAAGTCAAAATTGTATGAAATCTTATTCGGACGATATCTCAACATCTCAATTTCAATTCCCTTCGGTTTAAAATATGAGGAAATTCTTGATTTTAATGTCGGTTTGGATGAAACTTTTGATGATTTTAACATTTTAATTTGCCCCCTTTGTCTTCGCTTTATACTCGCGATTGATTTCCTTTAATCGCTGAGATTTTTTCAATTGAACAACACCGGTAAATATAGGCAAAAGGGTATAGATCAAAATCAAGATTGCACAAGCGTATCCCAAGTTAAAAATCACCGGATTCTTACTTAGCCACGTTTTATCTTCAATGTGATGAGAAATAAAGTAGTCGTTAATTTTATCAAAGGGCAAGGCAAAGTACTGCTCTTGATAAAAGGAAATTTTACTGATGAGAAAAATAGCCGCAAAAATTGAAAAACCGATTGCAATTAAAAGCCAAATATAATTTGATATATAGTAATATTTACGAGTGTTACTTTTGGTGGTCGCATAAAAAATATTAATCAGCACTCCACCCATTCCAATAAAAATTATTGCATTGTTAATTGGGTTGATAGTTTCATAGAAATTCTCGTATTCACTATAGTACTGCAAACATGAAGTAGGAGTAGCCATACATAGTGAATATACAAAGACTAATCCATAAATTACTATTCCAATTACTCCTGTGTTTTTCTTTGCAAAGTTTTTTAATTTTTCCATTATTTTACTCCAAGTAATAATATAAATCTAAGGGGTTTATATCTAAAAACCCCTTAGATATCATCTTTTAGCGTCTATTAATCAACTAAGATTAAAGACCCATACGCGCATAACCATCGTTTTCATACTGTAAGAAACCGGTGAGGTTAAGTGTGGTATTAATCGTATCTAACATCTTGTCATAACTGAAATCATATCCGCCATATGTGCCGAAACCTTCCATCACAATATTGGAATAAACACATGATTTTTTCTTGTCTTTATTAATCTGTGTTGAGAGTTCAGTGAAGTTAGTCGCTAGAGCTGTTTGTTCTGCTTTATTCAACGAAAGCGTGGTGGGAACAATATCATATAAACTATTATTATTATCGGTTTTGAAGTTAACGTGTTTTAAGACACCAAGTTCAATCGCCTTGTTCATATTGTCAAGGAAAGGTCTCGCCGTTGCAGCAACTGTTTGATATTCCATTCCTTGCTGTTTGATATATCCAATAGGATAGGTTGCACCAAGATAATAACGATAGTAATTGGTGTAGTTTCCGCCAGCTAAATCTTGAAGCTCTTGCTTGCAGTCATCGGATAAGACAGGAACTTGTTTACCTTGGTAATCCATTGTCTTGATTCCACCCGTAGAATCCTTGGCAAGATATTCATCAGGGCCATAAGACATTAAACGGTTACCCTCTTCGCTCCAGAAATAATCAAAGACCGCAAGGCAACGATTTAATATGTCTTCATCGTCAGCGGTGTGAGCCGTGATAAACCATCCATCAGTCTTAACTGATCTCCAAGATTCGGTATAGTGGAAATATTCACTATCGCCATTCCAGTTATAAACGGCCGGAAGAACCGGAGCGACATTGAATTTTCCGCCGTTGAGCTTAGCGCAGGTGGCATCATTGTCATAAGCGCAAGTAGTCTGTACATAATCGTAAGTAGCAAAGCCACGATCCTGTTGGAACAAACCGCCACGGAAATCTTCAGAATCAGCAACAACAGTACCTTTTGTTGTGAAGTTAGGAAGAATTAATCCCTCACCATAGAGTTCATTCATCTTACTCAAAGCGATTTTATTCGTTTCTTCACCGCGGGAATCAGATAGTTTTCCCTCGCTATTGACAAATAAGAAACCATTTCGAGAATCTACGCCACGATCACCAAAGAATTGCATGAAACCCCAAAGGTTAGCGGCCACACGATCGTTACGACTGGCTCTTGGGAAGAGTGGAACCATATCGGTACTACCATCCCCCGTCAAGAAAGTCGGATTGGTCTTAACACATCTAAAGAGAGCAACTAATTCATCAACATCATATGCCGCATTAGCGCCAATGAATAAGTCAGATCTCTTGGTGCCGTATGCATTTTGATAAGTTGTATCAATGTAGTCGCGCAAGGCCTTGACAAGCGAATCGCCTGTCTTATTGGTCAAAGCGTTCTGAATATCAATAATATTCCCACCGCTAGCGTATTTCTTATGCACGCTACCGACGGCTCCGTCCTTAACAATTTCAATATTGGTATCGACTGAAGCCGGTCCAAATCGAGTATATTTATTGGATATTGTTGAAACCGTGTCGTACGAACCAGCTTCGCCATCAAGAAGTTCTTCAACCCAATCCGTGCGAAGATTCAAGCAGCGCTCAGCATCGTTGAATCCATCGAAGTAGGGAGCATAGAAAATATCGCCATTCGCATCAGAAATAATGCTCTTAATAACTGGATTTTCTTCCAAAAAAGCATTAAAGTTAGGCATCTTGTCTAAGTAATCACCAAGATTCAAAATAGTTGAATTTGTTGTTCCTTCGGCGATGATGTCAGCAGCGTGTCCTTGGGCGATGTTTTCATCCGCAAAAGCATTTGTTTGATATGTTGCGAAGGCATCGCTAATAGAATCACCAGCATTAGTTGAGGTAACATCATTGATTTCAATATTCATCCGTTTTTGTAATTCTTTCCAAACGGGTTTAAAATCACCTGTATCGTATGGAGTGCCGTTAGGTGCGGTATATGGCAGTGCAGCTTTGCCCGCTTCATTGAATTTCATTCGGGTGGACAAATCTTTATACATTACTGACATATCCAATGTCACTTTTTTCGAAAGATCCGGAGTATAGCCTGCGGAAGTTGTCTCCTCTAGTGAGGTGCTTTCTCCCTGAGTACTGTCTGTGGTTGAAGTCGAGTCGTTATTACATCCAGTTAAGGCTAGTAATCCGACTGTTAGAATGCATAAAATTGATTTTTTTGCTTTCATAGTTTCTCCTTTCAAATTTTGCATTTTTTGAACATTAAGAGCATAAGATTAACATTCGAAACATCATAGAATGGGAATTAAAGCCTATTCCTTTACACCGCCTATATTTACTCCAACAGCAAAATACTTTTGGATGAAGGGGTAAATAAGTAAAATGGGGATAATTGCACACACAATCATTGCATAGGCAAATGACTGACTTGCATAAGCCCCAACTGTTTGGGCGCCATATTCAGAAACCTGCTCCTGAATAGTAGCAATTTCGGATTGAATGACAACCTGCAGAGGTTTATCATAGATATTTTCGACTGTCTTCATGGCCCAGAAGTATCCATTCCATCTTGAAACTCCATAGAATAAGGCAACTGTAGCAATGGTAGCCTTAGACATAGGGACGAAGACTTTCGACATTATCTGAAATTCGTTAGCGCCGTCAACTTTAGCCGCTTCCTCAATTTCTTTCGGAACTGATTCAAACGAATTTCTCAACAAAATAACATTAAATGCGGACATGCCCATGGCCAAAACAACAAGCCATTTCTGGTCAGCAATCCCCATATTCCCCAAAATTGTTCGCGTCTGAATATAATTGAGGTAAATGGGAATCATTCCCGCCGAGAACCACATAGTGAAAATCAAAATGAAGTTTAAAAATTTATGACCGAACAAATTTGCCTTCGACAAGGCATACGCGCCTAAAATCGAAAGAAGCATACAGTATATTGTTCCGTAAAAAGTAATGAACATCGTATTGGAATAAGAAATCCAAAAATATTTTTCTAAAATAACATCCTTGAAAGCATCGATTTGGATATCGATTGGAAGAAAGACAACCTTTCCACCATTGACAGCTTGAATGCCAGAAAGCGAAGCGCTGATAGCATATATCAAAGGATAGAGACAAAAAAGGGCAAATATCGTTACGATAAAGTATGAGATAATCTTAAAGACAATCTCCGAAGTGTCCATTCTCTTAAAGCCATCGTGTCGGGCCTTTAAATTTTGTTTATTTTTCATACTCTCCTCCTAGAATAAAGATGTTGTAGATACGCGACGTGCAATTTGATTGGATCCTAGAACAAGGAACATTGACAAGAGTGAGTTAAATAAATCAGCAGCTGCACCAATTCCTTGATTGATATTTCCGTTGCTCATAATGTTGTTGATAACATATGTTGAAATAATCTGCGATGTTTCATAAGTAGAACCGACCGAGCCTTGTTGTTGTAAAAGGAAAACCTTTTCATAACCGATTTTCAATAAGGATCCCATGCGGAGAATCAACATGATTGTCAATGTTGAAGACATGCCGGGAATAGTTACGTAGCGAATCTGCTGCATTTTACTAGCCCCGTCAATTCGAGCCGCTTCATAGTTAGTCGGAGATATACCAATGATAGCGGCAAAGTATACAATTGATGAATAACCAGCCGTCTGCCATATTCCTGAAACAATAAATATCGGGCGGAAACATGAGGGGCTGGATAGCATATTAGTTAAGCCAAACCACCTCTCAAATATTCCGCCAATCACTCCCGCATTGACGCTTGCTGAGGAAGAAGAAAGCAACAAGCCAATGAGAGAAGTCACAACAACCGTAGAAATAAACTTTGGCAAATACGAGAAGATTTGAACAACCGATCTATATCCTGTATTTCTAATTTCCGAAAAGAGTAGAGCTAGAATAATCGGAACAGGAAAGCCAAAGACTAAGCCATAAAAGGATAGAACAAATGTATTGCGGAAGGCTGTCCAGAAATCAGCCGAATTGAACAATACCTTAAAGGCATCTAGACCAATAAACAGCGAAGTATAAACACCGCCCCCAAAACTCGAATCGCTTCGATAATATTTAAATGACATAACCATTGAACTGATGGGAAAATACTTCCACAAAATAAGAAAAGTGACAAGCGGAATGACCATAACATAAATTTGCCAATCCTTTAAAATTTCTTTTCCCTTGTTTTTCCAATAATTTTTTTCAAGATTTTCAATCTCGTATTCACTTGCAAGAGTCATCGTGTTTTTCCTTTCTCTTTTCGTCTTCACATCTTTGTTTTTTTATAAATGAATTCTCTTTTCGGAAAAATGATTCTTTATTTTCCATATCGCCATAAAGTTTACTCATGTTCTTTAACTCGGCTTCTGTAGGAACGCCGCCATCTAGCAGAGCAATGTCGCTGATCTCGTTATTCTTATTTGCCATCTGTTCTAAGGCCAAGTAGTTGTTATTCTCTTTCCGCATTCGAGCCGATGAAGGCTCACTGTGCAGTTTAACCAAATAATCGTGCATATCGACCACAATGGTTTCCTGCTTACACGCGATAAAGAAAACAGCTAGATTGAAGACAATATTCAACAAATCGTAAGCAAAGTAATGAACCATAGCCGCCGTAATACTTCCCGAAGCAATGGTCTGAATAATTCCTCTAGTCAATTCCAAGGCAATATATCCAGTAAAATAGTAACCGAAGAAAAAACCCTTATCGCTCAAAATAGTAGCCTTGTCCTTTTTTCTAAACCACAGTAGACAAAGAAAAAGCGATAGGAAGCTAAGTCCATAAATCAACCAATAATCCGCGGTGATATTTTGACCTAAACCTATGCGCAATAGAATACCAGCCATCGATGAAACTAACGGAGTAACTATTCCCCAGGCATTCCATCTAAAGAGAGCAATCATTCCTAAAACCGGGACAAAAGACAAAGTAAAAATTTGATAGCCCCCGAATTGCGAGAAGAGCCAAATGTTCAAACATTCAGTTATTGTGCTTATAATTGTGAATAAAAAAATATCCAATATTTTAAACTTTTTCTCTGACATATAAGTCCCTTCTTTTAAATGGATGTTGATACCCCTTACATATCCAATATAAAACGTTGGGTTTCTTTTTTCAAGTGGTAGTATACAACAAATTAATATTATGTGATTTTTGTCATGGCTTGATATCGCTTTCAATCGCAATAATATATAGTGTTTAAGCGTGTTTTTTATGGGCTATCTTATTGTATACATCTATAAAATATTTTTTAACTTTTCCAAAGAAATTGCGATATTTTTTCTATCGACGCCCTCAAAGATCAATATAGCTTGCGGGCAATAGCGCTCAATACAGTGAAGCATAAACGGATAATCAAATTGTCCTTGACCCGGGGATAGCTGAATTTTCTTGCCGTCAACAACTTTGCCATCCTTTAAGTGAATAATCTTGACTTGATTCTTAAAAGTTCTGAGTGCTTTCTCAAAAATTTCATTTCGCTGTTCAAAATTTCCTTCATATAACAAGTTATATAAATCGATAGTTATAAAAACATTTGGCATATGAAAACTATCCAAAAACTTTTTAGCCATTGGAACATCATAGATAATATGTGCCCACGCTGGCTCAAAAAGGACATTAACATTAATTTTTTGGGCATATTTTATCAGCTCAGAAAATATTTTCTGCGTCTTCATAAATCCTTCCTGAGTGTGATTTTTTGGTACATACGTCCATGGACTACCATTGTAACTTCCAGTTTCTGATCCAACATATTTACAGCCCAATTCCTTGGCTATTTCAATATTTCTTTTAAAGTTTTCTATACCACTCATTACGATTTCTTTATTGCAATGAACCGGATTAAAATAGGCTCCTAGCATTGCCACCTTTATTCTGTGCTGTCGAAGTGAATTTTGAATTCTTAAGATATTTTCGTGAGAGTAATCGCACTCTTTAAGCGCCTTAGGAATAACCAGTTGGATATATTCCAAGTCTAAATCATTAACTCCTGACAAGAGATTATCAATATCAGTTTTCTTAGCAACATCATGTGCCCGTACACCAAATTTTAATTTCATTTTCGGCTCTCCTTCATTTTTATATTTCAAATCTTCTATAATTTACTTGAGGATAAATAATATGAATAGCAAAACTAATTTCTTCAATTCCGAACGAATTCGTGTTTCAACCTTTGATGATGCGCTAGTTAAGTGCGCATCAATTCGAAAAAAGGACTTGAGTAAACCATATATTATTGAAATCAGCGGTGGAACAGTTAATCGCGAGATTAAATTTCCCTTCTCCAATTTTTGGATTATTGGAATCTCTCCTGTTACTGTTAAATTCGACAGTTGTGCGAAAAAACTTGACCAAGATGGGAAAGAATTAACAACGTGGAGGACTCCTGTTTTCAAAGTTATGGGAAATAACTGCATCTTCGAAAATTTTATCTTTAAAAATACTGCTGGAAATCCTGAAATCAATGGTCAGCAAGTGGCTCTGGCCATCTATGGAAATAACAATTCTTTCATCAACTGTCAGATGCATTCGACCCAAGATACACTATTTCTTGGACCCTTGCCCGATGATTTAATCACTCGTTATCAAAACTTTCTTCCCAATGACGAACGTCTAATAGAGGGCAACCTTATAAATTATTTTAAATGTTGCAAAATAGAAGGAACAATTGATTTCATCTTTGGAGCGGGTCAGGGAATATTTGATCAGTGCCAAATTGTTTCTCTGCCGAGCAATCGCGACAATTGCGCCATTGCTCCCGCTCATTCTATGAAAGATGATATCGGTTTTATTTTCTATAAATGTCAATTCACTTCCTCACAGACCACCCCATACGTATATTTGTCACGCCCGTGGCGCGACTATGGAAAATGCGTCTTCATCAAGTGTGATTATGGTCCACATATCAAATCGATTGGTTTTTTAAATTGGTCTCAGACCGCTCGCGATAAGACAGCGCGATATGAAGAATATCCATATAAGTCTTGGCGAGTCAGTTGGGTGAAAAATACATCAAACACAAATATTCCTCAACGCTATATAGAACTAATAAATAACGGAGAATAGGAAAACTATTCTCCATTTTTAATTCTAATTCTCAAAATAATTCTTAGCGTTATTAAATGAGATATCCTCAACAATTTTGCCTAAGGTTTTTATGTCGTTGGGATATCTTCCCTGCTCGACTAATTTTCCTAAGAGGTTGCAGACGAGACGTCTAAAGTATTCGTGTCGCGGATAGGATAAGAAAGATCGCGAGTCGGTCAGCATTCCAACAAAGCACGAAAGCAAACCATCCGCGGCAAGAATATTCAGCTGCTTATTTATTCCTTCAAAATGATCGTTAAACCACCATGAGGTACCAAATTGAATCTTTCCTCTTATCCCTTCGCTTTGATAGCAATTCATCAAGGTGACAAGAGGCTCGTAATCTTTTGAGTTCAAAGTATAGAGAATAGTCTTAGGTAAAGAGTTAGTTTCATCAAGGGTGGAAAGAATTAAGGATAAATTTTGTGATACCCTATCATCGTTCACCGCATCAAAACCTGTATCCGCTCCGAGTTCTTTATATCTTCGAATCGAGTTATTGCGCAGCGCCCCAATGTGATACTCTTGAACCAATCCATGTCTCGCGTATTGCTTGCCAAGATGAATCAAAAGGTAGAACTTATACTGCGACACTTCCTTTGCCGATAACGGCAACCTTGCCATAGCTTTTTTAAATATTGCCTCGGCTTCTTCAAGCGAACTAGGGTAAACATCAACTGTGTCCAGGGCGTGATCAGTGGCTTTGCACCCGTGGGCAACAAAATACTCTATCCGTTCATCTAAACAGCTTAGCATGTCAGATAATGAAACAATTTGACGATGACATACAT
>Ga0172377_10005909_pt1 | contig 12593 bp, 11 predicted proteins | sample Pumphouse3metaG_FD_119749 | JGI IMG/M metagenome (GOLD analysis project Ga0172377, IMG submission 119749) | Leachate microbial communities from a municipal landfill in Southern Ontario, Canada - Pumphouse #3 metaG | ecosystem: Engineered > Solid waste > Landfill > Unclassified | place: Canada... | reverse complement strand
TTTACCAACACTACTTATGGCCAAATTTCGCTGTCTTTTTGTTGCACACACCATTCGTCGATTGCTTGTTTAGCTCGTTTTGCTACATTTTTAGCACGACTATGCAACAATATATATACTTTGCAACAGATACTGCCACTAATGCCATACTTTTTGCGCAAAATCATAAAAAAACTCATATTTCGGTAAAATGAATTTTTCTTACTACATTTTTAAATTTACCTAGAATTATATTAGGTTAAATGCGTTTTCCATCGTTAAAGGTTTATCAATAATGTTTTGACAGCAGGAAAAACGTCCCGTATAATTTGAAACAGTTGAGGTTCTTCGAGTACCATCAACGACATCACGCAATCTTTTGTAAGGAGAGAAACATGAAAAAGAGCATTGTCTTTCTGTTGATCATGCTGTTGGCCACTTCCTTTGTATTTGCACAGGGAGCACAAGAGGCCACCGATGCTGCAGATGCACCCCTCAAGGTAGGTGTCATCTACATCAGTCCCCCTGGAGATATGGGGTACTCCTACATGCATGACCAGGGCACTATTGCCATGGAAGAGCATTTCGGGGACAAGGTCGAGGTCATTCGCATGGAAGGTATCCCTGAGAATGAGAGTAGCGAACGTGTCATGGAGAGCCTCATCGATGAAGGATGCAAAATCATTTTTGCAAACTCCTACAACTACCAGCAGTACATGCTCAATGTTGCAGAGAGATATCCTGATGTCTACTTCGAGCACTGCTCCGGTTACCTCTCCGCTGACAACATGTCCAACTACTTCGGAAGAATGTATCAGATGCGCTACCTCTCCGGTATGATCGCTGCTGAAATGTCTCCTTCTGGAAAGATTGGTTATGTAGGTGCATACAACACTCCTGAAGTTGTACGTGGAATTAACGCATTCACCCTTGGTGCACGTGCTGTAAATCCCGATGCAACCGTAACCGTTGTTTGGACCAACACTTGGTTTGACCCTTCCCTCGAACGTCAGGGCGCAGTAGCATTGCTTGACCAGGGTTGTGACGTTATTGCACAGCACCAGGATACCACCGAGCCTGCAAAGGCAGCTATCGAACGCGGCAAGTACGCAATCGGTTACAACGCTGACTTCCGCAAGATTGTTGGTGATGACCATGTTCTGGTCTCCCCGATGTGGAACTGGGGCAACTATATGATTCCTGCTGTCCAGAGTGCTCTTGATGGCACATGGGAAAGCCAGAGTTACTGGGGTGGCCTCGAGGACGAGATGATCCATCTTTCCCCGATTTCCCCATTGGTACCACAGGATGTAGTTGACGAAGTCATGGCTATTCAGGACAAGATCCATGATGGCGAGTGGGACGTATTCTGGGGCATGCTTAAGGACAACACCGGTGCTGTCCGCCAGAAGGCAGGCGAGAAGATGAGTGACGATGCAATGCTCACCATGGACTGGTTTGTTGAAGGCGTTATCGGTAGCGTCTGATCTTAGGATTTCCTATTGGATAGGGGCGGGCTGCTGCCCGCCTCTACTTGATTCAAGACTTTTCTTGCCTTGTTTCTGAGGCAAACGTAAGTGGACAGAACATGAGTGAAATAACCACCGACGAAACACCCGTCGTGCGAATGGTCAATATAACCAAACACTTCCCTGGGGTACTGGCTAACGACCAAGTTGACCTGACCTTGCACCGCGGAGAGGTTCTCGCCCTGCTCGGGGAGAACGGCGCCGGCAAGAGTACCCTGATGAATATGTTGGTCGGACTGTACCAGGCCGATAGTGGGGAAATTTATGTTAAGGGAGAGCTGGCAGATATCAACTCCCCGCAGGACTCGATGGCCCTTGGGATTGGCATGATCCACCAGGAATTCATGCTGGTAGGGAACATGAGTGTAGCTGAGAACATTGTCCTGGGCATGAAGGACCTTCCTTTTGTACCGCCCATGGCAGAGATACGCGAAAAGATAACGGAGCTGAGCAAGCGTTATGGCTTGCAAGTCTATCCGGATAAGATAATTCAGGATCTTTCAGTCGGGGAGCAACAACGTGTAGAAATATTGAAGTTGTTGTACCGAGGGGCTGATATTCTCATTCTTGATGAACCTACAGCAGTGCTTACTCCTGGGGAAGCAAGAGATCTGAATGAGATCCTGAAGAAGATGCTCGCAGAAGGCAAGAGCGCTATCTTCATTACCCACAAGATGGATGAGGTAATGGAGTTCAGCCATACTGTCCAAGTACTGAGACGAGGAAAAAGTGTATCAGTATGTCCTACCAAATCGATCAAACGGGTACAGGACCTGGCCAACATGATGGTAGGTCGTGATGTACTCTTCTCCTTGGAACGTGGTCCGTACAACCCAGGGGAAGTCAAGGTCGAAGTGAAGGACCTTCTTGCGCTGCCTGTAGGGGGTGGAAAACCGGTTCTGGACAACATCTCCTTTTCAATTCGTGGTGGCGAGATTTTCGGCATAGCAGGTGTTGCAGGCAATGGCCAGCAACAGTTGACTGAGGCCATCACAGGGCTTTTGAAAGTCAACGGAGGGACCATTTACCTTAATGGTAAAGATATGACGAACAAGACCCCACTGCAAATCATAAAGACAGGGGTAAGTCATATCCCAGCCGACCGAGGAAGAATGGGTGTGGTCGGAGATATGAGTGTTGGAGACAATCTGTCGATGAAGAAATATCGAACGGTTGAACTCTCCGCGCACAATATCATCAAGCGTGGTCTGGTCCGGAAGTTTGCAGACCGACTCATTGAATTGTTCACCATCAAGACCCCCAACCAGGATACTTCGGTGAAATTCCTGAGCGGAGGGAATATCCAGAAAACGATACTGGCACGAGAGATAGACTCCTGTGGAGGCATCCTTGTTGCGGTCTACCCTTCCAGGGGACTTGATGTTGGAGCCACAGAAGCTGTTCGCCAAAATTTGATCAAGCAAAGGGACAAGGGGTGTGCAGTTCTGCTGGTCAGTGAGGAACTGGAAGAACTGTTGATGGTTGCAGACAAGATTGCAGTTATGTTTGAAGGAAGAATTATGGACATCGTAGATGCAAAGGACGCAAAAACCGAGGAACTTGGCATGTTGATGGCAGGTGTTGAAAGGAGGGATATATGAAATTCCGCTTGGAAAAGCGCGACTACCGATCCACCAGAATGGCGGTACTCGTCCCTGTAGTCAGCCTGCTGGTCTCCTTTGTTCTGGGAGCTATTGTGCTGCTTATCTCTGATGCAAATCCATTTCAAGCATATGCAGCGATGATCAAGGGAGCCTTCGGTAGCCAGACTAAGTTGCAATATACATTGGTTAAATCAATTCCCTTGCTCCTCTGCGGTCTTGCTGTGGGAATAGCATTCCGTTTGAAGTTCTGGAATATTGGAGCTGAAGGTCAGTATGTCGGTGGTGTCATCGGTATTACCTGGGTTATGCAGTTCTGGACATTCCTTCCAACCGCACTGCTTTTACCGGTAGGCATGGTCGTCGGTATCCTGTTCGGCGCCTTGTGGGGAGGTATTCCTGGTGTATTGAAAGCACAATGGAGTGTGGATGAGACGCTCACTACCCTGATGATGAACTATATCATCATCGGCTTTGCTGAATATCTGTATTTCAATGCATGGAAGGCTCCCAGGGGAAATATGGGAACAGTGCTCTATCCAAAGGAAGCTTGGCTTCCCAGAATCTGGGGACGAGTACATGGAGGCATTTTCTTTGCTTTGATCCTTGTAGGCCTTCTCTGGTTTGTCTTGTATAAGACACGTTGGGGGTTCGAGCTGAATATGATCGGCAAGAACAAACGGGCAGCAGAGTGCCAGGGAGTCTCGATCAAGAAGAATATCATCCTTGCCATGTTGCTCAGTGGAGCAATTGCTGGTTTGGCTGGTGTTATCGATGCAGCAGCAGTAACGCACCAGTTGACCAAGGGAGTGGATGCAGGATATGGATTCACCGGTATTATCATTGCCTGGATGAGTGGCCTCAATCCATTCATATCTATTGTGGTCTCAGTTATCATGGCTGCTCTCGAAACGGGTAGTGATGCTTTGCAGATGACCATGAAACTGCCCAATGCAATGGGAGCAGTCCTCCAGGGCCTGATTCTTATCCCATTGCTTGCAGGAAATATCTTTATCGAGTACCGATTGCTCGTCATCAAAACCCGTAAGGAGGTTACCGCATGAACATGCTTGATTTCATCACGAAACTACTAGCGGCAACATTGGCCATGGGGACCTCCCTTGCGTATGCAACCTTGGGAGAGGTCTATACCCAGAAGACAGGGATACTGAACCTTGGAATGGAAGGCATCATGCTCATGGGAGCTCTTGCAGGATTCACCACTGCGTTCAATACCGGTAATCTGTACCTAGCCCTGATGATGGCAATGCTGGTGGGAGGGTTCTTCAGCCTCATCCATGCATTCCTCTGTATTACGATGAGGGCCAATCAGGTTCCGGCAGGTCTTGCCATCACCATGTTCGGTACCGGTCTTGCCAACTTCTTGGGGGAACGTCTTGGACCTGCATCCAATGGATACAACCTCACCGGTATGAACATCCCTGACAAGTTCAGCAACATTGCAATCCCATTCTTGAGTGATATTCCCATCCTGGGAGCCCTCTTTGATGTGAGCTTGCTTACCTACGCACTCTACGCTCTTATTCCATTTGCCTGGTTCTTCATGTACAAGACCAAGCATGGTATGGTGGTCCGTGCTGTGGGTGAGAATCCAAGAACAGCAGCATCAATGGGTATCTCGGTTACCAAGATCCGCTATCTATACACTGTAATTGGGGGTATGCTTGCTGGTCTTGGGGGAGCTTGTCTTTCTCTGAGTTTCACTCCCAGCTGGAATGAAGGCATGACCGGGGGCAAAGGCTGGATTGTAATCGCCTTGGTTATCTTCTCCACCTGGAATCCGGCTCGTGTAGTAATTGGAACACTGGTCTTTGGTGGTATCACCAGTTTGCAGTTCAGCCTACAGGCTGCTGGACTGAAGATGGTAATCCCAAGCCAGTTCCTTGGATTCTCGCCGTATCTGATCACACTTGTTGCGTTGGCTGCCATGACCATCATCAACCAGAAGAAAAAAGGCTCATTTGCCTCTCCTTCTGCATTAGGAACATCGTTTGCCATAGACGACAAATAATCACCTCGATCAATCTGTCATCATAAGGGGACCTTCGGGTCCCCTTCTCCTTGCTTGCACACCTGCTTGCAAACAAGTACCATACTTCCATGAAAAAGACCAACGCAATGCGAATTCTGGAGGCGCAAGCCATTCCCTATGAGGTAGTGGAATATATGTGGGATGAAGAGCACCTGGATGCAGTTCATGCGAGTGAGGTTGCAGGCTTGGAACCTTCACAGGTTTTCAAGACAATCGTACTGGAAGATAGTGAGAAACAGATATTTGTATTCTGCCTTCCTGCGGATTTCTCTGTCAGCCTGAAGAAGGTGAAAGCCTTGACAGGTAGCAAGGATATAGAGCTATTGAAGCTTGACCGGTTACAGTCTGTAACCGGGTATATACGTGGAGGGTGCAGCCCCTTGGGGATGAAAAGAAAATTCCCTACATTCATCGAGGAAGTCGCACAGACAGAGCCGTATATCCATGTGAGTGCAGGAATGCGTGGCTTGCAGCTGAGAATCAAACCGGAAGACCTCGTATCAGCCACACAAGGACAGTTTGCAGACTTTACTTAGTCATGTCTATTATGACTGGTGAAATATCTCCTGAGGCGCAGGGATAGAGAGACGGCAACCATAAACAACAGGATAACGATTGCCGATACCAAAAGACTGCTTGCCCAACGAAGATAGACAGCACCTGTTTGGTAGCGGGTTAGTGCACCATCAAACACTGCACTGGAAATAAAAAGAACCACCATTGACCCAAGCACAATATCTGCAATGGGAATCCTGTTTCCCTTTCTATTGGCAAACCAGAAGAGGAACAGAGAGGATCCAACCAAAAGAGCAAGGAGAGTTGGAATGGCTACTGGAAGGAACCAAGTAAATGAGCCAGAGACAACCACGTTGATAAGCGCTACATAGAAGAGAGTGGTCAATACACTTAGTGCTACACTCCCCTTCGCATACTTCTTTGCCCATCTGGTCCAAGGAAACACCCCATACATCCAGAACATTGCAATACCACCAGCTGCAATGAGTGACCAAGCCCACGTTAGATCATACCCATCAAGCCCAAGGAGCAAGATCGCAGCAATCAGGCTTTGCCAACTTGCATGATTGACATAGCGGGGTTTTGCCAACACAACAGCAATGAGGCTTATGGCAGCCATGGCTATACAGAACAGGGGAATGAAGGCATACGACAAGGCTCCAGAAAAGAAGAGGGAGAGCCCAACGGTGATCTCGCTGACCACAAACAAGGCCACGATTAATTCAACCAAGCCTTTTCTTGCCTTGGTGATACCACGAGTTCCCTCTGGGGGTAATTTCTTTGCAAAGAGAGGTTCGCTGGACGGCTCCTCCATTCCTGGTGGAAGAAGGACCTCTGTCCCACATAATGGGCAAGTCTTTGCCCCACTAGCTAATTTGACTCCACATCGTACGCAATATGCCATGGTTGTATTTACCTCGTATTTTCCCTGTTGGTTGCAATTTCGACTTGGATACCATCTTCCACCAAGAAGGTACAGAAGATCCGCTCCAAGGAGGTGTCTGTTGCATAGAAACTATTAAAATTCACTACAATCCTATCGAGATAGCCAATGACCGACAAGCTTATCTTGTTCAGCAACCCGGGGCTCAGATGGAAGTCACAACGCACCACCTGATTCTCCAATTGAGAAGGCAGCGCAACATACCCAAGATTTGAGATTACTCCACTGTACTGGTCATCGCCAAGAAAATCCGAGAGTAGCTTGAATAGAGGATTTTTCAAAGCAGTAGGAGCAAAACGAATTATGGGGATTCTTTCCCCGGATACATTTCGCTTGATCTGGCTCAACAACCGCTTTTTCGACTGCGCCTGGACCATCTGTAAATGAACTTCAGTGGCAATCTCATCAAACTCATAGAAGCCTAATGCTGGCTCGATACCGACGACGGCAAACAGGGTAAAATTCCTCATCGTATCATAGCCGAATATTCTTCTCAGATTCATAGGGACAGAAAGTCGTATAGGCTTTCGCTGCTTCTGATTAGGAATCTCTTCAATTTGCAGTTGCTGCAGACTGTAGAGGTAGACTGATGAGAGATACTCACCAATGGTAAGAGACCTCTCTTTTGCCCGTTCCTTGATCTGCTCGGTTAAAATGGTAGCGCTGATAACCTTTACCCGATCATCGAAAGGTCCGTTTCCTTTGCGATGATAGGCCTTGCTGATCGTAGGATATGAGGGTACATGCTTATCGTAGAGATGTTGAAACGGGTCACTGAACTCCTGCTTTGTGGGTCGTACCTTATAGTCCAATCCACTAGAAAACTTGACCTGTTGTATTCCTGCATGATGACAGTAACGCTCAACCAATAGCTTAAGATAATTCATCGCACCAGAACCGTCTGTAAGTGCATGAAAACACTCCAATGCTATTCGGTGCTCACTGTAGAGTACCTTGAAAAGGTACCCATTGTTCTCCTTGAATGCAAATCTTCCACTGGGGTAACTTCCCTCTTCATGGACAACTGGCTCCGCATCATTGGGAGAGAGGTAGTACCAGAAGAAACCTGTATGTAACCGAACCTTCGCATAGGAACAACGATACAGGAGGTCGTGCAAGGCTTGCTCCAGGATTGTTTTCTTTATGGTAAACGAAAAATCCATGGAGACACGGAATGTATTCGCATTGAACACAGCCTCAGTGGGAGGATAAATCAATGCAGAGTTATCGAGAGCGATGAAACCTTCAGGTGCAAAATTTTGGATGCGTTTCATTATAATTCGCTGTTTTTCACTCCATGCTTATAAAAAGGCGTCTTCACCAGCTTTGCCTTCTTGCGTTGCCCGTGGATTTCAATATCCACGGTGTCACCGAATTTGAGTCCGGATTCTCGTTTGATCAGGATATAGGCACAAAAGATACCTAAGGTAGGGCTTTTTGTCCCACTGGTAACATACCCGATATCCTCATCTTCCAGGAATACGCGGTAACCACTACGGGGAACCGCCTTATCTACCATCTCTATGCCTCTCAGCGTTCTGGGAATACCCGTTTCTTTCTGGGAAAGTAAAGCATCCCTTCCACAGAAATCACTTTTTTCCAGCTTCACAAACATGGAAAGATTGGCTTCCAATGGGGTAATAGTGTCGCTGATCTCATGACCGTACAATGGCAGTTTTGCCTCCATACGCAAGGTGTCACGACTTCCCAGTCCACAACAGATAAGGCCAAACGGCTTGCCTGCTTCCAACAGGATATCCCAGAGTAGTGGCCCATCTTCAGCAGCACAATACAGCTCATACCCATCTTCACCTGTGTACCCTGTTCGACTGATGAGTGCCATCACCTCGCCCACTTCACACTGACTGCGGAATCGGAAGGTTTGCAAGCTATCACAATCAGGCAACAGGGTAGATAGAATCTTGGTAGCTAAGGGACCCTGCAAAGCCAACAGAACCGTTGCATCGGAAATGTCCTGTACCATTGGACACTCCCCAGCCTTGGGGTTGCCTTGCTTGATCCATTCCAGATCCTTCTCACAATTGGATGCGTTCATTACAACCATAAAAGAGATATCGGAGCGGCGGTAGATGAGTAAGTCATCAACCACCGTTCCATCAGGATAACACATCAGTGTATAGCGACATTGGCCTACTTGCATATCACTGATTGAGTTGGTGCAAAGATAATCAAGGTAGGAGGCTGCTGTCTCCCCACTTACATTGCACTCACCCATGTGGGAAACATCAAACAGTCCCGCACGTTCTCTCACAGCGTTATGCTCACCAAGGATGCCTGTCTCAAATTGCACAGGCAATTCCCAACCTCCAAAGTCGATCAACTTGACCCCAGGGTAGTTCTTGTATCGCTCATACAGTGGTGTGTGTTTCATGGCTAACCTTTACTTATGCTAAGGCAATCATTTCAATTTCTACAGAAACGTCCTTGGGTAGTTTTGCGACCTGTACCGCTGAACGAGCTGGGAGGATTCCTTCACCAAAATAGGATGCATAGACCTCATTGACTGCTCCAAAGTCATCCATATTCTTCAGGAACACAGTTGCCTTGACAACCTTTGAAAGATCGGTACCAGCTTCTGCCAGCACAGCTTTCAGGTTTTCAAATACTTGCTTTGCCTGATTCGCTGCATCCCCACCTACCAACTCGTTGGTTGTTGGATCGACAGGAAGTTGGCCACTCGTGAAGACGAAGGGACCTGCTACAACAGCTTGGCTGTATGGACCGATTGCTGCAGGAGCATTAGCAGTGGAAACTTGTGTTTTTTTCAGTTGAAACATCATATGATAAGTTCTCCTCTTTCTATAAAAGATGTGTTTATCAGTTATATCTTTCCAGATAAATCTACTGACCAACACAGCGTATCATAAAATGAGAAGAATTGCATTGTTTAGGGATGGAAACTCACGCTCTTATAGTAAATTGAGCAGCTCTTCCGGGCTTCGGGCAACGGCAAGCGTTGTCTCATCCTTCATATGCCCTTTGGGAAAACCAAAGCCCCAGTCTACAGCAATAAAGGGAACCTTTGCTTCAGTGGCACCTTTCTGGTCATGATATGTATCGCCGATAAGTACCGCATCGTTTGCATCAATCGAGAGATCATTGAGTACCTTGTTTACAATATCTGCCTTTGAGAGCGTTGAATCCAGATCAGCGCCCCTGATGGAATCGAAATACCCATCAAGATTGAAATGTTCCATCATCTGTTTTGCCAAAAGTTCATACTTCAAGGTTCCCACTGCAAGCAGATACCCTCGCTTTTTCAAGGTGGATAATAGCTGTGGGATACCTGTATATGGATGAGCATTGAAGCGTCCATGCGTGTCGTATTCAACCCGGTAGAGAGCAATAGCTTCATCTATCAGGGATGGTTCAAGATTGTACACTTTCACAAAACATTGCGTAATGGGAGGCCCTATGAATTTACTCAGTTGATTAACATCATGCTCTGGGGGCAAGCCCAGCTTCTCTATCGCGGCATTAGCTGATGCGAATATCCCTGGAGAGGTATTCATGAGTGTCCCATCAAGGTCAAAAATTGCAAGTTTGAAGTTCATGCATGCACCATATGCAAAATCCAATCTTGTATCAAGCCGTTTGAGGCTACAAGATCACACCTCTCATCAGTAAACGGTTGTCCAGGGTCTGCGCTCTCCAGTTTCCCCCCTGCTTCTTGGACGATGATCATCCCTGCTGCAAGGTCATAGTATCCCAGACATCGTTCAAAGTATCCATCAAACCTTCCAGCAGCAATATAGGAAAGCTCCAAAGCACAGGAACCAAGGGAACGGAAATCACTGGTAGCCAAGAAGATTCTCCGCATACGTTCAAAATACTCATCAGCCAGATCATGACGACGATGTGGGGGTACACAAACCATCAAGGCTTTGGAAACATCATCAACATCACTTACCCTGATTGGTTGCCCATTCAGAAAAGCACCATGACCTTTGCTTGCCCAGAACAGTTCTTCTTGTCTTGGGTTATAAACCACACCAACCAGTGGCTTGAACGGTTCCATTTCCCAAGCAATACTGATCGTATAATTGGGTATTGATCGAAAGAAATTGGTTGTGCCGTCTATGGGATCTATCACCCAGCGGCCTCTCTCGTGCGTCCCTGTCTTTCCGCTCTCCTCCCCAAAAATTGCATCATCAGGAAAGTGTTCCTTTAGTATCCCGATGATATGTTCTTCAGCTGCTTGATCAGTCTCAGTAACAAAATCATTCTTTTGTTTACTTCTCACTGATATATGTTTTGCCTTACCAGCTTCCAGGACCAAGGACCCAGCTGATTTGGATGCCTGCAAGGCAACTTCAAGGTGGTGCGCTATATATTTTTCTTGATTCATCTCATTCTCTTCTTTTCAAGGATCCTGTCACCCAAATTCACTGAATATTTCCAATCAGCTTGGGAAAAATCCTCATACCGGATTACTTGTTCTTCTGCTTCCAATAGTTTTCCACTTATATTGTATTCGAGATAGAGAACGTTCCAGATGGTTTTGTTTTGCATGTACATGATAGCTCCGATATGCTTCTTTCTATCCCAAGCTCTCAGAACATCACCTTTCTCTGCCATCAATACCACGGTTATATCGTATCCAGGAATGGAAAACATTTTGTCTTTCTTGTCACTCAATTGTGACTGTCTTGCTTGTTCAATCAAACCAGCTGTACCCATCAAGAGTTGGGGCTCAGCCTTTTCGCAGAATGATACAAAAGGATTCTCGCTTTCCCAATCAGGATTCAATCTTTCCAAAATATAACGAAGTGTAGACGGCAAGTCCCCACCTACACTACTTGCTACAGTTTCTTGCTGGAATCCAGAAAATCCCATTCTCTGCTCAGGTTTTTTTTGCGGTTGTGGCTTTTCTGCAGTCTTTGCAATGGTATCGGCAAGCAAGAACCGCGGAATACCTGTCGTTTCATCCTCGTCATCTTCATCTTCAACTACTGCTGATTCAGAAACAACCTTCTCTTGTTTTCTATATTCAGGTGGTAAAGCTAGACGATTATCTGGATGGAAGGGTTTCTCTTCCTCTACAGGAGCTTCTTCCTCTACAGGAGCTTCTTCCTCTACAGGAGCTTCTTCCTCTACAGGAGTCTCTTCCTCTACAGGAGGCTCTTCCTCCACAGGAGTCTCTTCCTCCACAGGAGTCTCTTCCTCCACAGGAGTCTCTTCCTCCACAGGAGTCTCTTCCTCTACAGGAGCTTCTTCCTCTACGGGAGCTTCTTCCTCTACGGGAGGTTCTTCCGGGGCAGGAGGTTCTTCCTCTATGGAAGAAAGTCCGTCATCTACCCCTTTTACAATATTTGAGAGATGCCCAAAGAATGAAAACGGATTGGCAGGAGCTTCGTCTTCATCATGTTCTTCTTCCAAGAGCATATTCTCAAAATCATTTTCATCATCTTCATCACTCGTATAGCTCGCATGGAACATCTCACTGTCTTCTTCAGCTTCATCTTCCATATCCGCATTTGCAGTAATCAGAAAATCTTCATCTTCATACTCTATATCATTTTCGTATGTTGCATAATCAATAATGCAGTACGCTTCCGTTTCATACTCATCATTGTCATTGTCTTCTTCAGTTTCCATTGATGGATCGAACATATTCTCTTCATCGAGATCAAAAAGACTAGGTTGCTCACTGCCAAGGACGATATCGCCTGCTGTTTCATACTCGTCAGACTCACTTTCATCAGGGTTTTGATCTTCATCTGCAGAGGCATCGCTTGCTGTGAAGTAGGAAGCACCAGTGAAGGGAACTTCCGAGGAAATATCATCTTCTGAGGAAATATCATCTTCTGAGGAAATATCATCTTCTGAGGAAATATCATCTTCTGAGGGAATATCATCTTCCGAGGGAATATCATCTTCTATTGGAAGAACAGTTTCTTTCTCTTCATTGTCATGATGATGCACTCCTGCAAATGGAGAAAGGCCCAACA
>Ga0172377_10005907_pt1 | contig 12596 bp, 10 predicted proteins | sample Pumphouse3metaG_FD_119749 | JGI IMG/M metagenome (GOLD analysis project Ga0172377, IMG submission 119749) | Leachate microbial communities from a municipal landfill in Southern Ontario, Canada - Pumphouse #3 metaG | ecosystem: Engineered > Solid waste > Landfill > Unclassified | place: Canada... | reverse complement strand
GATTGGAAGGACATTAATGCTGGAATCATGAATCTTAACTGCCAAAAGTATAAACTGAAATACATAGGCATAGATGATAGCTAAGATACTATCATTAAGTTCATTATCAAAAGAGTGACTCGACATTTTGGGGGAATGCCAGAATTCTGCTGCATTTCGATGCATTCTCCCCAAAGACCATGTGACCTAAGGTTTACCAGTCTAAAAGAAAAGACAGGAGACTGTCAATCATAGATAATTTTGCTTGACGAATAATTGGAGCATAGATATTCTGGCATTATGATCATTCGGAAGCTTGCTGCCTTTTGTAATCATGATAAACCCATGATGCGGCAGTAGAACAGAAAAGCTTCCCACGGTATTTTTATACCCCAAAAATAGGAAGGGGATAGTGATTGAAAAGAATTTAGGACAGATCAAACAGTCTTTTCCGGCTTATGCAAATGAGCCTCTTCTTGAGAAGTATCCACTAAACTATATCAAATTTGGGACAGATGGGCAAGCCTGTCATCGTAGGCATACGCCGGGCATTACTGTGTACCTGACCAATATCTTCAAACCTGCAACCATGAGCCTCAGCAGGGCTGTATTGCCTGTAAAAAAAGCAAACTATAAAAGCAAAACCTATGTCAGCAAATACATCATAATTCAAAGGAGTAAACATGAAACACTTACTACTTGTTAGTATCCTGCTGCTCTTGTGTGCGGGGAACTTATCTGCCTTTACCGGCTACGATGAACGCGATAGCTTTTTCGTGAGACCCGAGCTGCGAGAGCCACCCGCCGCACCGCTGAACCTGGTCATTAGCAGATCGGGAGAAAGCATCACCCTGGCTTGGGATGAGGTAAGCGTTGCCGATTACTACCAGGTCTATTGCGGAGATATTCCTGATTTTGAATGCAATGCCGGCACCCTGATCTACACCGTTCCTGTTCCCGGACTGATCCTGGATAACGAGACCGGTACCATGGACCGCGCCTTTTTCAAGGTTATCGCTGTGGGAGCAGGAGCTCCTGTACCGGAAAACTTCGTCTTTGTCCCCGCTGGCACTTTTATTATGGGTGATACCAGAGATACGGGAGGTAGCTCTGAACGGCCGCCACACAGCGTAAGCCTTGACTCTTTCTACATGTGCAAGTATGAGGTCACTCAGGCTGAATATACGGCGATCATGGGCAGCAATCCCGCGCATAGTTATGGCGTGGGGGGGCAACTACCCCGTATATAATGTTACCTGGTATTCCATCCTCAAATACTGCAATCTGCTCAGTATGAATGAGGGTCTGATCCCATGTTATACGATTAGTGATTCTATCGATCCCTCCGACTGGGGTTCTGTGCCTACCTCAAGCAATGACGCCTGGAATGCTGCGATTTGCAATTGGGATGCCAATGGCTACAGATTACCCACGGAGGCGGAATGGGAATATGCCGCCCGGGGAGCAACTAACGATCCCGATTATCTGTATTCCGGCAGCGACAATATCGATGTTGTGGCCTGGTACAATGGCAATTCAGGCAGTACCACCCATATTGTGGGCACCAAAAATCCCAATACTCTGGGCATCTATGATATGACCGGTAATGTTTGGGAATGGTGTTGGGATTGGTATGGCGGCTATAGTGCAGATGCCCAAGACAATCCTACAGGTCCTGAGAGCGGATTCTCCCGTTTGCGGCGGGGCAGTTCCTGGTTCAATAATTACCAGAACTGCCGGATTACGATTCGGGCTATAGGTGCTCCGTACATCAGCGGCACCGGCGGCGACTATGGCTTCAGGCTTTGCAGATCAGCCTTGTAGAGCTATAGCCCTTCTAAGCTCTTGCCAAAAAGGCTATGAAATGGTCACTTAATTAGCGAGGTTTCAAAGTTCAAGCCGGCTACTCAGGCTTTTGGGTGTGCTCAAAGCCTGAGGCCGGCCTGGAATTTCGATTTTCAAGATTCTCGTATGAAGGTGATTCCAGACCTTATAAATCAGCTTTTGAAAAGACGAAGAATACTCTATCTATGATACTGGCATTCCCCCCCCAAAAAAAATATTGAGCCATTCTTTTGATAATAAATCCATTGGCTTTATCTTAGCTTGCATTTATGTCCATATATTTCAGTTTATATCTTTAGCACTTAAGATTCTTGATTCCGGCTGAATATGCTTCTAATCCGAGTCCCATTGTGACGGAATTTCAGATAGCAAATACCGACCAGTTCATAATCAGACTCTCGTAAAATGGGGAAATGCCAGTATCATAGATAGTTTTTTCTTGACAGGAAGTTTGAGCATAGATCGTTTGTTAAAATGACCGTTCGGGAGCTTGCTGCCGTTTGTAATCATGAAAACCCAAGATAAGGAGTACACATGAAACACTCACTACTTGCCAGTATCCTGCTGCTCTTATGCGCAGGGAATATACTTGCCTTTACCGGCCTTGATGAACCCGATAGCAATTTCATTACATCCGAGTTGCGGCAAGAGCCCGCCGTGCCGATGAATCTGAGTATTGTCAGATCCGGAGAAACCATCATACTAACCTGGGATGCCGTAACTGAAGATACTGATGGCAGCCCTATGACCAATATTTCCTATGAAGTGCATTACAAAGATATCCCTGATTTTGAATGCAATGCAGACACCCTGATCGACACCGTTTCCGTTCCCGAACTGGTTTTGGAGAATTGGACCGGCGCCACAGACCGCGCCTTCTTCAAGGTCATCGCCGTGGGAGCGGGAGGTGGGCCAATACCGGGGAATTTTGTCTATGTCCCCGCTGGCACTTATATAATGGGTGACACCTTAGGTGAGGGATCAAACAATGAGCTCCCCACGCACAGCGTGACCCTTGACTCGTTCTACATGGACAAGTATCTGATTACGCAGTATGAATACACGGCGATCATGGGCAGCAATCCCGCGTATGATTTTGGCGTGGGGGACATTTATCCTGTTTACAATGTGAGCTGGTATTCAGCAATTAAATATTGCAATCTGCGCAGTATGGCGGAGGGGCTTACACCTTGCTACACGATCATGGGTTCTACGAATCCCGCTTCTTGGGGTGCTGTGCCTACTTCGAGCGATAGCAATTGGGATGCAGCGATCTGCAATTGGTCTGCTAATGGCTACAGATTACCAACTGAGGCGGAATGGGAATATGCAGCCCGGGGAGCAACTAACAATCCGGATTATCTGTATAGTGGCTCTGATGATATTGATGTCGTGGCTTGGCAAACTGGCAACAATATACCTTGGGGCACCAAGCCGGTTGGCACCAAAGCACCCAATGCTCTGGATATCTACGACATGAGTGGTAATCTGTATGAATGGTGTTGGGATTGGTTTGATGATAGTTACTATGGCAGCAGTCCCGTTAACAATCCAACAGGTCCTATGGGCGGGTTCTGGCGGGTGTGGCGGGGCGGTTTCTGGAACGATAGTGCCAATCAATGCCGGGTTACGAATCGGAATTCCTTCAACCCTTACCTCAGCGGCAACAGCGTCGGGTTCCGCATCTGCAGATCAGGCTTGTAGATTTAAGGAATTCTTGCGATTCTTTATAGAACGCGGATTGGGCGGATTGAGGAGATTTACGCGGATTATTTTTGGGGTGGTATGGGAGGCTAAGGGGAGGATCTGTCTTTGTAGCTGGAGGACAGCCTGTGCATCCGCTATTTCCCACCCTTGGGATGCATTTGCTTTTTACTTGTCTTTGACTCGAGTTTACTCGAAGATTCGAGTCAGCTCGAGTCAAAGACAAGTTAATTGCAAGATAACCGGTAAGGCAAGGGCTGAGACATAGCAAAGAGTGAGCTTTGGCGGGAAGATAGTGCGGCTTTGCTTCTTGGGCAAACTGACTATTTCCCCCAGATAGTCAGAAAAGGGTTGACAAATATTACACGCTTGTAAGATTGACACACGGCTTGGCTAAAGCAAGCCCCATCGCAGTGTCAAGAGACTGTCCTGCATCAAGATAGGGAAGTTGTGAAATTCCCATACGCATTCTTGCATGTGGCAGATAGCTTAGGCTGTGCATGAGATAGAAGATAAGAAGGAGTTTAATCTGTTACAAAGAAAGTGATATGAATCAGCAAAAAGATAAGAAACAGATAATCCTCGATATAGCCACGAGGATTTTTTCACGTTATGGTTATAACAAAACCTCGCTGGACGAGATTGCAGCCGAGGCAGGCATTGCTAAGGGAACGGTTTATTACTACTTTCCCAGCAAAGAAGAATTATTTATAAACGTAGTGGAGATACAGGTCAAAGAGCTTGTAGATACCATCCGCGGCAGGGTGCGAGAAGTAGATGGTTTTGAAAATAAACTTCGCACTTTGGTTCAGGAGCCTATCCGTCACATTTATGAAAATATGCCGATATGGATGGATGGACTGAAGAGCATCCCCTTTTCCGGTCAGGATCGTTTTTTGAACTTTCGCAGGGCAAATCGTCAGGCCACGCTCGATCTGATGGCCGAGATCATGGAAGTGGGCAAGAAGGAAGGCGTGATCGACCCCGATCTGCATACAGAAGACACTGTGCGCGTGATCAGTGATTGGATACTTATGGGCAATTCGAATGTAGTGATTACGGATTTTGAGCGTTTATTGGCCCAGATCGAACGGGATCATGAGGCAATCATGCATGTCGTATTATACGGCGTTTACAAGAGAGGTTAAGATATGAAAAGATTTTTAATAGCATCAATAAGCCTGATCTGTATGGTATCTTTGGGGGCGATCACTCTCGAAGATAGCATTGAGATGGCAAGGGAAAACAATAAAAACCTGCTGATGATGGCGGAAGAGGTAAGCAAGGCGGATGCCCAATATAAGGACGTGCGCGGGTCTTTGCTTCCCCAATTGAGCCTGCAGGGGCAATACGGTCTTTCGAAGACCTATCTGCCGGATAGTGCCACCGGCGGCCTGCCCAGCGTGAGCAATATGCTGGCCGATGAGCCCAGCGCCAATGATGCAGATTATCTGATTGGCGGCACTCTGGATGGCATAATGGCCTCCATGATGCCTTCTTCTCCCAAAGATGAGGGTTCGCTGGCCATGCAGCTGAAGATGGATCAGGTGGTCTTTTTGGGCGGAAAACTGATAAACGGTATCAAGGCGGTGGCTCGCTATCGCAGCATCCAGAAATTGAATTATCAGGTGCAAGAGCAAGCACTGATTCTAAGTACCACAGAGCTTTTTTACCAGGTGCTGCTTAGTGAAAAAGTGGTGGCAATCCAGCGTGATGGTCTTGAGACAGCCCGCCGGCATCTGGCCAGAGTGGAGCTGCTCAGTCAGGAGGGACAGGTATCCGAATTTGACGTATTACGTGCCCGCCTGGAAGTGGCAAAGCTGGAGCCGGACCTATTGGCTGCGGAGAACAACTACAGTCTGGCTGTGTCTGCCTTCAAGCAGCAGATTGGCTACGAAGGCGAAGAGCTCGTGCTGGAAGGCGGATTTGCATTGCCTCAGATCGCACAGATGAGTCTGGCAGAAGCTCAGGCTTTGGGACTGGAAAACAGAACAGAACTGGAACTTTTGGACATCGCCACCGAGATTCAACGGATTAAATATAATGCGGAGAGAGGCAACTATCTGCCGAATGTAGCTTTGTCTGCCAGCGCGTCGCTTTATACTGCCGCAGATGAATATGCAATACAAAGGGATGATTTTGGAACTCAATATTCTGTGGGGATAGGCTTTAGTTTGCCCATCTTTACCGGATTTTCAAATGCGAATAAGATCAGCTATGCTCGCCATGATCTCAGCAAAGCCAGACTGCAGCAGCGGGATACTCAGGAGCTTATCGCTCTGGAGATCAAGCAGAGCTATCAGAAGCTTCAGCATGCCCTGGAAAATCATGCAGTCCAAGAGCAGAATATCCGGATGGCTACTCGCAATCTGGAGCTGGCGCAGATTCGTTACGAAAATCAGGTAGGCATCCAGCTGGAAGTCTTTGACGCTCAGATTATGCTGTCTTCGATCAGACTTCAATATTTCAGCGCTATCTATGATGTAATAGTTAGCGAACGTGCCCTTACAAAGGCCATTGGCCAAAATTTAATAGCGGAGAGATAAAATGAATAAGAAAACAATATACTTAATCCTTGTAGGAATAGTCGTATTTGCCCTTAGCGGCTGCGGCAAGGAAGCTGACGATGCCAAGAGCATGGAGCAGCTACACAGTGAATTGGGAGTGCCCGTGCGCACGAGCCCTATGGAAAAAAGCACATATCGGCAAGAGCTGAAGTATAATGCCACCTTAAGCGGCATTGAAGAATCCACAGCCAGCGCGATGGTGGGAGATGTGGTTACCAATATCAGATTCAAAGTGGGCGATAAGGTTCAGAAAGACGATATCGTCATCAAGTTTCCGGCTAATACTCCTGCGGCTCAGTATGAACAGGCTCAGAGCGCTTTCAACAGCATTTCTGCCATCCATGACCGCATGTACAGGCTGAAAGAGCAGGGAGCTGTCTCACAACAGGATTATGACAATGTGAAGACACAGTACGAGGTCAGCAAGGCAAACCTGGAAGCAAGCGAACAGATGATAAACGTGCGGGCTCCCATCAGCGGAGTGATCACGGACATCATGGTAAATGTATCTGACAATGTGTTTCCCGGCGCTCCTCTGTTTACCGTGAGTTCTACAAATGGCTACAAAGCTATTATCATGGTCCCCGAAGGTGAGATCAGCAAAGTGAAGAAAGGTAGCGCGGTAAAAGCCACTTGGGAAGATATCAGCATCAATGGAAAGATTACTGCCATTGCTATGGTCATGGACCCAAACCGAAAGGCCTTCCGGGTGGAAGCGAGCTTCCCCGGCCTGCATCCCAGGATCAGCTATGGCGTCACCGCTGATATCGATATACAGATCTTCAGCAAACCCAATGTATTTGTGGTAGAGCGCCATCACCTGGTTTTAGAAAATGGAGACAAATTTGTCTGGTTGGCTAGAGATGGCAAAGCCGTTAGAGTTCCTGTAACTACCGGACTCACAGATCAATTGGCTTATGAAATAACCTCTGGGCTTCAGGAGGGCGACGAGCTCATCACTGCTGGGATCAAGTCTCTAACCGAGGGTGCGAAAGTCCGCATCATTGAGGGCAACTAATATGTTCTTAGCAAAACTATCCATAGACCGGCCAGTTTTGGTCACGATGATGATAATGGTCTTCGTGGTATTCGGAGCGTTGGCCTATATAGGGATGCCGTTGAACCTGATGCCGGACGTAGAATTACCCTATGTGAGCATTATAACGGTTTATCCTGGAGCGGGTCCCCGTGAGGTGGAAGCTCAGGTAACCACAAAGCTGGAAGAAGCTGCGGCCACGGTCCCTCAAATAGATAACATGACGAGCTTTTCCATAGAAAACGTATCCATCATCATGATTGCTTTTGATCAGGATAAAGAAGTGCACGTGGCGAGCTCCGAAGTAAAAGACAAGATAGATAGCATCCTCAGAGATTTGCCGGACGGTGTGGAGCGACCTGCCGTGCAGAAGTTTGATTTCAGCGCTTTTCCCTTTATGGACTTGGTGCTTTCAGGAGATATGGACAGCCGTGAGCTCTATGAACTGGCGGATGGCAAGCTCAAGGAAAGGCTGTCGCAGATCGAAGGTGTGGCGCAGGTAAGCCTGTCTGGAGGAGCCAAGCGAGAGATTGGAGTTCAGATTTCGGATCGGGTGATTTTTGAGAATAACATCTCTTTGATGCAGCTAAATCAGATTTTGGCGGCACAGAATTTAGATATGCCTGCTGGCATCTTCAGCTATGGCACTCAGGATTATTCCGTGCGAGTAAAAGGTGAATTTACCAGTGTGGAGGAAATTGCCAATCTGGAGATTCCCACCCAGTTTGGCCCCAAGAAATTGGGCAGCCTGGCCGAAGTGATAGACGGACAGGAGCGTATCACTCAAAAAGCCACTTATTTCAATGTGAGCGAGAACGTGAGCGACGATAATATTATTCGTCTTTCCATCACCAAAAGCTCGGATGGAAACGTGACCAACATCGCCAAGAGGATCAATGAAGAGCTGCCGGATATGCAAGCTGAATTGCCTGATGGTACTCAGCTGAATATCATTCGTGATGATAGTGTCTTTACCAAATCCACCGTATCGGATACCCTGAATACGATCTGGCTGGGAATCCTGCTTACTGGCCTGGTTCTTTTTATCTTCCTGCACGATTTTCGCAGCACTCTCATCGTGGCTTTGTCCATGCCGATCTCGATTATTTCTACCTTTATCTTCCTGAATGCGGCAGGTTTTACTCTGAATCTGCTTACGCTTACCGGATTTTCTACGGCAGTGGGGATATTGGTGACAAACTCCGTGGTGGTAATCGAAAACATCTTCCGCCACAGGGACATGGGCAACAATCGTAAAGATGCAGCCTACAAAGGAACCTCCGAGATCACAGTGGCTGTGCTGGCTTCCACGCTGACGAATATCGTGGTATTCTTGCCTATCGCCTCAATGAGCTCCATGGTGGGCGGATTCCTTAAGGAATTTGCGCTCACGGTTACCTTTGCCACCATTTTTTCGCTGATCGCATCCTTTACGATCACGCCAATGCTGGCTTCCATCATCATCCCGGAGAAGAAGAAGTATAATAGATTTGGCGTGTGGTTTGATGGACTCTTCGATCGTTTTGGCAATCAGTATCAGAAACTCATGAAATTTGTCCTGAGAAACAAAGGAACCGCACTGGCAATAGTGTTTTCTTCCGTGCTGATACTGGGTCTTAGCTTGCTCTTAGTGCCCGGTTTGGGCTTTGAACTGCTGCCGGTTATGGACCAGGGTAATATCTCGGTGAGCATCGAGCTCCCCGAAGGGGTGAACCTGGATCAGACCGCTGCGGTAGTAAAAGAGGTAAATGAACGCTGCGCAAAATATGATGAGATCGAACATATAGTATGCAACATCGGTTCCACAGGCATTAGCTCGGGAACGAATCTCGCCGCAGCAGATATCAAGCTGAAAGATAAAAAAGAGCGCAGCCTCAGCAATCTGGACTTGGTGAATCTGCTCACCTTGGAACTTGCCGATATCCCCAATGCTGTGATTAAGGTGAGCGATCAAGGCGGGATGATGGCTATGGCGGGCGGCTCCGGAGTAAGCTTTTACCTGCAAGGACAGGATCAGGAAGTATTGGAAGAGCTCAAATTTGACGTGATGGATCAGATCAGGGATATCCCCGGGCTGACAAACGTGGATAGCAGCTCGCGCCCCGGTACATCAGAGATCACCCTGTATCCCAAACGTGACCGTCTGGCCGATATCGGCGCCACGGTCTATGATGTGGCTGTAGCCATGCGCAGCAGCGTTGAAGGCATGGTGGCCACATATTACCGCGAAGCCGGAAATCAGTATGACATCAGGCTGGTCCTGCCTGAGGAGGATGTAAATCATCCCGATAAAATCAAAAACCTCAGCATAGTGATTATGGGGCAGAGCTATCTGGTTTCACAATTGGTAGATATGGATTTCTCCGCAGGAGTAAACAGACGAATTCACAAAGATCGCTACAAATCAATTGAAATCACCGGTAACGTGGCTAAGGGATATTCCAGCGGAAACATCAATGCCGAGATCACTAAAAGATTGGATAAACTGACCTTCCCCAGTGGATATAAAATAGGTTGGGGGGTACAAGCTACCATGCTTTCTGAAACTTTGGTCGATATGATCCGTACTTTCTTGATCGCTGTGCTGCTTACCTATATGCTCCTGGCAGCCATCCTGGAAAGCTTTACTCAACCCTTTATCATCCTGGCTACTGTGCCTATGGCCATCATTGGAGTCATTCTGGCTCTCTTCATCTCAAAAGTAGGAATTAACCTCTTTTCTATGTTGGCGATGGTAATGTTAGTTGGCATTGTGGTAAATAACGCTATATTAATATTAGACTACGTAAATGTGAAGCGCAAAGAAGGAATGTGTTCGCACGACGCCCTCCTGGAAGCAGGAAAGATGAAGCTAAAGCCCATCATCATGAGCACGCTGTCGATCGTGATCGGCATGCTGCCCATGGCCATGGGAATCGGCTCTTCTGGACGCGAATTCAGAATGCCTATGGGTATAGTATCCATCGGCGGATTGATCGTCTCCACCCTGCTTACCTTGATCGTGGTGCCTGCATTCTACTATTTGAGCACACATAACGAGATGAAAAAGGAGAACTGTTATGAACAGAACAATTAAGCTCGTGAGTATCGCCATGGTGGCGGTAATGTTGACCGTCGGTATGGGTGGATGCTTTGGCAATTTTGCCGCCACCCGCAAAGTCTATGACTTCAACGAAAGTTTTGGAGGGAGATGGGAAAACCAGATTCTATTCTGGGTGCTATCCATCGTGCCGGTTTATAACCTTGCGGTTTCCCTGGATGCTATTCTTTTCAATACCATCGAATTTTGGACCGGTAGCAATCCTATCGCTATGGGCCCTCAGGATGAAGTTATCAAATACGCATCCCAGGATGGGAAGGATTACAAAATTACTATCAGACAGAATCAGGTAATCCTGCAGGATCTGGCAAACCCGGACAATGAGATGGAGCTTAGTTACAAACCTCTGGAAAAAACCTGGAATTATCAGAGCGAAGATGGCGAGATCGTTATCGCTAAAATTTCAGAAGACAAAGCCGAATTCTTTAGCCCCAAAGGCAAGACTTATACTCTGGTGAATCCGGCAATATAAAAAGGAAAGGAAATGATAGACAAAACCAAACTCGAAGCTGTGCTGGATAAGGTTCGTCCTGCCATCCAAGCCGATGGCGGAGATGTGGAACTGGTTCAAATCCGCGAAGATAACGTGGTGGAGGTTCGCCTCAAAGGTGCCTGCAACGGCTGCCCCATGGCCACGCTTACTCTCAAAGCGGGTATAGAACGAATAGTAAAAGAAGAAATCCCCGAGGTAGTAGAAGTAATCTCGGTGAAGTAATCTAACAAACATAATCTATAGACCCCTTCTGGCTTTGCTTGGAGGGGTTTTTGCATTCTAAAGTTATGCAGATATAAAGAGTGCTGGATTCTTCATCACTTAAAACCGGGCTTGAGAATCTGGGCTATCTATTATCAAAAGAAGCGGGAGATATCCCGCTTCTCATTCATCTAATATTATCGTTTAGAGGGCGTTAAATACATCTTTGATGATGTGCACGCATTCCACCATCTGCTCTTTGGTGATGATCAAGGGCGGAGCCATACGGATGGTGTGCCGATGAGTAGGTTTACAGATCAGGCCCTTGTCTTTGAGCATCAGGCAAACGTCCCAGGCCTCAAGTCCGTCTTTGGGTTTGACCACGATGGCGTTGAGCAGGCCACGACCGCGCACCAAGGTCAGCATCGGGTGCTTGATGCTGCGTATCTCTTTTCGAAAATACTCTCCCAGTTCAAGGGCGTTCTCGGCGAGGTTTTCATCTCTCACTACTTCCAGAGCGGCTTTGACCACGACGCCAGCCAGCGGGAAACCAGCAAATGTGGAACCATGCTGACCGGGTTCGATTTGCAAGATGATCTCACGGTCTGCAAGAACAGCGGATACGGGCAATACGCCACCGGAGAGGGATTTGCCCAGAACCAGTACGTCTGGACGCACATTGTCATGATCACAGCCCAAAAGCTTGCCGGTGCGCGCGAGACCACTTTGGATTTCATCTGCCACAAAGAGTACATTATGCTCTTTGCAAAGATCGAAACAGCTTTTCAGATAACCATCATCCGGCACAAAGACGCCTGCTTCGCCCTGTATGGGTTCCACAAAAAAAGCGGCTACGTTCTTGCCGTTTTCGACCAGAAAGTCTTTCAGAGCGTTTGAATCATTAAAAGGCACTTTCGCGATGCCGGGTAATAAAGGTCCATAACCTTTATAATAATGTGGGTTTGAAGAGCCAGACACGAGAGCAATGCTGCGACCGTGAAAGTTGTTTTCAGTAAAGATGATGATAGCCTTGTCATCTTCTACGCCTTTGACGTTGTAGGCCCATTTGCGAACTATCTTCATTGCTGCTTCCATGCCTTCGGCGCCGCTATTCATGGGCATAACCATTTCGTAACCGAAATATTCGGTAATGAATTTCTCATATTCACCCAGCTTGTTGTCCATCACAGCGCGGGTGGTTAGCGTTAGAATTTGAGCTTGGTCACACAGAGCTTTTATAATTTTAGGATGACAGTGTCCCTGATTCAAAGTAGAATGTGCTGATAGAAAATCATAATAGCGGTTCCCTTCCGGGTCCCACATAAATACACCTTCACCTTTGGCTATGACGACTGGAAGCGGCAGATAATTATGATCACCATATTTATCGGCAAGTTCTAATGCTTCAGGGGAACCAATGGTTCCATACTTAAGATTATTGGACATGTATCCTCCATTTTGAATATATTTAGTATATAATTTGTATCCTCCAATATAAAATGGGTATAGATGTCAAGTATAAACATTGCTGGCATTCCCCCATTTTTTTTAGAACCTAATTTTCATCTGGTCTCGATCACGCCTTTTCTGTATATTTGGCCGTCGTTTATACTGGATAAACAGCGTGATACAGATAGCGATAACCTCAGCTATCCTATAATAAACGAATTC
>Ga0172377_10005906_pt1 | contig 12598 bp, 20 predicted proteins | sample Pumphouse3metaG_FD_119749 | JGI IMG/M metagenome (GOLD analysis project Ga0172377, IMG submission 119749) | Leachate microbial communities from a municipal landfill in Southern Ontario, Canada - Pumphouse #3 metaG | ecosystem: Engineered > Solid waste > Landfill > Unclassified | place: Canada... | reverse complement strand
TATTATTGCCGTATCATATTTATTCTGCGAGTTGTTGGGAGAATCGGAAGAAATTAAAAACACTACTATGCGGTAGGGAAGTGAACCTGTGAAACAACTGTTCGCTGGCAGAAAAGAGCCAACGCGAGAGAAGTTACGATTAATTAAGAACCAAACGGGGTTCTGCAAACCTGGGGATGGGGGTTTATGGACTTCCACGCTTGTTCGAGGCAATAGCTCTAGCTGGGTGGAATGGTGCATTAATGAAGAGTTTAGTAACCCTCGCAGGGGATGGATATTAACTCCTTGCGAGAATGCTAGAGTTTACACAATTAACAGCTTGCCCGATCTTGAGCATTTGCACAACCATTTCCCGCTCGTAAATGATTATGCGTCCAAGTATGGAATAAAATATCTAGATTTCGAATTAATTGCTACAACACTAGACGCTATTCATCTAACAGAAGAAGGGCAAGTAGAAACCAGGTTATCGCATCCCCTCAGCCTTTATGGTTGGGACTGTGAGTCCACACTTTGGTTCCGGTGGGTGTTCGAAGAAGTAAAAGGCCCTATCCGTATCGGAGAGGAGGCAAATGCATGTACGAGCTAATTACAAATATTGTAATTTATTCGGTGGCTGTCTCGCTTACATTATGGTCGATGATAGCTACTAGTAACTAGGAGGTGAAAAAATGAAGGTTTTATGGCTGTCTAGGCACGCCCCTACAAACGAGCAACTTTCCGAGCTTGAGAGAATATTCAATGGTAAGTTCGATGGCGTGGAACAAGTTTCCGTTACCATTTCCAAAGGAGAGGAAGTGGCGCAATTAATGAAAGCATACGGTTGCCGAGAGGTTGTAGTAGTACTCCCGATTGACCTCATTCAGCAGGTTACAGATCTCGGCATCAAACCGCTGAGGGCCGTGATGGAACGCAAGTTTGACAATTACGGTAATGCTCGCTTCCTGTTCAGCCACTTTGAGAGAGTCGAGAAGATTGTGGCCGAGACAAAACGTTTATAGGAGGTGAAACCGTGAAAGATGGCTTTAGTAGAATTGAAGTTATCAAAAAGGGTGAGGAATCAGGAGAATGCGCCAAAGTAGAAATAAAAATTGGAGATACTGTTTTCCGTGCAAAAAAGATAATTTTTGCCGCTAGCTGTATAGAGGGCATTGATGAAGAAGGCAAAGGCGTGCTATTTGGAGGATCTGGCTCTTTTTCTATAAAAGAGATATTTAGCTTTGCTACTTTTATAAATAAAAATATCACTGAAATAATGGACAAAGCTATTGAGTTGAAGCCGGAAATTGTTCTAGAATTGTTACGCGAAATAGATCTATTCACGCGCAATATAAAAAAATAGAGCTTTTATTTTGCACAAAAACCTTTCAGATTGTGAGTGCTTAGGTTTCTTTTTGCAATTAATAGAGTGAGTTATATTTTCAATTAGAAAACCAGAGCATTGCTTTTTGAAACCTTACAGGGCTATACTCCTGCGCTAAGAGTGCTGCGCAATTACTCTAGTGGAGCGGTATAGCCCCAAATAAAAAGAAAGGAAGTGTTACCAAATGGAGGTAAAAGTTAAAGGGATGAAAGGAGCGTTAGGCATTGCCTCCGCCGGGAAGGAACGTCTTCCGGAAGCAATAGACAGGTTGGGGCTGGATAAATACTTCGATGAGATTATAAACCACAGTAGTATCGGAGTGATCCGACCTAACTCGCTTTATGTCATGTGCAACTTGCAACAACCAACGCCAGTGAGGATTACGGGCGAATCTAGCTTTGTGGTTGATAGTGACCTGCTATCTATTTGCGAAGTTTTTTTTGATGGGAGAGGGGCAGTTTTCACCGCTATGAGGAACAAAAGCGAATCAGGGTTACCGGTTACCGTTATATCCGTCAATGACAGAACAGCAGGTATTTTTTTCTCTACCTTGCGCACCCTTTTTCTCACAGATTGGACCCACTCCTTGGCGACAATAGAGGTATTTACAAAAATCTGGCCGCAAATGGTGGAAGAATTTGGTATCAAGCCGCTTCAGCAACGCAAGAAGAAGGGGAAGAAGAAAGTAACCGTCACCATCGGTGCCGACCCAGAGTTTGAAATGGTTAACGGAAAAGGGGCGGTCATAAGCGCTTCGAATCATTATGATTCTGAAATATTCGGGAATGAAGGACCGTATGGAAATAAGATAGGATTAGACGGCGCTGGTAGCCAAATTGAGCTTCGCCCGGAACCTAGCGAAAAGCCCCACGAGGTCGTTAAGCGGCTAAAAGGGTTATTTCAAGAATTCAATGCCCATTACCAAAATATGTATCTCGGAGTCGCGGGGGACACCTATCCCCTCGGAGGGCATATCCACATCGGGGTCGGGCAAGAATTCATCCCTCCGGGTGGCCTCATTAGAATGTTGGATGTTTTCATAGGCAGGCCTCTTATGGTACAATCCGGACATGCCAGGGGCAGTTATTGCCACGAATCTAGCTATGAACGAAAACATTACGGTTTCGAGTACCGCACCCCTCCAGCATCCTATCTCTTGAAGCCGGAGATAACAAGAATAGTATTTAAAATCGCTAAAAACATTACCGAACATTTTATTAACAAAGACAATGTTATTTACAACGACCCTCCTCAAAAAGAAGATTATCTTAAATTAGCAAAACTTAGCGAATCAGAGTACCGGAAGCTGGATGAATTTATTGCAAGTTATCCAGCACTGCCGAAAATAGCAACAGCGTTCTGGACAAAACAAAAGCTGCCGAAGCGCTCTCCTGTTCACATCGAACTCAATGATGAATGGCGGACATCTAACGCAAACAATCTTACGAGTGCCATAAACCGTTCATTCGAAAAATCTAGGAACAAGCCACCATTCCCGGTGGTTTTGTATGGATTGAGCAAGGAGAGAGGCCTAGTAGCAACAATAAAAATCCCTGAAATTGCAATGGTTCCAGAAGAGGATATGAATCAACTGACAGTAGGATTTGTTAAAGGTAGCTACTGGATAGGCCTTCCCTATGTTTTGAGAATGACAGATTATTATATTTCTCGCGAACAAAGCATAGTGAGTTCTATTGTTGCTGAAATTAAAAGAGCAGTAAAAATATATAAAGACAATGCGGAGGTGCTTTTTTAATGTGTATTATTGCTATTTGTGAAGACAGGAAGTTAACAAAAACAGAGGCCGAGAACTGCTTTAAGAATAACAACGATGGAGCGGGAATCGGTTGGGCGGAAAAAGGATTTTCAAGATACTCAAAAGGGCTTATGAGCTTCGACGAATTTTGGTACGTTTACGAGCCAATTAATGTATTGCCGCATGTAGTCCATTTCAGGAATGAAACTTCAGGCGGTGTATGCCCTCAATTAACGCATCCCTTCAATATTTCCGAAGAATCGAAGATATACCTTGATTACGAAGGGAAAGACCCGTTACTATTCCATAACGGAGTCCTTACTGGGTGGGACAACTCCCTTCTTGATTTTTATATTAAGAATGGCGCAAAAATCCCTGATGGAGAATGGAGCGACAGCAGGTTCGTTGCCGTACTTGTTCACCATCTCGGCAAAATGGTACTTAAGTTTAAGCGCGGCGGCAAATACGTTCTCGTATCTCCCGATGGCAATATAACAATATTTGGAGATTTTGAAACAGTAAAAGGAGTGCGTTTTAGCAACAACGGTTACGAAAAATATTCTTACAGGAGGGGATTTGTCGGCTATGGCGGCAGCTATGATGGACTCGAATGGATATACGGGGAAGACGAAGGGTACGCAGGGAAATGGGGCGGAGGGCTTAAGAGCAACGATAAAGTGGTTACGACTACAAAGAATAGTACAAAAGATAACTGGCAAAAAAGTAAATCTGCACTGCTCAACAAGCCTTCAAAGTAATATAAGGGCTGCGGTGAGCTATGCAGAAGAAGAATGCGATATAGTTCTCAATCTTAACAATGTTAAAAGCATTGAAGAAGTTATTGAGGCTATATCCCATGAGGTTGCTCACATAGTATTAGGATCTGAAGATGACACCAAACAACACAAAGAGAAGTGGAAAGCATTGGAGATGGAAATTGCCCAAAAATACTTTCAAGGAGGTGTGTCCGGTGGAGACAACATTAAAGATTAAGTGCCAAGAGTGCGGCATGAAAATAGTTCCCGACAACAGTGGCAGGTGCCCCGTTTGTAAAACCAAACTTAAAGTTAAAGAGCAAATAGCCTAGCTTTGTGTTGCTCCTGCCCATCGGCTCCTGTCGGTGGGCAGCATGGAGCACAAAGTAAAGGAGGTGAAAACATGACAAAAGTACTACACAAAGCGTTTAGTAATATAAAAAGTCAAACAATTCAAGAAGTTAAATCCATAGTAAATGAAGGTTTTTATAAAAAAAATGATAGCGAAAAAATGAAAGAACTTCTTGCTCTATCAGGTAAACTATCAAACATCTATAAAGCGCCTTGGATAACAGATTTATTAATTTTGCGGCCCCTCTTACTTATTTTATATTTGGCAGGTACGATGGCAGTAACAGAATTATATACATCCGTAAACCTTCTATTGTTACTTTTTTACATGAGTACAGGCACCATCTTCAACGATGCCGTAGAGCAAAAATTGTAAAGACCATCGAATATGATGCTCAGGCGTGGCCTGTAGTGTGTTTTACAATGCTTGCCCTAATCTTTTCAAAGAAGCGGTAGCAAATAACAGAATAATGGGTCTTAAGATGCTAAAAAACGGAGAGATTATAAACCAATAGGCGAGGAGGCGTTTTTGTTTTGTCGGTAAGCGAGCGGTTATGGTTATTGATCGAAGCTGTAGAAGCGTTTCTGAAAAAAAAGATCCCTATCTCTGCCCTGAGGAGGGCGGTTAAGGAGGTGAAAAAAGAAAGTGAACTATAAACCTTTGTTCTCTTTAGGGAGAATTGTTGGCACACCAGGCTCTTTGCGCGCCTTGGAGAAAAATAACCAGTCTATAGCAGAATTATTGAATAGGCACTCCCAAGGCGACTGGGGCGAACTATGCGATGAAGATAAAGCAGAAAATGAGTTCTCAATTAAAAATGGCCTCAGGATTATGAGTGCCTATTCCTTAGAAGATAAAACAAAGATCTGGATTATAACCGAGGCTGACAGAAGTGCGACAACAATTTTGTTACCAGAAGAGTATTGATAAAAGCGGAAGTTACTTTGGTCGTTGCCAATGTAGTCAAAATAACAGATAAATTAAGAGCGATGGTCGATAGTTATAAATAGTGGAAGTGTGTCGGACGAGGGCAAATCGAGTTTAGAAAAATATTAGGCCAACCGGCCCGTCGAATAGTTCGCCGTCGAAGCGGACATTAGGTAGAGAACCTACCTGGTGTCCGCTTTTTTATTTGCTAGCGAGAAAAGGAGTCGCGAATATGCCAAAGTACAAGATTGTTCGAGAATTCGATCCGAATGAAGAGTATGAGCTAAGGATAGGAGCTCGAAGATGTAGCTACCCAGGAGGGGAGTCAATGCGCGAGGGCGACAGCAACGGATAACCGGACGGATAGGCGTATAGGGCTTTACGGAGATTTTCAGACATTCGAGCGAAAAAAGGAGATGGACATATTGGGTTACACACATTATTGGTATCGGAAGAAAGCGATTCCTTCTGCGAAGTATAAAAATATTACAGATGATTTTAAAAAGCTTCTACCAAAATTTGAAAAGTTCGATATACCGCTAGCAGATGGGCATGGCAAAAACAAGCCGATAATCGACGAAGAGATGGTTTGGTTCAACGGTAGCGAGAATTGCGGTCATACTCCCGATAAATCTGTAGTAATACCTTGGCCTACTGATGATGCAGGCGGAGTCGCAACATCCGCTAACGCTAAAAAAGGGTCATGGTTTGCGGGATCGTTGTTGCAGTCCAGATGTTGCAACGGTGATTGTTCGTACGAGACATTTTATTTTCCCAAGACATACGAGCCAAAGTCTTGGGAGGGAGCAGATAAAAGTGGCAAGATATTCTTCTTCTGTAAAACAGCATTTAGGCCGTATGATGTTGCGGTTACGGCATTTTTAGTAATTGCCAAGCACTATCTAGGGGCTGACATTGTCGTAAAGAGTGATGGTAGCGAGCACCATTGGTTCGATGGGAAATTCCTTTGTCAGCAGGAGTTAGGGTATGGTATGGAATTTAAGTTAGATAATTAAATGAGGTGGTTGCATTGCCAAGTGTAGATAAAGTTAAAGAAGCAACTCAAAAACTGATAGAACTTTTCAAATCCGGCAACCTACCTCCCGCTATTGCCAGAACAACGATCAGGGCGAAGGCTGGCCACGAGGTGCCTTCTGATAGCTGGAGCCTCGGCAACCGGCTTCTCATGTTGCTGGCTGGTACTGAAGATGCCAGGGGGTTTAAGCAATGGCAGAAGGTTGGCAGGAAAGTTAAAAAAGGTGCCAAGGCTTTTTATATCCTTGCGCCAAGGATGGTTAAAACCGAGGACAATACCACTGGAGAGGAAAAATTGGTAATTGCAGGTTTCTTGAGCGTGCCAGTGTTTCGTTACGAACACACTGAAGGAGAAGAAATTATATACCCCGACTACTCCCCTCCTGCCCTTCCTCCCTTATCCGATGTTGCAGAGCATTACGGGATCAAAGTGAGGTACGGGGCGTTCTCCGGCAGGTTTTACGGAGCTTATACACCATCCAAGGACGACATCTTACTCTGTTCCCACGACGAAGAAGTATTCTTTCACGAACTAGCTCATGCAGTCCATAATACTATCAAGCCATTAAAAGGTGGGCAAGATCCCTACCAAGAGATCGTTGCTGAGACGGTTGCCGCCGTTCTTTGTATTATGTACGGGTTCGAGGGCAGTCTTTACGATGCCAAAAAATACATCGAGGGCTACGCCAGGGGCAAAGACCCGTTGCGGGCCATTATGCGGGTGTTGTCGGACGTGGAGAATGTGTTGGAGAGGATTTTTGAGGTCAAAGATAGTATAGCTGTACAAAAATAAACAAAAGGAGATGGCGTAATGTCGGTAGCGGATCATGTCAGGTGTACAAACTGCATGAAGGAGATGCTTGTGCACGTAGGCGAAGAAATTTGCCCTAACTGCAAGCATCCTGCGGGAACGTTGCTGTGGCAAGACCCCGATAACCCAGAAGTTAGTGGCTTCGATTTAAGGGAAGGAGTATTTATCGAGGTCGTTGATTGGGTTAAAAGATTGATAGAGCTTAGCAAAGGGGAAAAATAGCACCAAAATACGGCTGGCCCTACTACTGTTCGGCCAAATCATCACAGGCTACAGGTCGTGACCAAATAAGGTATATTTTTGGCACAAGAGGCAATAAAACGGCTTTACAGGGTTTATATGGTTTCCGAAAGGCGGATGTATCGGCAAGGCGTTTAAACCGCCCTAATATGCGAAATATTAGACGTTTTTTAAGGAAGGATGTGTCAAAATGCTATCAAATATATATGCCATAACTGTCACCGTAAAATATGGTTATGCGGGCATGGATAAGTACGGTTGGGCGGCAACATTGCGCTGGCAGGACAATAAGTTTGCAGAAAAGGGTTGTGTAGAAGGAGATATACGCACCAGGTATTTTGAAGAAACATTAGCAGAAGCTATTGATTATGTAGTAGAAGTTGCGAAACAGTTTAATATACCGTTTTCGGAAAAAATGGGTCTTTTTTATGAAAACGATGGAGAAAACATATACGACCCTCCGCCGCCAGATTGGAAGCTATCCCTTCTCCAAGAAGCTAGAAAACGTGGATGGCAAACATACAAGTACGGAATAGATAAATAACCCTTGACGCTCTGGCACTTTTTATAAATAATAAAGTAAAGGGATTGAATCGCATTGGAATAAAACGGACGAGTAGATGATAATTTATTTGGTTGCTTTAATGATAAAGGATTGGGTATAATTTGTAGTTTCCCTGTTGCTCACGCCCTGGGCCTGTTCCCGCCCAAGGCGTCATGGAGTAGGTAAGCTCCAAATAAGGTGGCCCGGGCCTGATTCCGGGCAAGGAGGTAACAATATGGCAGAGATTCAAGAGTACACATTGACCCGCACAGGCGAACGTCCCCTGAAGTTCAAGGGCGAAGTCATTGCGGAAGCAGGAGGTCGATGGCACACCGGACAAGAACAAAACCGCTGGCACGAGATCCGAATCTACCGTACCACTGGCGGTAAACATGTGCTTGAAGTTGAGTATTGCACATGCTGGCAGGGGGAAAATAACTACCATAGTGCTATTGTTTACGACACCGTGGAAGCAGCCGTCAATGCGCTGGAAATTTTCAATCCGCTGGAACATCTGCTTGGATTCCCACCGCACCCTCAGTTTGCCGAAAAACAAGCGCGGCTTGAGGATTCCTTGCGGCAACGATGGGAGATATTACTGAGCGATGTGCTTGGCGCAGTCCCGGGCGCAGCGGAAGAGATTGAGTAAGAATTACACGCGCCCCGCCGGTGGATTCGCAACCGGAACTATAAGCTAAGGAGGGATAGAATGGACGGATTGATGCCGGATCAGTTTGAGTACCATGGGCCACCAAAGAAATGTCCCCAATGCGGGGAAGAGTTTATGCCAACCACCGTAAGACAGGTTTATTGTAGTAACCAATGCAATGAAAGAGCCAAATACGAAAAGAGAAGGAAACTTAGAAAAATCAAAGGGTTGTGCCCCCAGTGTGGCGGCGAACTTATCCCTGGGAAAATCACGAGGACGGGCAGAAAGGCAGGACAAAGGCCAAACTATTGCGCCAAGTGCCAGGAGTATTTTAGTAAGAGCAAGAAAAGCAAACGGGCGGAAAAGGTCAAGGGGGGGACAGTTTGAACATATACCAACACTTGTCGCAAATGGGAAAAGCGCCAGAAGATTACTTCGGAAAAAACGTTATTACTATCTTTAAATCGGAATTGGGGAACTACGGGATGGGGCTTTTCGGAAAATTAATGGTTGTCGAAAGCGATAGCGACAACGACTACAAACCGCTTTACAGCTCCAGTCTCGAATGTGAGTTTCTAGACTTGGAACCGGAACACATTCTCTCCTTGTTTGCGGTTATCCATAGGAAGGCCAAGGAAAGGGGAAAGCAAATCAAGGGCAAGGAGGCGTAGCTTAGAAGAAAGCGGGGGATAAAACCCCCGCTTCTTCTCCTTTTAAACTAAAAGAATCATTAAATAGGAGGCGTTATCATGGCACTAAAACTGCCGAAAGTATTGTCGCGCACAGAAGTGGATAAAATGTTGAATGTTCCAAACGTAAAATGCCCCACAGGGCTAAGGAACAGGGCCGCCCTGCAGTTGATGTATCAGGCCGGCCTTCGTGTTTCAGAAGTAACGAACCTTTCCTTTGAGGATCTGGATTTTAAAAAGGGTTATGTTTATATTCAGCAGGGCAAAAATTCTAAAGATAGGTACGTACCGATTAATGACGAGACCATTGATTGGTGTAATCGCTGGCTGGATATTAGGCCGGAAAGCGATTACTTTTTCTGCACCCTGAGGGGCGGCAAGCTTTCCGACAGGTACTTGAGGGAAGTTTGCTACCGCATATCGGAAAAAGCCGGTGTCTATATAAATGATAACCATAGGAAGAAAAGGGTCAGCCCCCATGTCTTGAGGCATACTTGCGCCACCGAGCTGCTTGAGGAAGGGTTCAACATCAGGGAGGTCCAGCAAGTCCTCGGGCACGAGAACCTAAATACTACTATGATTTATACCGCCGTAAGACCTGAATCCTTGGCACTTAAAATGAAACAAAGGGGGCTAGCTCGGTGTGGGCAGAAACAATAGCATTACTCTTGACCGCAAGTATAATTTTGTTTCCTGAAACAATATTAATAGGAGCTGTAGGGATATTAGCATTGATTTTAGTAGGTCGGTAAATAGCCCAAAAGAAACCCCGCGATCCGGCGGGGTTTCTTCTTTTGGTGCTTTTGCGATAATAATTTTTAAACAGAATAATTAACCCTTTCCTTAAACTCCTCCTGCTTGCCTTTGTTCCAGTTCTGAGTCGGACGGTAATATCCAACGATTCTACTCCATACCTCGGTTTGTTCACCGCAATACGGGCATTTAAACTGTTCCCCGCTTAAATAACCGTGGTTGGGGCAAATTGAGAAAGATGGTGTTAATGAAAAATAAGGAAGCCTGAAATAGGTAAATATCCTCTTAATAAGTTTTTTGCAAACTTCAATATCCTCTACTCTTTCGCCCAAAAAAGCATGAAATACAGTTCCCCCGGTATATTTTGTTTGCAAACTTTCTTGAAGATAAATCGCGGCAACAATATCTTCGGTATACCCTACGGGCAGTTGCGTCGAGTTTGTATAATAAGGCTCTTCTTCCCCGGCAGTTATTATATCGGGGTACAGTTCTTTATCCAATAACGCAAGGCGATAAGTCGTGCTTTCCGCTGGAGTAGCCTCCAAATTAAACATTTGGTCTGTTTCTTCTTGAAACCGAACGAGAATAGAACGCAGATGATCCATTATTTTTACAGCCATTTCCTGTCCTTCCGGTGTTGTGATGTCTTTCCCCATAAAATTTAAAAGAGATTCATTCATGCCAACTATACCAATAGTATTGAAATGGTTGCTCCAATAATGCCCAAACCTCTGATACACTGAATCCAGGTAATAACGTGAATATGGGTACAGACCGGTCCTTGTTAATTGTTCCAATATCCCCCTTTTTATTAGCAGGCTTTCCTTAGCCAGCCCCGCCAATGCAGAAAGACGAGACAGGTAATCATCCATGCTTTTGGCCTTATAGCCTATCCGCGGTAAATTAATAGTTACTACACCGATAGATCCGGTTAAGGGGTTTGCTCCAAAAAGCCCTCCACCGCGCTTTATTAGTTCCCTGTTGTCAATGCGAAGCCGACAGCACATACTCCTAACATCGTCCGGGGAAAGTTCGGAGTTAATAAAATTGGCAAAGTAAGGTATTCCATACTTAGCGGTCATTTCCATTATATCCTCGGTTACAGGATTATCGAAGAATTCGTTTGTTACATTGTATGTTGGGATAGGAAAGGTAAATATCCTTCCATCCGCATCTCCGGCCATCATCACTTCGCAAAAAGCTTTATTGATCATATTCATTTCTTCTTGAAATTCTACATAGGTTTCTTTCTGCAGTTCCCCATGAATAATAACAGGTTGATTAGCAAGCGTGGTAGGAACAGTAACATCCATTGTTATGTTAATAAAAGGGCTTTGAAACCCCACCCTGGTTGGTACGTTAATGTTGAAGATGAATTCCTGCATAGCCTGTTGGACTTCTCTGTAGTTAAGGTTGTCATAGCGTATAAACGGAGCAAGGTAAGTGTCAAAATTGGAAAGCGCCTGCGCTCCGGCGGCTTCACCCTGAAGCGTGTAGAAAAAGTTTACTATTTGCCCCAACGCCGCCTTAAAATGTTTTGCTGGCCCTGAAGATATTTTTTGTGGCGCACCCCTAAAACCTCGGAGCAGGATATCTTCTAAATTCCAACCACAACAGTAAGGGGCTAGAAGGCTTAGGTCGTGGATATGAAAATCACCGTACTGGTGGGCCTCTCTTATATTTTGAGGATAAACTTTCTCCAACCAGTACCTTGAAGTTACAGCAGTAATAATGTGATTATTCAAACCCTGTAGGGAATAGTTCATATTACTGTTTTCTTTAATTCGCCAGTCTTCACCACCGAGGTATTCTTGAATCATTTTAGCTGAATTGAGCATTAAGTTTTGAAAGTTTCTCGCTTCAGTCCGTTGCTGGCGATAAAGAATATACGCTTTGGCAGTTTTGGCATGACCGTTTTCAATGAGCGATTTTTCTACAATGTCTTGGATTATTTCTACTGTTGGGATGCCTTGATAATTCTCTTCGTAAATTTTAACTACCTGATTAGAAAGGTACTTTGCACGGTCGAAGTTACTTCCACCCACCGCTTTAGCAGCTTTGAATATAGCTACAGCTATTTTGTTCTGGTCAAACGGAACAATTTGCCCGTCCCGCTTTTTAATTTTAGTAATCACTAATTCAGTGTCCTCCCTGTTTTTAATTATTCTTTGCTATTACTCCACCAAATTCTTGCCCCGCCGTTTTCATCCGTACAAATGTCGCCGGGTAAGGATTTATCCAGGTTACTAATCCTTTGCATTGCTCTAAATATATCGGTTTGGATAGCAAAAATCTTGCTGTGTTCGCTTGCGAGGTCATATCCCTGCAACTTCGCTCGATTTTTAAACCTATCTAAAATATTCATCGCGTCCAAAAGCTCTTCCATCACATCGACAAGATTATACCTCTTCGTATCCCGGTCACCGTATCTCTTCTGTCCCTCATTCATGCGAGCTTCTTGCCATTGGTATATATCCCAAAACGTCAATTCGTGCAGCCTCTTAATATCGTTTACCATGTAGTTTCGACCTCCCCGTATTTTTACCCATTTTTACGACACAGGTAAAAAAATTATGGCCCGTTCGCTCGCATAAACTCATAAACCCATACCCAATCGTTATTTTCCCAGGGATGGCCTCGTTTGGCGTTAATGTTGTCCCATATTTCATTTGCAAAATAATCATAGTTGGCTCCGTAACTCCCTAAATCATTGATTCCTTCGGC
>Ga0172377_10005905_pt1 | contig 12599 bp, 12 predicted proteins | sample Pumphouse3metaG_FD_119749 | JGI IMG/M metagenome (GOLD analysis project Ga0172377, IMG submission 119749) | Leachate microbial communities from a municipal landfill in Southern Ontario, Canada - Pumphouse #3 metaG | ecosystem: Engineered > Solid waste > Landfill > Unclassified | place: Canada... | reverse complement strand
TCTAAAACTCTATTGATAAGCTTTCAAACTTCACGGATAGGCTTTCAAACTATTTTAACTTGATTAAAATCTCATTCAAATGTATGTTTGAGTCTAATGCAAATATATATCTTAATATTGTTGAGATGTACATCTGAGCTTTCTGAGATGTACATCTAAGCAGTGTTGAGATGTACATCTGAGGGATGCTGAGATGTACATCTCAGCTTTTATGAGATGTGCATCTGAACAAGTTTTTAATCAAGTTAAAATAGTTTGAAAGCTTATCATTAGAGTTGTAAAGCTTATCCTTGGAGTTGTAAAGCTTATTATATTGATTGTAAACAAGATGCGGCGTGAAGGATTTCCTACTCATATGGTTAATTTGAAAAATCTTTTTTTGTATTTTTGAAATTAATATTATCTTTGGAGCATATTAAATTTTATCGGAATAAGTTGGCTTTATTTTATTATGATATTAGGATGATGGAAAATACAGATTCAAAAAATAAGCTAAGTGAAGTAGCAAAATTATTCTTAAAATTAGGTGTCTTCGCTTTTGGAGGTCCTGCTGCTCATATTGCAATGATGGAAGACGAGGTGGTGAAGAAAAAAAAGTGGATGTCTCATGAACATTTTCTTGACTTAGTTGGAATAACTAATTTGATTCCTGGTCCTAACTCTTCTGAAATGGCTATGCATTGTGGGCAGGAACGTGCTGGATGGAAAGGGTTGATTGTTGCTGGAATGTGCTTTATTGTTCCTGCTGTTTTAATTACATTGATAATTGCTTGGTTATATCAAAGCTATGGGCAGCTCCCTGAAGTTGCTCCTTTTATTTTTGGCATCAAACCCTCTGTTATTGCAATTGTGGTTTCAGCCTTAATTAGCCTTGGAAAAAAGGCTTTAAAAACTATTGAGCTTGGAATTCTTGGCATAATTACATTTGTTGCATGTTTGTTTGGAGTTAATGAAATTGTTGCACTTTTTGGCTGTGGAGCTATGGGTGTTATGCTTTACTTTTTAAAAAAAATGAAACCCTCTGCAAATGTTTTCATCCCCATTGCAACAATTTATGCCTTACCATTAAGCCTTGATAATTATAAAATATTTTGGATTTTTCTTAAAATAGGGTCTTTACTTTATGGAAGTGGATATGTTCTGTTCGCTTTTTTGGATGCAGAACTTGTTGCTAAAGGTTTTATTGGCAGACAGGTGATAATTGACTCAATAGCTGTGGGACAATTTACTCCTGGACCAATACTCTCTACAGCCACTTTTGTTGGGTGGCAACTTAATGGACTTTGGGGTGCTATTGTTGCTACTATTGGAATATTCCTCCCTTCTTTTGTCCTTGTTTATTTTTTAAATCCTATAATTCCTAAGTTGAGAAAGTCGAAAGCTATGTCAGCTTTTCTTAACGCAGTCAATGTTGCATCGGTTGCAATTATTCTTGTTGTGTGTGTTGAAATGGGAAAAGAAACTATTACGGATTGGCGAAGCATTCTAATTGCTTTAATCAGCTTTATAGTAATATTTTTATTGAAAAAACTAAATAGTGCATTTATTGTTTTAGGAGGATCTATTGCTGGTTACCTTCTTCTGCTAATATAGTGCGATTAGAAGATTGTTTTAAGGATTAGTTTTATGTCTTTGATGAATGTTCTTGTTTTTATGTATTCTAAGCTTAGGGCTATCTTTTGGGGCATTATTTCTTCAATATAGTATTGCTCGGGATTGGAACTTTGTGCAAGTAAATCATTTTCGTTTCTAAAGGAAATGGAAGCAATATCTGTAATGCCTGGGCGATATTTTAAGATTTCTTTCTGCTCGTTATTGTATAAATCAACATACTTCCTTACCTCAGGTCTTGGTCCAACCAAAGACATTTCTCCCTTTAATACATTTATCAGCTGGGGCAATTCGTCTAATTTATATTTTCTAAGGATATAGCCAATTTTGGTAACCCTTGGGTCTCTCCCATCTCTGCCGATTGATAATAATCCGTCCTTATCGGCATCAATAATCATTGAACGAAACTTATAAACCTTAAAATCCTTATCACCCTTCCCTACCCTTATTTGTTTGTAAAACACTCCTCCCTTACTCCCAAAACAAACAAATAGGGCTATTATAATAAATATAGGGCTAAGAATTATTAGCCCTAATAAGGAAGCAATAAAATCAAATAATCTCTTCATTTTAAAGAGTTATTGAATAGTATCCTTCTACAAGGTTTTTTACTATATAATCTATTTGTTGATTTGTTAGCTGAGGATAGATTGGCAGGGAGATTTCTCTTGTGTATGTATCGTATGCTATTGGATAGTCTTCAATCTTATATCCCATATTTTTGAAAAGAGTGAGCATTGGCATAGGAATATAGTGAACGTTTGTTGCTATGTTTAGGTCTGCCAAGTATTGAATTAGTTTATCTCTTTGCTCTTCTGTTATTGGGTTAATTCTTAAAGGATATAAGTGATATGAAGTTGTTATGGCTTGTGAGTCTTGTTGAGGGATTATTGCCCAATGATATTCTTTGAAAAGATTAGAGTATCTTTCATAAACTCTTTTTCTCTCTGAAAGCAAATAATCATATTTACGTAGTTGAGCTAATGCTATTGCTGCATTAACATCAGGCATATTTATTTTCATTCCATGAGCAATAATATCATAACGCCAAGCTCCTGCCTTAGTTTTTGTAAAAGCATCTTTAGTTTGACCATTAAGAGATAGTATTCTTAACTCTTTGTATAGTTCATCATTATTGAAAGGCTCTGGCATATTCAAACAAATTGCACCTCCTTCAGCTGAGGTTAGGTTCTTTACTGCATGGAGCGAAAGAATACATACATCAACCAGCTCTGTGATTGTTTTGTTGTTAAGGGTTGCTCCAAGAGAGTGGGCTGAGTCGGAAATTAGCATTATTCTTCCTAATTTCTTTTGGTTTTCTGATGTTGGAGTGAATTGCTCTTTTACTTCTTTAGAACAAATCAACTGCATAATATTTTCATAATCGCATGGGACTCCTCCTAAATCAACTGGAAGGATTGCTTTTGTTTTTGGAGTTATGGCTTGTTTTATTTTTTCAACATCAATTGTGAGGTTTCTCGTAATATCAACCATAATTGGGATTCCTCCTGCATCCATAACAGCCATTGCAGTTGCACAATAGGTGTAGCAAGGAACAATTACTTCATCACCTTGTTTAAGTCCAAGCCAACGTAACATTAGAATTGCTCCCGAGGTCCAAGAATTAACGCAATTAACTCTTTTTGCTTTGCAATACTCTTGCAGGCCTTTTTCTAAGGCAGCTACTTTTGGACCTGTTGTTATCCAGCCTGAACGAAGGCTATCATTGACTTCGTTAATTACATCTTCGTCAATATAGGGAGGAGAAAAAGGTATATTCATTGTTTTATATAGACATTATTTCTTTTTCTTTTACAGTAAGTAGTTCTTCTGCAAGTTTAATTTCTTTTTCAGTAATTGATTCGATTTCTTTTTCAACAACCTTTATTTCATCTTCTGAAACACCTTGATCTTTTGATTTCTTTACCTTATCAATTATGCTTCTTCTAACGTTTCTTATGCTTATCTTTGTTTCTTCCACTTCAGCTTTTGCTCTTTTAACAAGTTCTCTTCTTCTTTCTTCAGTAACAGGAGGTAGTGTTATTCTTAATAAATCACCTTCAAACTTTGGAGTAAAACCAAGATTAGCTGCTAAAATTGCTTTATCAATTGGAGAAAGCATAGATTTTTCCCATGGTTGTATAACAATTTGTTTTGAATCAGGAGTAGAAATGTTTGCTACTTGTTCAATTGGAGTTGGATTTCCATAATAATCAACTTTTATCCCTTCTAACATTGATGGAGAAGCTTTACCTGCTTTAATTTTATGCAATGAAATCTCAAGAAACTTTACTGCTCCTTGCATATGAGTTGTGCACTCTTGAACTAATTTTTTTGATAAATCTGTCATAATGTAATGTTTTATATTTGATTAAATTCTTGATGCTGTTCTTTCGTATGATTCAGAATAGTTTGATTCAGTTGTTATTGTAAACTTAAAATTAATTCTATCTTCACTCACTATGGTTGCAGTTCCTTTCATTTTATAAACTCCTACTGTTTGATCAAAAGTTGCAGTTGTGCTTACCACATCGGCTGAAATTGATAGAGTTGAATAAAGCCCAAATAAATCACCACTGATTATGATTTTTCTATTGTTGTTAGGATCAATTTTAATTGTTCCGTTACTTGACTTTGGGAAATTTTCATTATTTTTAGTTTGAGGAAAAACTACATCTTGGCTAAACTGCCATCTACCATTCCAATCCTCTGAAGCCAAAGTTTCATCGGTCTTACAAGAAAAAAAAGTTACTGATACTAAAGCTAACAAAACTCCAAATAGAGCTATGATTTTATGGTTCATTTGTTCAATTCTATTTAATTTTTAATGTGCAAATATAAGAATATAACCTAAATTCAGAAACAAAAAGTATCTAAATAATTCGATGATATGTAATAATTGAGTAATTTTGAAGCTTGAAATAATAAAGAAAATGATAAAAAAACAAATTCCAAATACAATTACTCTTCTAAACTTGTTATGTGGGATTCTTTCTATTTACACATTATACACAACAGAAAGTTTAATTATTCCTTCAATATTTATTCTTGTTGGTGCAATATTTGATTTTTTAGATGGAATGATTGCAAGATTATTAAAAGCTTATTCAAATATTGGGAAAGAATTGGATTCACTTGCTGATGTTGTAACCTTTGGAGTTGCTCCAAGTTTAATTGCGGTTGATTTACTTCAAGAATTTTATCCTTTGAGCCCAATATTGGTTAATTATTCATTTTTGGTTTTCATCCCTCTTTTAATGGCCTTAATGTCAGCTTATCGCTTAGCAAAATTTAATATTGATGAACGTCAATCAATTGGTTTTATTGGAGTTCCAACTCCTGCAAATGCTCTAATATGGCTTTCTTTACCAATATTATATTTTTTAGAAACAACTTCAACTCATCTTTGGGGAATCCCTTGTGAAGAATTTTACACAACATTCACAGCAATATTACTAAATCCATTAGTAATTTTATTTGGCTCAGTTCTTATGTCTTTCTTGCTTGTTGCAGAGGTTCCTCTTTTTGCTTTAAAGTTTAAAAATTTGAAATGGATTGATAATAAAGAAAAATTTATTTTCCTAATAATTGCATTATTACTTATATTTGCATTTAATTTATATTCAATACCAATAATAATAATAGTTTATATAATAGAATCATTAATAATTAATAAAATAAAGAAATGAAATTTAATGCTGAAATCGATGTAATGCCTTTGAAGGCTTTGTTAGACCCACAAGGAAAAGCGGTAACCTCTTCAATGGGGAATATTGGCTTAGGACAAATCTCTAATGTTAGAATAGGAAAACATATTACATTGGAAGTTGAAGCTTCAACAAAAGAAGAAGCAAGTGCTTTGGTTGATAAAGCTTGCAAAGATTTACTTCATAATCCAATAATGGAACATTACGAATTTAAATTAGTTGAGGCATAAAAATGATTGGCAAGTCATTAGACATTGCTATTGCTGACTTTGATTATTCTCTTACGGAGGATAGAATTGCAAAATTTCCACTTGCTCAAAGAGATAAAGCAAAGCTTTTAGTGCTAAGAGATGAGGCAATTTCAGAGATACCATTCTTTGAGTTGCCTCAACTTTTAGACAAGGATAGTCTGTTGATATATAATGATACTAAAGTAGTTCATGCCAGATTATTCTTTAAGAAAGACTCTGGATCAATAATTGAAGTGTTTTGTCTTGAACCAACCGACCCTAACGAAATACAAATAGCCTTTGCACAAAAAGGATTAGGACGGTGGAAATGCTTTATTGGCAATAACAAAAAGTGGAAACAAGGTCAATTAACTAAATCTATTGAATACGAGGGCAAGACAATTACTCTCAATGCCGAAAGAGAACAACAGGTTGACAATGCTTGGGTAGTTAAATTTACTTGGACTAAAGAATATTCCTTTGCTGAAGTTTTATCACTTATGGGAGTAATTCCATTGCCTCCATACCTAAATCGTGAAGCCAGAAAAGAAGATAATGATGATTATCAAACAATTTATGCTCTCGAAGAAGGTTCAGTTGCGGCTCCAACTGCAGGATTGCATTTCACCGAAAATACTTTTTTAGACCTTGATAACAAACAAGTAAAATCAAGTTTTGTTACTCTTCATGTTGGAGCAGGAACATTTAAACCAGTTAACGCTGACTCAATTGCAGACCATGTTATGCATACTGAGAAGATAACAATCACAAAACAAGTTATAAAAGACCTTATAGACTACATAGATAAGAAGATTATTTGTGTCGGGACGACATCTGTTCGTACAATTGAAAGTCTTTATTGGCATGGAGTAAAGCTAATTGAAATTAAAGATACTGATATAGATATAGATGTTAAGCAATGGGAGCCTTATCAGAAAGAAGTCGATGTTAAACCTAAAGAGGCTTTACAAGCTATTTTAGATAAAATGGAAGAAGAAAATATTGATTTACTTTGTGGACAAACTCAAATCATAATTGCTCCTTCATATAAATATAGAATTGTTCAAGCAATGATAACAAACTTCCACCAACCTAAAAGCACTTTATTACTATTAGTTTCTGCCATGATAGGAGAAAAATGGAAAGAATGTTATAAATTTGCCTTAGAAAATGAATTTAGATTTCTATCATTTGGTGACGCTTGCTACTTTGAACCTTAGAAAAATTAAAAAAACAATATATAATGAAGTACAAAAGAATTCTATTAAAACTTAGTGGTGAATCTCTAATGGGAGAACAGGAATATGGTATATCTCCATTGATGCTTTCGCAATATGCAAAAGAAATAAAGCAGGCAAAAGATAAAGGATGTGAAATAGCAATTGTTGTTGGAGGAGGAAATATATTTAGAGGGATTCAAGGAGTTGCACAAGGAACAGACAGAGTTCAGGGTGATTATATGGGAATGTTGGCAACAATAATAAATTCAATGGCTCTACAGGGAGAATTAGAAAAGCAAGGAGTTAAGACGGAATTACTTTCAGGCTTAGCAATTGAACCAATTTGTAAAGAAAATTCTCGTCGTCTTTCAAAAGAAGCATTGTCAGAAGGAAAGGTAGTTATTATTGGAGGAGGGACTGGGAACCCATATTTTACTACCGATACAGCCTCAGCTCTTAGGGCAATTGAGATTGAAGCAGATGTAATTTTAAAAGGAACAAGAGTTGATGGGGTATATACTGCAGATCCAGAAAAAGACCCAAAAGCAACTAAATACTCAGAATTAAGTTTCCAAGAAGCCTTAACAAAACAATTAAAGATAATGGATTTAACTGCCTTTGCTCTTTGTCAAGAAAACAACCTCCCAATTTATGTTTTTGATATGAACAAAGAAGGCAATCTACAGAAGGTAGTTATGGGTGAACATATTGGAACAATAGTTAAATAGTTGTAAGTTCTAATTATTTTGCTTATTTTTGCCCACTTAAATACTAAATCAATAAAAAAACAAATAAAAAAATGAAAAAAATCAGCAAATTACTTTCAGTGATGCTTGCTACTATTTTGGTAGCGTCATCTGCATCATCTTTTGCTTGCACAAGTTTCCTAATAACTAAAGGTGCTTCAAAAGATGGCTCAACAATGATAACATATGCAGCAGATTCACACACTTTATATGGTGAACTCTATTATAGAGCTGCAGCAACATATCCTGCAGGACAAATGGTTCAAGTGGTAGATTGGGATTCAGGGAAAAAACTTATTAAAATCCCTCAAGTTGCTCAAACATACACAACAGTTGGAAATTCAAATGAATGGGGATTATCAATAACCGAAACAACCTATGGAGGACGTCCAGAATTGGAAGACTCAACAGGAGGGATTGATTATGGTACTTTAATATATATGACTCTTCAAAGAGCAAAAAATGCAAGAGAAGCAATAAAACAAATTGCAGAATTAGTAGATACTTATGGATATTTCTCATCTGGAGAATCTTTCTCTATTGCCGACCCTGAAGAAGTTTGGATATTTGAAATAATTGGAAAAGGATATCCTGTTCTTGATGCAAAAGGTAAGGTACATAAAGATTGGAAAAAAGGAGCTATTTGGGTGGCAATGAAGGTTCCAGATGGATATATTTCAGGACATGCAAATCATGCTCGTATAACTCAATTCCCACAAGAAGTTAAGAAAAGCTTTAAATCAATATCATCTAACAACATAAAAGAAATCTTTCGTCCAGAAGTTGAAGTAGTATATGCTCATGATGTAATTAAATTTGCCAGAATTAAAGGATACTATAATGGAGAAGATAAAGATTTTTCATTTAGTGATACTTATGCTCCATTAGACTTTAGTGGAGCAAGAGGATGCGAAGCAAGAGTTTATGCAGGTTTTCTTCGTTGCAACAAATCAATGATTAAGTATGAAGACTATGCAATGGGACATAACCTAACAAATCGTATGCCACTTTGGATTAAGCCAGAAAACAAATTGTCAGTAAGAGATGTTATGGAATTAATGCGTGATCATTATGAAGGAACACCAATGGATATGACAAAAGATCTTGGAGCAGGTCCTTATGCTTGTCCTTATCGTTGGAGACCAATGGGCTTTGAAGTAAACGGAGTAAGTTATGTTCATGAAAGAGCTACATCAACTCAACAAACAGGATTCTCTTTAGTTGCACAATCAAGAAATTGGATGCCAGAAGGAGCAAAAGGAATTATTTGGTTAGGAGTTGATGACACATACTCAACAGTATATGTTCCATTTTACACAAATATAACTAAGGCTCCTGAACAATTCCGTGAAGGAAACGGAAACATGACAACTTATTCTGAAACTTCAGCATTCTGGTTATTTAATCAAGTAACTAATTTTGCTTATTCAAGATACTCAGATATGATTGTTGATATTAGAGCAAAACAAAAAGAATTGGAAGAAGGGTTTATCAAAGAAGTTGAAGAATTTGACAATAAACTTAAATCAGTTTCTCCAGATCAAATGAGAAACGATATAACAAGATTTTCAATTTCAAAGGCAGACCAAACATTTAAGACTTGGAAAAAACTTAACCAATACCTTTTAGTAAAATATATGGATGGTAATGTTAAGAAAGAAAAGGATGGTATTTTCTTAGAAAGTCCTTATCGTCAAGGACAAAATGTTTTCCCAGATCAAAGACCATATTCAAAAAAATGGTTAGAAATGATAATAAAAGACCATGGTGATATTATCAAAGTGCCAGCAAATGCACCAAAAGGACATTAATATTTTATAGAAATAATCTAAAAAGGGCAATATTTTATATTGCCCTTTTTTGTTTTCCAAATAAATTATTAGAAGATTTATTATTTATAATCAGCAATTTAAACAGATTTAATTCATAATTTTATTACTATTATGGGGAGCAAATAACAATTTATGGGGATTGTAGGGAATATTGAGAGGGAGTAATTTTGCAGTGTAAAAAAATACTAACAATCAATAAACAATGAAAAAGCTATTCTTTATTCTTGCCTTATTAACGAGTTTACTTACTTATGCTGCTCCCATAGCAAACAAAAATGATGAAGCAAGCATAGAAGGGCATGTTTTAGATGCCAAGACACAAGAACCCATAGCCTATGCAACAATAGGAATTAAAGGAACAACAATAGGAACAGTAAGTGATAAGGAAGGTAACTTTGTTATCAGAAGATTAAAACCAGGTTCATATACATTGGTAGTTTCATTTGTAGGTTATGAGAAAATTGAAAAAGAGATAACCGTTATTAATGGGAAAACAACACATGCACATGTTGAACTTAAAGAAACTAAAGTAATGATGGATGAGGTTGTTGTTTCGGCAAGCAGGGTTGAAACCAATAGGAAAGAAGCTCCTGTAATTGTTAATGTTATGTCTGAAAAGACCTTTCAACAGTCAAACGCTCAAGACCTCTCACAAGCACTACCCTTTCAAAGTGGAGTTAGAGTAGAGTATAATTGTCAGAATTGTGGATTTCCTCAAGTGAGAATCAATGGAATGGATGGTCCATATACTCAACTTTTAATAGACTCTCGACCTGTTATGTCTTCACTTGGAGGAGTGTATGGCTTGGAACAAATGCCAGTTAATATGGTTGAAAGAATAGAGGTTGTTAAGGGAGGAGGCTCTGCACTATTTGGCTCCAATGCAATTGCAGGAACAATAAACATAATAACAAAAGAACCTCTTCACCCTTCTTTCTCATTGGCAACAGACATACAATCAATAGGATTAAAGTCTTATGCCCAAAATTTCAATTCCAATGCCGTAGTAATAAGCAAAGACAATAAATCAGGAGCCTCATTCTATCAAACATTCAGAAAGAAAAATCCATTTGATAGCGACTCAGACGGGTTCTCCGAAATTGGAAAACTTGATGCCTTTTCGTTTGGAACAAGGTCTTTCTATAAAATATCCAACAAACAAAAACTAAGTCTTGAATATCACACGATGCAGGAAAAACGACGAGGAGGAAATGCTTTTGACAGACCGGAACACGAATCTGATATAACAGAAATGACAGAACATAAAATCCATTCAGGAGGATTAAGCTACGACTACTTAAGTCTTGATGCCAAAAATCACTATTCAGCTTATACCTCAGTTCAATATATTGATAGAAATTCGTACTTTGGAGCCCATAAAGATCCTTTAGCTTATGGGAAAAGTAATGACTTAACCTATTTGTTAGGAGCACAAGGTTCCAACAAAATGGACAAATTCATATTCCTTCCTGCTACTTTGGTTTATGGATTAGAATATAATAGCAACCATTTGGAAGATAACATACTTGGTTACAACACAAAAATGGAACAGTCAACTCATATTTATGGAGGATTTGCACAGGCAGAATGGTCAGGTAAATACATAAAATTCTTAGCAGGAGCTCGATTAGATAAGCATAACCTTATTAAAACACCTATCTTTAGCCCAAGACTTAACCTTATGTACACTCCAAATTCCAATCTTCAACTTAGAGCTTCTTATGGTTCAGGCTATAGAGCACCACAAGCCTACAACGAAGATCTTCACGTAACACAAGTAGGAGGACTTTCATTAAGAACACAACTTGCCCAAAACCTGAGACCAGAATACTCAAATAGCCTTAGTCTTTCATCCGACTATTACGTTGAATTAAGCGAAAACTACCAGGCAAACATTCTTGTAGAGGGTTTCTATACTGATTTGAACGATGTGTTTGCACTACGAGTTATAAACCACGACACCATAGCAAACTCCATGATACAGGAACGTTATAACGCATCAGGAGCAAGAATATCAGGACTTAGTCTAACGGCAAAAATATCCTATCAAGCAAAATATACCTTAACTCTTGGCTACACATACCAACAAAGTAGATACAAAAAAACAGAATATTGGTCAGAAAACCCTTTGGTAGAAGGTACAACCAAGATGTTAAGAACACCTAATAACTATGCTTATACCACCTTTAACTTTCAACCAATAAGACCATTAAACATTTCCATTTCAGGAACCTATACTGGCTCAATGTTTGTACCTCACTACACAGGCTATATAGAAACAGACCGACTTGAAACAACACCAGAATTCTTCGACCTAAACCTCACAACTTCTTACGATTTCAAACTATCTTCAGAGCTAAATTTCCAAGTTGGTGGAGGAATAAAGAACATACTGAACTCCTATCAAAAAGACTTTGACAAAGGAGCTAATCGTGATTCGGGCTATATATATGGACCAATGCAACCACGAACAGTTTATATATCCTTAAAATTATTTAGTAAGTAATTTTAAACTAACCACTATCTTAAAAGACTTATTATATTAAATCAAAGAAAGAATTTCTTGAATCTTAGTTTTAATTTTTTTAAACAAGATTTAATTAGCAGCTTTCTTTGTCTTAAGTTTATTGATAATTGCTATTAGGTAGCCAAGTGCAATAAAAGCTCCTGGAGCTAAAACAAATATTAGAATACCGTCATTATCTCCAATAAATTTGTAGTTAAAAATTGAGCCTGAGCCCAATATTTCTCTTACAGCGCCAAGAATGGTTAGTGCTAAGGTAAATCCTAATCCCATTCCTATTCCATCATACATTGAATCTAATACAGTGTTTTTATTAGCATAAGCTTCAGCTCTTGCAAGAATTAAACAGTTTACTACAATTAATGGAATAAAAAGGCCTAAACTTTCATAAAGAGCTGGAACGTAAGCTTCCATACATAATTGAAGTATGGTTACAAATGAAGCAATAACAACAATAAAGGCAGGAATTCTGACTTTATTTGGGATATAGTTTTTAATTGCTGCAATTACTATATTAGAGCAAACCAAAACAAAGGAAGTTGACAAACCCATTCCTAACCCATTGATTGCAGAGGTTGTTGTTCCAAGTGTTGGACACATTCCAACTAAAAGGACGAATACAGGGTTTTCCTTTAATATACCATTTAATATTATTTTTAACTTATTCATAGTTTATTTGGATTTGTTTTGTTCTTGATATTTTTTAAAAGCTTCAAAGGCATCTCTTAT
>Ga0172377_10005900_pt1 | contig 12607 bp, 6 predicted proteins | sample Pumphouse3metaG_FD_119749 | JGI IMG/M metagenome (GOLD analysis project Ga0172377, IMG submission 119749) | Leachate microbial communities from a municipal landfill in Southern Ontario, Canada - Pumphouse #3 metaG | ecosystem: Engineered > Solid waste > Landfill > Unclassified | place: Canada... | reverse complement strand
TAAACAATGACGAAAGAAACAAGCCTAAGAAACACAGGACTATGGCTTCTAAAGCCTTGCACAAGAAAACTTGCGGGATTTCTTTCTCATCAGAACATTCAATTACGCAATGAATCCGCAAAAGCTCTCGGTCTGATTGGCGATGAAGAAACCATTGTTCCCCTAACAGACTGCCTTTTCAGAGAAAAACAGGATCCGGCAATTCCCGCAGCGCTTGCAGAATTTAAAAATCAAGACGCTCTAAACGCATTATTGCAAGCCTTTAAAGAAGCCGAGAGCGAAATTAAACCCAATTTAGCTTTGGCATTGGGCTCATACAAAACAAAAGCCGTTGTAGAAGCATTAAAAGAAGGCTTAAACGACATTGACCCCAACGTGAGGTTCAACTGCATTTCGGCTTTAGCGCAAATAAAAGACAATTCTTCTGTCTCAAACCTTTTAGCTTGTTTGGGCGAAAGCAATGAATGGATATTTTTAAACGTTATAAATACCTTAGCTCAAATAGGTGACCATAAAGCGACTTCAACGTTAACAGAATTTTACGCAAAAGAAAGAAACGAAAGAAAAAGATCCGTAATTGTTGCCGCACTTGGACAGATCGGCGATTTAACTGCTGTTCCGACACTTGTGAGAGCCTTGCGCGACGATGATGACCGAGTAAAAGCAAATGCCATCGAAAGTCTTTCAAGACTTGGAATCCCAAATGAAAAATTATTATCTTTGGTTTTGCCATTTATAAAACACAGCAACAACCGCGTGCGCGGCAATGCCATTCTTGCAGCCGAAAAACCGGGAAGCTATGATTTAACCCCCACTCTCCTTGACATGAAAAATGATCCAAACAAGTGGACACGAGCCACATTGGCATTTGTATTGCACAAGATAGATCATGCAAAATCATTGAGCCTGATTATTGAATTATTGCGCGACCACGACAAAACAGTAAGAAAAAATGCAGCTTACGCACTCTCAAAAAAAGCAAAAGAAGCTCAATCAGAAATTATTATAAAATTGCTTGACGATGAAATCGCCGATGTAAGGTTGCAGGGTATAGCAATCATAGGCAAACTGAGAATAAAGAGCGCTGCCGAATGGCTTGTAAGGCTTTTCAAGAAAGATTCTAACCCGTCGATACGTTCCGCTATAGTCGCTAGCCTAGGAGAAATAGGCACAAAGTTTGACGTACCGATACTCGTTGAAGCTCTAAAAGACAGAAACCCCAGAGTAAGGGCCAATGCCGTAGAAAGTCTAGAAATTCTGCTTGGCGAAAAAGCCATTCCGTATTTGAAACCGATTTTAAAAGACCCCGACAACCGAACTAAAGCAAACGCTGCAAAAGCATTGTTTGCGCTCGGCGACATAGACGTAACAAACAATCTCGAGAAGATGCTGTCTTCAAACGACATCCCGACAAGGCTCTCTGCAATACACACCCTCGGACAGCTTGGTCTGATGCTCAGAGACATTGATAAATTGCCTTTGGACGGAATTTTGAAAAGAAAGCTTGAAAGCATTGAGCTTCCTAAAATACAATTTGTGCAAAAAACTTTCGACAGTTTGCCAAAGTATCCTGTAATACCCCCTCAGCGCCCCCAAAATGAAATTTTGGCAAAATCGCCCCTCTTTTCCGGCACAAATGTATCGGACAAAGAAAGCACACGAAAAAAAATAGCTCAACTGGCTTCTGAGAATAAAACAGCAGAAGCATATCTTTTGGTTTCTCAATTTATTAAAGCATACCCCGATGATTTAATGGCTCATTTTTTTGCCGGCAACACGGCCTTTAAACTTGAGAGATATGAAGATTCAGCGCTACACTTCAAAAAAGTTATTGAACTTGATTTTTTTAACATTCAAGCTCACGCGAATTTGGGAATGGCATTGTTCAAGGCTAACAAACTCATTGAAGCTACAGAAAGTCTTAAAAACGCATTAAAGCTTAAACCTGAATATACTGTTGTCAGATTTAATCTTGCAAACATTTATCTTAAATTAAAGAAATACAGCGATGCGGCAAAGAGTTTCGAAGAAGGACTAAGGTATCAGCCCCCCACTTCCAAAATACTGAATAATCTTGCGTTTGCTTACAATAAGTGCGGGAACTTCGAAAAAAGCGCAGAAATTTACAGACGTGTTATAGCAACAGCCCCGAATGACGCGGGAGCATATTACAATCTCGCGGTTCTTCTGATCAGGCTTAACCGCAAAACGGAAGCCGAGCAAATTTTAATAAGAGCAAAAAGCACAATAGAAAAGGGCACGATTGAGGCGTCTAACATTAAAGACCTGCTTGAACGGCTTAGCCAAGGGAACAAACAATAAACCTTTATTGCAGGCTTGTGCATAATTTGAAATAATCTCACTACTTATGTTAAGATGTGGCTGTTTAGTTTTTAATATTAAATAAATTAGGAGAGATTTATGGCTAAGAGCACAAAAGCGGCATACAAGATGGATACAAACACCCGGAAGGTCATTGAATATTTTGAAAAGATCAGCGCTATACCCAGAAAAAGCGGTAATGAAGGCAAGATAAGAGATTTTATGGCTGATTGGGCAAAGAATAATAAGTTTGAATATTTAATTGACGAAGCGGGAAATATTATAATTAAAGTTCCTGCCGGCCCCAAGATGAAAAAACACCCCGGAATTGTTTTACAGGGACATTTAGACATGGTTTGCGAAAAGACTCCCGATTCAAATCATGATTTTTCCAAAGACCCGATTAAATTTGTTTTTGAAAATGAATGGCTGAAAGCCGACAAAACAACTTTAGGTGCAGATAACGGCATTGCAATGGCAATGGCGATGGCACTCACAGAAGATAAAACAATAAAACACCCCGAACTGGAACTGCTTTTCACAATTGAAGAAGAAACCGGGCTGACAGGCGCCACGCAACTTGGCGAAAATGTGTTAAAAGGCAAATACTTGATCAATTTAGATTCTGAAAACGACGAAGTGTTTACGATTGGTTGTGCCGGCGGCAAAGACACGGATATGAGCCTTGATTTAGAGTATGAAGAAGTTCCAAATGATTATGTGCCGTTTTTAATCAAAGTTGGCGGTTGCGCGGGCGGGCATTCGGGCGAAAACATTAAATGCGAAAGAGCAAATGCCATAAGAGTTCTCGCACGTATGTTGCAGTGTGTAAGAGAAATCAGCGACATGAGACTTGTGTGCATCACCGGCGGAACAGCTCACAATGCGATACCAAGAGACGCCGAAGCTGCTATTTATGTACCTGCCGTTTCCGCTGACGAAGTGAAATCGTTAGTATCCTGCTGTGAAGCAGTAATTAAAAATGAATTCAGAGTAACTGATCCTAACATGAAAATCACGGTTACAGAAATCAACGAAACCCCTGACAGACGCGCTATGTTAAGTTATGTAAGTTTAGAGGTTGTTGACTTCTTAAGAGCTATTCCTCACGGAGTTGCCGCTTATTCCACAATCATAGAAGGGTTGGTTGAAACATCATCGAATCTGGCCATAGTCTGCGTCAAAGACGGGAAATTACACGTTAAAGTCAGCTCTCGCAGCTCTGAAATAAGCAGAAGAGATGCAATTGTGAGCCGAATTGAATCTGTGGGCAGATTAGTCGGTGCCAACATCAAAAGCGGGAACGGATATGTTCCTTGGCAACCCGATTTTGACTCAGAACTAATTAAAAAATGCAAAGATATTTATAAAAAAGTTCTGAAAAAGGAACCGAGAATAGAAGTTATTCATGCAGGACTTGAATGCGGTTTGATCGGTAAAAAGCATAAAGGCATGCAGATGATTTCTGTAGGCCCTAATATTCACAACTGCCACTCACCCGAAGAAAAAGTGGAACTTCCGTCAATAGGCAGAATATATGAATTTTTGAGCACTTTGCTCGGAGAACTTAATTAAAATGAAGCTCAGAGAGATACTTTTCGCATTATTTTTAGTTTTTGTTTTAAGTGTATCATACAGCGCAGAAAAAAAAGAATTAACCATTTTGCATACCAACGACATACATGCGAGATTAGTTCCGACCTTCAACAAAGACTTCAACGAAGTGTGCGGAGGGACCTCAGAACGTTCGGGACTTATAAATCTAATTCGCAAAGAGGTCGGAGAAAATGGAATTTTGCTTCTTGATTCAGGCGACTTATCTCAAGGAACACCTTTTTTCAATGTATTTAAAGGCAAAGCAAATTTTTCTGCCGCAAAGCTTATCGGTTATGATGCAATAACAACGGGAAACCATGAATTCGGCAACGGTATGGCTGCTTTGCAGAACCTTTTGGCAGAAACAAACATGCGTATGTTGTGTTGTAATGTTGTACATAAAAGCACAAACAAGCCCGTCTTTAAGCCTTATCAGGTCTTTATAAGAAACGACCTTAAAATAGCTGTAATCGGGTGCATTGGCAGAGGAGCCTGGGAAGACACGGACATAAAAATACGTGCTCCGATGAACCATATTCACGAAATCGAAGCCGTTAAAAGCTACGCCAAAAGACTCAGACCTTATGTAAACCTAATTGTTGTTATATCACACTCAGGCATTGATGAAGATAAAGCCATGGCGGCACAAATCGGCGAGATTGACATAATTTTGGGCGGACATACTCACACAGCACTGCACGCACCGATATTGGTCAATAACAATCCTGACACAATCGGCTGTTTAAACGGCCTTGGCGGCACTATTGTTGCGCAAGCAGGCGAAAAAGGCACTTTTCTGGGGCGTTTAAACTTAATAATAGGAAAAAAGGGGAAAATCAAAGAATTCTCCGGCGAGCTGATAAGGGTTAAAAATGAACATTTGGCCTACGCTTCACCCGACGTAAAAGAATTGGTGAACCATTACGATACAATTTTAAGGAATGAGATGAATAAAGTTGTAGCCGTTTCCAGATATGACCTTGACTATGTTAAAAAAGGCAAAAGAAACGAGCACATGGCGGTGGGCGCCTTTACTGCCGAGGGAATGCGTTATTCTGCAAATGCCGACATTTGCATTATAAATACAGGCGGCGTAAAAACAGGAATAAAAAAAGGAGACATAACCAAAGGTGATCTTTTTACAGCAATTCCCTATGATAACACCGTGGTTAACTTTACTATGAAGGGCTCAGAGATCAAAAGGTCTCTTGACTATCTCGCGGCGAATGAGGGAGAATACAGCGGATTTCAATTTGCAGGCATAAGCTTTGTTTTGAATATTCCCGAAAAGAAATCAGAACAAATTACGATTCAAGGCGAACCCATAGATAACGATAAAACATATGTAGTTGCAACAACATCTTTTATGGCAAACGGAAACGACTGCGGCAATGTATTTTTTGCCAACGTGTTAAAAATCGAAGATAAAGGAATTTTAATGCGAGATGCGGCAGTAGAATATTGTGAAGCTATTAAAGATTTAAATGATTTTTCTGATCCGCTCTACAGATACATAAGATAAGCTTTTATCTAAAGATAAATAAAACTTACGGTTCTGCCGATTGAGGGCATGAATACCGTAAGTTTTTTTTATCGGAGATTTACAATGATTTACACCGGTGCTTCAATACGCGAGTTACAGCTTGCGCGCGGTCTTATAACATTACGATGGACTTCTATTCCCTTGTTGTTCGGCTTTTCGCTATTTTGCCTTGATTTTTTAAACTTAAGCTTCAAGTTTGAGCCTATATACTTGCTTTGCTGCGCTTTGGCCATTTTCAACGTATACTTTACGGTTCATGTTTCTTTACTTTCTCGCCAAATGGCGCTTAATTCAGGCATGAGCACGTTAAAAAGGGGTCTTGTCAGAATAGCTTTTGAACCTATGTCTATAATAAGAAAAAAAGGAGTTTTAGGGATAATTGCAATACCGAAAACTGTAATCAAGCTTATTGTATGCATGTATCTTATGTTATTAGAAGCCATGAAAGATGTTCCGTTCAACCCATTTTCGATTAAGAATATAATTAAAACTCAAATAGTTGTTGATCTGGCCATAATACTATTGTTGGTGCGTTTTACCGGCACAACCGAAAGCCCGGTATTACTTCTTACCGCTGTTCCTGTTCTTGTAGCCGGCGCAATTTCGGGAGTTAAAACAGGATTTTTCTTTGCTTTTCTTACGACCTTCGCTTGGCTTACAACAGGTTTTATGGTCAAACATCAAATAATACCTCACATTAAGTTTTATTCACCTGTTTACGGCGACTTGAGCCAGTGCACCGAATGGATTTACGCCAACTCTTCTGTTCTCTTCTTTACCCTTTGCTCTGTTGCGTTTTTGGGAAATAGGATAACAAACTATTTAAATAAGCGCATATCATCGCTTAATTCGCTACTGCTTGAAAGCAATACAAGAGCTTACGCTTCGAATTTTGCCTCTGAACAACAAAAAGATGCCTGGTTGATTACAGACGAAAAAACCAATATCGAAAAAATAAAGATAGACAGCAGACACTTCTTTTCTCCGAGTGTTCTTGGCTTAAACCTTCGGGAAACATTTAGTGAATTAGAGAGTAAACTCACTGATGTATTTATAAAAAGCTTGATTGAAAACAGGCAAAGATGCCGAGTAGAGAAAGTCAAACTTCAAAGCTCCGAAGACAAAAGTTATGTTTTCGACATTTGTCTAACTTCATTTATCGACTGCGACGACAAAAATAAACTATTGCTTTTTTTTGAAGACAATACTGTTGAAGAAAATTCAAAAACTAAAGTAATCGAACTTAAAAACGAAATTCAAGCTCTAAATGAAAAACTTGAAAATCTAAACAACGAAAATACAAAAAACAATAATTTGATTATAAACTTACAAGACACCATAAATTCTAGGATTGTAGACATGGAGTTATTAAATAAAAAAATAAGCGACTTAACACTTACCAGAATAGAAAACGAAAGAAATATTTCTGAACTTATATCCGAGTTAGCAGGCGTAAAAGCATCAAATGATGAAATGATAGCCACACTTGAATGCAAACAAATGCTTTTGAACGAGGCTGCAACCTTAATAGACTTTTGCGGTAATCTTACAGAGCTGATAAAAAAAATAGAATCGAACACCAAAGAACTTTTCAGCCTGAAAAACTCGCATTTACACATTTTCACATCAGAAAATCTCGAAGAACGATACGAAGAAATAATAACACTGGAACACTTTCAAACAACAACTTCAGCACTGACTAAGGCAGGCCCTTCCCTTTTAAATCCGGCTTTTAGCGAAGGAAGGCCCGTAATAATCAGCGCTGAAATAAAACCCGAAAAATCTGCCGCCCTTTCTTACAAAAACGGAGAGTTGGAAAAGCTGATAGCATATGTTCCGATAAGACACGACAACGAAACTTTGGGAATGATGATATTAGAAAAGTTTGGCAACGAAAATAGGCCCGAAGTAATGATAGAAATGCTGAGTTATTATCTTAAATATGCTTCAACAGCGATAAAAAATGCGATATTGAACAGAAATGTTAAAAGGGAAAACTCAGTGTTGAACAAAGAGCTTGAAACCCTAAAAACAGAGATCTCAAGCTTCAAAAGAATAATAGGCGCTAACGCAAAAAAACAAGATGAGTCTTATGAAATGATTCTTGAAGAATTCTCTAAGCTGATTAAAATTGAAGACGCAATTCTGATTAAACAAAATCGTGATGAGTCAACTGAAATTGCCTGTCGGTTTAATAAACGCAGACTGCATATTTTAAATGAAACCGAGACAGAAATATTAAATCATTTTAAAGAAAACCCGGACTGCAAAGCGACGTTTGAATTAAAAGACTACAGGGCTATCGGGCAAGCCTTCCCACTTGTGCACAACAAAAGACTGCTGGGAGCTTTAATTATATACTATAGCGACTCGATTGAGCCGCCTGATGAATTCTTGCTGGAATTCTGCGTTAACCTGTTAAAGTATAACTTCACCTTAAACATACTTAGCCAAGAAAACGAAGTTATGGAAAGCTTTTATGCTAAGACTGTAGCCGCATAGCACGCTTTAATCGCAATTTACCGAATATTAAAACACAGAGCCGCACAAAAAGATGTGGCTCTTTTTTTTGTTTGTGCTATACTTTTTGGAGTTTAGAATTTTGTTGTAAAAGGAGAAAGGAATGAAACACAACGGAAAACGCGCATTTCTGTCAGGAAATGCCGCAATTGCCCGTGGGGCTTGGGAAGCCGGTATTAGATTTGCGTCAGCTTACCCCGGAACTCCGTCGACAGAAATACTTGAACACTGCGGTGAATACGCCGAAATAGATGCACAGTGGGCCGTCAATGAAAAAACCGCCATGGAAACCGTAATTGGCGCAGCTTATGGCGGAGCACGTTCTCTTTGTGCACAAAAGCATGTCGGTTTAAATGTGGCCGCCGACCCGTTTTTTACCGTATCTTATACCGGAGTAAATGCGGGACTTGTAATTGTTACCGCCGATGACCCCGGAATGCACAGCTCTCAAAACGAACAAGACAACAGAAATTACGCCATGATGGCCAAAATACCCATGTTTGAACCTTCTGACTCTCAAGAAGCCAAAGATATGACAATAGCAGCTATCGAAATTTCTGAAAAATACGACACCCCTGTAATAATAAGAACAACAACACGAGTTTCTCACTCTGAGTCTATTGTTGAACTTTCAGAAAGAAAAGATGCTCCTGAACGAGAATTTGTCAGAGACATGGCCAAATATTGCGTTCTTCCGAATAACGCGAGAAAGCTTCACGTAAAAGTAGAAGCCCGACAAAAAGCTTTGGCGGAACTTGGGTGTAAAATAGAATTTAACAGAATCGAAAAAACAAGCTCTAAAATCGGGATTATTACTTCAGGAATAAGCTATTGCCACGCTAAGGAAGTCTTTCCCGAAGCCTCTTATCTTAAGCTTGGGTTCTCTTATCCCTTCCCGACAGAACTCATCAAAAAATTCGCGTCGGAAGTTGAAACATTAATAGTAATCGAAGAAAATGACCCATTCATAGAAACGGCTGTCAGAGCCATGGGAATTAATTGCATAGGCAAAGACAGAATCCCCGTTTGCGGCGAACTTAACCCCGACATTCTTCACGAATCCCTTAAAGAATTTACCGAAAAACAAATGCCCGAAACGGTAAAATTTGAAGGACTTGATATTCCGCTGAGACCTCCGGTGCTTTGCCCGGGCTGCCCTCATCGCGGCGTATTTTACACATTAAGAAAACTCAACTGCACGGTAACGGGCGACATTGGCTGCTACAGCTTAGGAGCATTTGCCCCCCATAATGCCATGCACACCATTGTTTGCATGGGTGCTTCGGTTACAAATGCACTGGGCATTGAAAAAGCCATGAAAGAAAAAATTCATGGCAAATTAGTTGCGGTAATGGGCGAATCAACCTTTATGCATTCGGGCATGACCGGCTTATTAGACACTGTCTACAACAAGGGTCGCCATGTAACCATGATCCTAGACAACTCTATAACCGCTATGACAGGCCATCAGCCTAATCCCGCCAGCGGCAAAACCTTAAAAGGAGAGCCCACCAAAGCCCTTAACATTGAAAATCTTTGCAAAGCTCTTGGCTTTGATAACGTGCATGTAGTCGACCCATTTGATTTAGTCACTGTAGAATCGACGCTTAAAACGGCGCTTAAAGACGAACAACCCTCTGTAATTATAACAAAGCGCCCCTGCATACTTTTAAAAGACTACAAACCCAAAGTCAGACTTGTATCAATCAACCGCGACAAATGCGTTAAATGCGGCATGTGCCAAAAACTTGGCTGCCCCGCCATCGAAGTAAACCCCGAAGACGGAAAAACAGTTATAAACCAAGCTTTATGCGTTCATTGCGGACTTTGCGCAAAGGTATGTCGCCCGGGTGCGATAACCCAAGCCGAAGAGGAGGTTAAATAATGACTACTAATATTCTTTTATGCGGCGTTGGCGGTCAGGGAACTCTTCTTGCAAGCAACCTGCTGGCAGAGTGTGCCATGGAAGCCGGCTTTGACGTAAAAAAATCTGAAATCCACGGAATGGCCCAACGAGGCGGAAGCGTTGTCAGCCATGTTCGTTTTGGCGAAAAAATTGATTCTCCGATTATCAGAAAAGGTGAATGCGACATACTTCTGTCGTTTGAAGAGCTCGAATCAATAAGATGGGCTGAATATCTTAAAAAAGACGGCCTGATTATTACAAATTCACAGCATATTCTTCCCATGTCTGTTTCAGCCGGAAATGCGGTTTACCCAAAAAATATCCAAGAAATTCTTTCTTCAAAATCAATTCAAACAATAGCAGTAGATGCTATCGGAAAGGCCAAAGAATTAGGCAATCAAAAGTGTCTGAATGTTGTTCTGGTAGGCCTTTTAGCTAAAAGATTGACAATGATAGACGAGAAAATTTGGCCCGAAATGATTAAAAAAATGTTGCCCGAAAAACTGCAAAAGCTTAATCTTGAAGCTTTTCAAGCCGGCCGTAACATAGCTTAAGTCAGTATTAAAAAGGCTGCCGTCAAATATTGCCGGCAGCCTTTAACTTTATAAATTTTAAATAAAATCTGCGCAAAAAACTTTTTGAAAAGAAAATTTATTCAGTAAAAACAGTTCGGGTTCTTTTACAATCCTCAAAACAAGAAAACCGCTAAGCTCATCAAGAGTTATTTTTTCGATACCGTATTTACTTATTCTGCTTTCGTTAATTTCCCAGTTTAAACACCCGTTTTGTCTTTGTTTCGAGTTTTTGACAGAATAATCGCTTAAAACACTGTCTATATCACGGGACGTTTTAACAACATCCGATTCGGGCTTAACTGAAAGCAAGACCGGAAAACCGATTTCCTGAACATTCTTGGGCATCTTGACTCTGCGAATAATACGTATATCGTCGATGTTCTCGGGTTCGCTGCTTATTTTTACTGAGCTGCTTCTAAAATTAATTTTGGCAATTGATTTGCCCCAACAATTTATGTTCGGAGATAACAACTCGACATTCATGTACGAATCTGCAGTTTCGGGGTTTGATAGCATAATTCTTCTTGCCAAAGCCGTTTTAATAAAATCTCTGCCGCACGTCCCCCATTTTTCAGGTATCTCAAACATCACCCACACAGGATTTAATGATTGATCGTCGTTATCAAGGTTTTCGACTCGCTTTAAATCAGGCCCAAGTTTATTTAAGATTTTTTTATAGTCTTCAGACATACAAGCTCCACAACCTGCACATTTGCCTGTTCCCCATGGTGGAGACATACATGGAGCAATTTCTGAGCCGCTATTTATCATTTCATAAATATGATATAAATATTTTTTATTGATTCCGGTGTCTATGTCATCCCAGGGAAATACCGTCCCATCGTTTTTTTCAAAAGTGTCGGGTTCAGGCAAACCTGATTTCTTTAAAGCTTTTTGCCAAAAATCTCTTAATTTTGAGTTTATTTCTCCCCGGTATCTGAATCCGTGGTTAACAGATGCATCAACAAGAATAGCCGTATGCCTTCTGTCAGCATAAGCGATGTATTCCGAAACTAAAGCATCATTCACTCCTGAGCTTATCCTAGAGTCGAATCCGGCCGAAAGGGGCAATGCGCTGACATCAGCAAGCATTTTTGTCAGCTGCGCAAATCCGGGCCTATTAGGCGCATATTGCATAGGCGTCTGAGGCGCCCTAAACAATGTCGCGAAAGAAAAAGTTATAACCGGCGATTCGCGCCTCACTTCAATCATTCTTTTAATCTTTTCCAAAAACGCTCTGAATTCAATTACATCTTCTTCATTCTCATAGCCGGTCAAAATAATGAAAACCTTCATTTGCCGCATATTTCGCCGCAAAAGCATTTCTATTCCCGCTAAAATAGTGCTTTCATCTAAGTTCTTTTGCAAAAGCGCTCTTACTCTGTCGCTTATCCCCTCCATGGCGCAAGTATAGGTTCTCTTACCCGCATCAAATTGCAAATCAAGCACTGCGGGCATTTTTACCATCGCATCGAATCTTTGGCTTTTTATGCCGACTCTGTCGAATGTTCTCTTAAAGCGGGCAACCAAATTAAAAATATCCGTGCAGGTGTTTGCGTTAAAAGTCATCAAAGAAAGCTCTGACAAGCCCATATTGGCCTTTAGCCTTTTCGCCGCTTCAATTGCTTTTTCAAAAGAAGTTTCTCTGTATGGCTTTTGCTCCCACGACTCTTTGCAAAATGAGCAAAACGACGGACACCCGGCAGACAGCACAACATGGGAGCTGCCGCTTCCCTCATACAAAACCGGGCCGCCTTCAAAAGTCTCTGAACCGGGCAAACAAGCGGTCTTATTTGCTTTCACGGGAAACGGCGCGTCACCTCTAACCGACACGGCAACAAGTTTTTTCTCATCAAACTCCTGCATGTATGAAGATGGCTCGTAAAATCCCGGTATTTCTTTCTTACAAAGCTCTGTTAAAGCCTTTCGACTCAAATGTTCTTTATTGTCTCTTATAAGCTCTAACAGCTTACAAAACACCAATTCGCCGTCTCCGATCATCACCCCGTCGACCAATCCTTTGTTTTCAGGGAAATTGTAATCGATTTGTCCGTGCAAAATCGAATGTGTGTAAGAATTGCTGCCGCCAAGTATTACAAGGGGAGCCCCGGTTTCGTTTCGTTCGCTTGCCGAAAGCGGAATTCC
>Ga0172377_10005899_pt1 | contig 12609 bp, 13 predicted proteins | sample Pumphouse3metaG_FD_119749 | JGI IMG/M metagenome (GOLD analysis project Ga0172377, IMG submission 119749) | Leachate microbial communities from a municipal landfill in Southern Ontario, Canada - Pumphouse #3 metaG | ecosystem: Engineered > Solid waste > Landfill > Unclassified | place: Canada... | reverse complement strand
CTACAGTGACATTTTCTATCTGTATGAGCGTATCTGCGCCATGAGGCATGATAGAGCCTGTGAATGTTTTGATACATGTGCCGCGAGAAAGTGTTCTTTTTTCATCACTTCCCGCAGGATTCTCACCTATGATAGTAACCGTTGGAGCATCCATATCTTCGTACATGAGCGCATAACCGTCCATAGAAGCCGTCGGGAACTGAGGATCATGAAACGAAGCCACGATATCCTGCGTCAAAACTCTTCCTAAAGATGAAGAAAGAGGAACCTTTTCATATCTAGTGCTATTGATATGCAGTAGTTCAAGCATATTTTGGCTTGTTTCATAAGATAAAAAACTCACTTTTTCACTCCCAAAATACCGCTTCCGGCAATCGCTGTAGAACGTTCAAGTGCATAAACGCGTTTGCCATCTATAAGATCATATTTCCAGATAGGAGCACTTGCTTTGAAATCCTCCACAAAGGCATCTATAAACTCCAGAGCAACCCTGCGTTTAGGTGAAAAAACAGCGGCGATATAGGAAGATTCATGCAACATTACATCACCTTTGCTATGTGCCATTTTTATAACAGCGCCTTTTTCTTTGGCTTTTTGCTGCCAAGAGGCAAACCATGAGCCAAGTATCGGCTCATAAATATCAAAACTAAGCCCATCAATCCCGTCTTCACTTCTAACAGTTCCCACAAAAGGGATATAAGCTCCGTAGTTGCTCTTTGCTTCTTGTTCATACCACTCTTTTAAAATTTTTGGCACATCAAGAGAGCCATCGTAGAGATATAACAAACTCAACCTCCGCAAACTGGAGGAAGAAGTGAGACTTTGTCTCCATCTTTTAGCGGATGCTCAAGTGAGCTTACAAGAGCATCATTTACGGCAACAGCCGAATTTTCAAGCCACTGCGTAAGTTCTGCATCATTTTGCAAAAGTTTTGCCAATTCATTGAGGTTTGTTATGTTTACTTCTAACGGTTCTTTTTGTATCGGACCCAAAAATTCTACTTGTATCAACTTTTATTCCTTAGATTTATCTTGAAGCTGCTGCAAGCTTTTCGTTTGCAAATAGCTGTGATTATATCAAAGATAAGTTAAGCCGTGTATAATTTCCATCATAAAAAAATGGAGAACAATTTGGTTTTTGGAAAAATTGAATATTTAAATCTCTTGCCATTTCATCTCTTTATGAAACGCTATCTTCAAAGCTCTCAAGCGAAGATGAGTATGCATCATAAACGCAGTGTACCTTCAAAAATCAATCAAGAGTTCTTAGCAAGACGGGTTGATGCTGCGTTTATATCGAGTATAAGTGCAAAAGGTCAAAAACATGTTAAGCTCGGCATCATCGCCAAAAAAGAGGTGCTGAGTGTTTTGGTGGTTCCAAATGATAGCAACATGAGCGACAGTGAATCTGCCACATCCAATATCCTTGCCAAAATACTGAAACTTCAAGGTAAAGTCCTCATAGGCGATAAAGCCCTGCGTTACTACCTTAGTGGCGCACCGCATCAGGATATGGCTGCGTTTTGGCATGAAAAGTATCACCTTCCTTTTGTTTTTGCCCTTCTATGCTATCACAAAGATAAAAATATCTATAAAAGAATAGAAAAATTATTTACCAGACAAAAGATAAAAATCCCTCAGTATATCCTCGAAGAAGCTTCTAGCCGTACAAAAATATCAAAAAAAGATATCCTGCATTATCTACAATATATCTCATACGATTTGGATAAAAAAGCACAACTAGGTCTGAAGAAATTTCATACAAACGCAGCATATTTAAAGACTTTAGTGTAAAATAACTCATGATTAAATGGTTGCTACTCTCTTATTTTTTTCTTTTGCCTCTTCTTGCGGATGAGCCCATTGTTCCTATTCCCTTAGATGAACCTATTGATATACCAAAAGCCAAGCTCGGACAAGAACTTTTTTTTGACACGCTACTTTCTCGAGACAACTCTACAGCCTGCGTTAGTTGTCACAATATTTATAGCGGTGGTGCTGATGAGCGCTCTGTTTCGATAGGATTTAACGGTGCAAAAGGCAATATTCAAGCGCCAACCGTCCTAAACGCAAGATACAATTTCAAACAGTTTTGGAACGGGCGTGCCAACACTCTTTTGGAACAAGCAACAGGACCTTTGAGTAATCCATCTGAGCATAATATGGATCCCAAAAAAGTACAGGATCGCGTCAGTTTGTCAAATAAATACAAAAAAATGTTCAAAGAAGTGTATGGAACTTACTCTATCAGCTACGAACTTATTTTAGATGCTATTGTCGAGTTTGAAAACGCACTTACAACACCAAACGCAAAGTTTGACAAATATCTGCGTGGTGAAATAAAGCTTACACATGAGGAACAAGAAGGTTATAAACTTTTTAAACAATATGGCTGTATTACTTGCCACAATGGGATAAATGTCGGAGGAAACTCTTTTCAAAAAATGGGTACATTTGTCGCATATAATGCAAGCACAACTTTCCCCGACAGATCGGAAATAACACACAACATGGAAGATATCAATGTCTTCAAAGTGCCGACACTCAGGAACATAGCCAAAACTGCTCCATACTTTCATGATGCAAGTGCCCGAACACTCAAAGAAGCACTCAGTGTTATGTCCAAACACAATCTAGGTATAGAACTCTCCAACCAAGAGAGCGACAAAATAATCCTCTTTTTAGAAACACTCAGCGGTGAAGCACCGAAGATATTGGATACATTTTGAAACTCAAAGGGATGATTTATATTGTACTCATTGTGGGTCTTTTCTCTTCTTTTGCAATGGTCTATTTTTATACCAAACAAAAAGCTTTTAGCGAAAACTACAAGCAGTTTTTAAGCGCCATGTACTATCTTGAAAACGCAGAAGAGACACTCAACTATCTCATCTTGCAAAATGCCATATATACCTATCATAACCATGATGCCATTGCGCAAAAACAACAAGAAATCAATGATACTTTTAGAGTATTACAAATATCCAAAATATTACAAGACGCACACTACAAATCCATTGGTCTCTCTTTGGAAAAATTACAAAGTCAGATCCAAGAAAGCAACACAAAAATAGAAAAATTTCTCCAATTAAACGCAGGTGTGAAAAATTCTCTTTTGTTTTTAACTCGCCATATCGATAATGCTGCAGAATCTCTGAAACAAGAGCAGTGTAGCCAAGAGTGTAAAGATATATTTTTAAATGCAAATCTTATCTTGAGACAATATAACAATGCAATTCGTATGCAAGATCTTGATTATATAAAAGATGCAAAACTTATACTAAGTAATGGTGCAAAAGAGAAAAAAAATATTGATTTTATACAGAGCTTTAATTTACATGCAACATTTTTACAAGAACAATATCCACAATATATCGCTACTACAAAAAGTATCTTCAAGAGTCAAATAGGTCTCACTTTACAACAAATACGTGCCAATTTTACTGCACTTGCACTCAATGATTTTAAAGCACTCAACGCGTTTAGCATCATTCTTTTTTCAATTCTGATTCTCTTTTTGACAACCATATCTTTTTTGTTTCTTATCTATATGCGAGAAAATAAAAAACTTTTGGAGACAAAAGAGTCCCTTGAATACTCTTTGGTATATGACCAACTCACAGGACTTTACAACAGAACTTCACTAGAAAAAAAACTCAAAACGATAGAACACCCGCACTTCATGCTCATCAATATTGATAGTTTCAAAAACATCAATGATATTTATGGAAACAGTATAGGAAATGCTCTCTTGAAAAAAATCGCAAGATTATTGGAGACAAAACTCTCTCATATAGACAATATCGAAATTTATCGGCTAGGTGCTGATGAATTTGGTGTTTTGTTTACAAATGTACTCAGTTCAAAAGTCCTCAACATTGCACATATACTCGAAAAAAATATCGCTTCTCATAGCTTTATTTTTGGAGAGTTAGAGATTCACATCACTATCTCTATCGCAAGTAACTTTATCGATCCCATCTTAGAAAACGCAGACCTTGCACTCAAACATATCAAAAAAGATCCAACAAAAAGAGTGATTGAATACAGAGAAAATCTCAATCTCAAAAAAAGTGTTCAAGAAAATCTACAAATGCTCGAAACAATCAAAACAGCACTTCTTGATGATAGGATTCTTCCTTTTTTTCAACCTGTCATCAATCTCAAAACGCTTAAAATAGAAAAATATGAAGCGCTGGTGAGACTTGAACTCAAAAATGGAAGATACCTCACTCCCTATAAATTTCTCGATACGGCTAGAAAAAGTTATCTTTATGAAGAAATCACGCGTATCATGTTTGAAAAAAGTATGCGCGTTGCCAAAGTATATCCACAGTACCGATTTTCCATCAATCTTGCTATGCGAGACATTCTAAACGATACCCTTACGAAGAGCATATTTGAAATGTTTGAAGAGGAAAAAGAAGTTGCTTCTAGGATAGATATAGAACTTCTCGAATCAGAAGATCTCCACGATATAGAATTAGTACAAGCTTTTATCGACAAACTACACAGCTTTGGCTCAAAAATTTTGATAGATGACTTTGGCAGTGGTTATTCCAATTTTGCATACTTTGCACATTTGGATATCGACACCATAAAAATAGATGGCTCTATCATCAGTGAAATTGCTACAAACAATAGAAAAATGCATATGTTGCGTAGTATTCATAACTTTTCACACGGTATGGATATCGTGAATATCGCAGAATTTGTAGAAACGCAGGAAACAGCTATGTTGCTCAAAGAAGTAGGCGTAGAATATGCGCAGGGATACTATTTTGGGCATCCACTGCCTGCGCCGCTAGAGCGAGATGAAATTATATTCTCGTAGCAAGCTCTTTTTTATAAGTATCCAAATCAAAATTTTCTAAAGTCGAAGCACCACTTTGTATCGCCGCAAGAGCAACTGCACTTGATATCTCTACGACAAGCCTTTTATCAAAAGGTTTTGGAATAATATACTCTTTTCCAAAAACTATCTTTTTTCCATAGAGCTCATGGAGATACTCTGGAACCTCTTTTTTAGCCAGTTCTGCCAAAGCTTTTGCCGCTGCTATTTTCATCTCTATATTTATCTTGGTAGCACGCACATCCATCGCACCTCTGAAGATAAAAGGAAAACCAAGGACATTGTTCACCTGATTGTCAAAATCGCTTCTCCCTGTCGCTATAAGTGCGTCTGGTCTCGCTGCTCTCACATCATCGGGGAAAATCTCAGGTGTTGGATTGGCTAGTGTAAAGATAATTGGCTCCGGAGCCATACGTTTAACATCTTCAATATTAAAAGAGCCCGGTTGAGACAAACCTACTGCAACATCTGCAGAGTCAAAAACTTCTGAGTGGGTCATATAATGGGCTGCACTAAATTCACGCTTAAAATCATTTAAGTCGCTGCGTCCATGATGTACAAGCCCTTTTGAATCCAACATATAAATCTCTTTGACACCAAGATATCTATAAAGTCTAGCACATGAAATAGCCGCCGCTCCAGCCCCAATAACTACAATCTTCAGCTCATCGAGACGACGATGCGTAATCTCACAAGCATTGATAATCGCAGCCGCAGAGATAACTGCCGTGCCATGTTGGTCATCATGCATCACGGGGATTTTGAGCTCTGCAACGAGGCGTCTCTCTATCTCAAAACACTCTGGAGCTTTGATATCTTCAAGATTTATCCCACCAAAAGTAGGTGCAATCGCTGTCACAACTGAACAAAATCTATCAATACTAAGCGTATCTACTTCAATGTCAAAACTATCAAGTCCCGCAAACTTTTTAAATAAAACGCCCTTGCCTTCCATAACAGGCTTTGAAGCAAGCGGACCAATATTTCCAAGTCCCAAAACAGCAGTTCCGTTGGATATAACGGCGACAAGATTGCCTTTGGATGTATATTTATAAGCATTTTCCGGATTTTTTTGTATCTCCAAACATGGAACAGCCACACCCGGAGTATATGCAAGTGCAAGATCTTTTTGCGTATCTACTTTTTTTGTAGTCTCCACAGAAATTTTTCCAGGTTGTGGGTATTGATGATAATCAAGCGCTTCTTGATCTTTTTTTGAGTGTTTTGGCATTATTTTCTCCAACGTAGCTTTTTAATCATTATAGCTAAAAGAAGAGATGTAAATTAAATTCTTGATTTTAAAATTGAAGGAATTGTATTTTGATATTTGGTGACTAAAGTGATTTTTTCTGAAACTTAAAGAGGCTCTTAAAGCTCTTTGATAAGGTACTTTTGAGAGATTTATTATTGTTGATGGTGCGGATGAGAGGACTTGAACCTCCACACCTTACGGCACCAGATCCTAAGTCTATTTTTTAATGCTTTTCATCTTTTCTTAAACTGTTTTATTTTCTTTCAAATCCATATATTTAGGACTTTATATAAGGTTATCAATTTTCACTCAATATCATCTATTTTCATTGCTTTTCAAATTTTGTAGTAAAAACTGTAGTAAAAAATATGATTTTAAACAAAATCCTCAATCCACTTTTTCAGGGATAAGCTCTGGAATTATCTGCGAAGCAAAAAATGAGTTTACTTTCAGACGAAGTGGTGCCTTAGAATGTTCACTTTCTATATAACCCATTTTTGTGAGTGCACTTACAAGTTTTGTTGCTGTACTTACACTTTTTCCAATTGCTGAGGGTACATATTTTCTTTCTAATTCACCGTTTAACAACAAATGAGAGAATAATAGTTCAGAGTATTTTGGTAAAGGCTCTTGTTTGTAAAACATCCCCTCTTGTGAAAATCTTACAAATTTCCTGATTTTATCGTTCAGCTGGTCAAGTCGCAAACCATTTCCCATAAACTCTATTTGATCTAATGCAATCTCAAGCATATATTTCAAATAGCCCTCCAGACCTCTAAGTGAGAGCTCACCTCTGCCATCAGTAGCCCCTTGTTGTTTCATATCTGCATAAAACAAGTAGTGTTGGTACTCTTTAACATCTCTTGCAAGTCCTCTTGAAATATTCCAAAGCCCATATCCTTCAAGCTGCATACTCCAGAACATTGCATCCAAATGAAGTCTTGACACTCTCCCATTTCCATCTAAAAATGGGTGAAGATATACTAAACGGTGATGAGAACTGAGTGCTGCAAGTAGTTTTATAGCTTTTGTTGCACTGTTAAATACTGAAGTGTACTCTTTTTCATAATAGTTAAAAACAGTATGTATTAAATCACTTGAAGGTGCGATGTGGTTTCCAACTTGAACATCTCGATTTCTAAACTCACCCGGTATCATCTCTATGAATTGGGTTTCTTTTTCAAGTTTTGTAAATTTTTCCATACCTTCACTAGAATAAAAGAGTCGATGAATCTCTTTTATGAAGTTTCTATCAATCACATTGTTCTTCAATGCATAGCTTTCAACGAACTCTTGTGTTTTGATATGTGCAACTGAAAGCTCTTGCAATGCTTTCTCTTTAGAATCATCTGAGAATTGTTTGAGCATAGCTTTTTCAATATCAATAGGATGTGTACTTTCAGCTTCAATTCTGTTTGAATAATAGCTGTTTGTAATACGCAAAACATCCCTAAAAGCATTTACAACATGTTTGTTATATCCACTTGCGATCTTTGCACTTTCAATACAAACCTTCTCTGCAAGCTCTAATAATTCTAGTTTTATTTGCCCTTTTAGATCATAAGGCATAATTGGAGATATTAACATTTTATCCATCCTTGATGTTATTATATCCATTTTTTTCTATTTTATTGAAAATTTTACGAGATAAATTATGAGAAAATAATAATTAAATACTCCTATAAATAGGAATAAATAAAAGAAATTTTCAATTTTAACAATATATTTTTTACGAGATAAATTACGACATGTATTATGAGATTTCTTTACTTCTCAATATTTCACTAAATAATTCAGCAGGATACTTATAGCCAATAGCTTTATAAGGTGTTTTATTCAGTTTTTTATTTATTTGGTAAATATCATCATCTCTTTCTAAAAAGATCTCGATTCTTTTTTTCATATCATTCATTGAGGCAATAACACTTTTATTGGAAGTTTTAGAGTAGTTAAATGTTTCCATGCTCTCTAAAATTTTTTCAAACTGATTTTGAGACAACCCACTTTCCATTAAAAGTTTAAATACTCTTTCTCTAACAATATCTTCAAAATGTCGAAAATCATCTGCTTTTAAGCCAAATAAGAAAAACGAGTATAAAGTTTTATCATTCGTTATCAAAACACAGTTGTATCTTCCATATTTTAGGAGATTGACATGAAAATCATCTATATCACTGTATGTCATAGGGTTAAAATCTGTATGTGTCAGTTTTAATTTATCTGATAAATTTTTCGTCAACTGTAGATTCATAAACAAGATTGTACAATAATATTTAGAGAGTTAGGAGTTTCAACACCTTAGACATCACCATCACAAAGTACGAGAGGCAATCCCTACTTATATCTTCGGGTGAACCTAAGGCTTATTGGTAAAATTATATCTTTCATTAATTCAAAGAAACTTGACAATCATTGTCACACTTAAAATATGACACAACTTTTATGTCATATGATATAAAAAATATCTATACTTTATTAAATATATTTAAGCTTTACAATAACAATAAAGTTATAAAAACTACTTTATTAATAACTTTATTGCTTAAATTTATTTAAGACTGTATAATTAGTACATGAATATTGTGCAATTAAAAAAGATCATCGGACTCAATGTTTTCACAACAGAGATGCTAAAGCCTATTTTAGAACAAGAATATGCCCAACCTACGAAAAAAATCAACAGTATGGTTACAAAAGGGGAGCTTATTCGTCTAAAAAGAGGTGTATATGCTTTAGGTTCTGAGTATAGAGATCGTCCTCTCAACATGCTCACTGCAGCAAATATGCTTCATAAGCCATCTTATGTGTCCTATGAATATGCATTGTCTTATCACGGTTTGATACCAGAACGAGTCTATACAGTCACTTCCGCAACTACCTATCGCCCTGAAACATACGCCACAGATATAGGTACATTTAGCTATAAAAAAATTCCATCAAATGCATATTCTATAGGAATTGACTGGAAATTTGATACACATGATGGTGGGTATATGATTGCAACTCCTGAAAAAGCATTATGTGATCAAGTCTATGCTGATCAAAGAATAGCTGATATAAACAAAGATGAGATATTAGAGTACCTTGAAGATGATCTTCGTATAGAGTGGGAAGAGATGGCAAAACTCGATACAACACTTCTATGGAAATTTTCTATGGCTTACTCATCTTCAAAATTACGGAATATGACCGCAAGCATTAAGAAAAGGCAAAAAAATGGCTAATACACATCCACACATCACAGCAATGCTACAAAAATACGATCTCTCCAAAGACGATCCTTATGAAGCTCTCAGAGAGATACTACAAGAGATAGTTTTGTATGCACTTAGTGATGCAGGTTTTTTTAATCATGCGGTATTTTATGGTGGCACAGCTCTAAGAATACTCTATGGACTTCCAAGATTTTCAGAAGATCTTGATTTTTCACTACTAAAACCTGACCCATCATTTGACCTAGGTAAATATGAAAAGGCTGTACTAGAAACACTAAAAACTTATGGATTTGAAGCTCAAATTGAGACAAAAATTAAAGATCATAGTACAGTACAATCTGCATTTATCAAAGGTAATACCATCAAACACCTACTAGCTATTAATGCTCCTGAAGATATTGTCAAAAGTTTTAATGCAGGTAAATTATTAAAAATTAAATTTGAAGTAGATACTGAGCCACCTATCAATTTTGAAGAAGAACAAAAGTTACATTTAACTCCAGCACCATTTATGGTGAGAAGTATGAAGCCTTCTTCATTATTTGCTGGTAAACTTCATGCCGTTTTATGTCGTGGATGGCAAAATAGACCAAAAGGGCGTGACTGGTACGATATGGTTTGGTATGTTCAAAACAAATATGAAGTAAACTTGACGCATCTAGCAACTCGCTTAATTCAGAGTTGTAAAGCTCTACAAGACACCGAAGTAGAGTTACCAGAAGAGATGAAACTATATACTGCAGAGCTTATTGTAAGCCTCCTACAAAAAAGAGTGGATACACTTGATATTACATTGGCAAAACAAGATGTACATCGTTTTATATATGATGAAAAACAGCTAGACATTTGGAGCAAAGATTTTTTCTATGCTATCATCAAGATGATCAAGTTTAAATAGCAGGTACAAATAGATGGCGCTAAAACCAGCAGGTGGGAAGTACGAAGGGGTATGACTTAATGAGCTCAAAAATGGTGACATTTCCTATTATATAAATTACCGCAATGACATCACATTTACTTTGAATAGATAAAGAAGCACTTTTGCTAACCCAGCGTGAACATTTAGGGAATCTTGTTGAAAACTTTATCTATACAGAGCTTTTAAAGCACACAACATACGCTCAGAAAACTACAAAAATATATCACTACAGAGACGCTGACTACGAGGTTGATTTTGTGTTGAAGCAAAGCAATACAAATATAATCGGAATAGAAGTAAAATCATCAACAAGTATAAAAAGCTCAGAACTACGAGGACTTGTGAAGCTTGCCCAGAACAGCGGAGATCTTTTCAAGGGAGGGTATATTTTTTATATGGGTGAGCACATTATACCAATGCAAAAAGACGGCTATATGTTTTTAGCGTTACCTATATCTATTTTATCTTAAGCCTATGTGTACTGCTTATTGAAAAATTATCTCACTCTCTTCACTCTCTTAAAAAAGTACTTGATTGCTGAGTTAGCAGTAGCTATAAATGAATATACAAAAGTGTGACTTAAAGTGTGACTTGAGAAAACTTAAAAGGAAAAATGATTTATTGTAAGAGGCTTAAAGTCCCATATTTATGGGTGGTGCGGATGAGGTTACTATGAATCTCTGCAAAGCCCCAGTTTATGAATGTTTCAGCCATTTTAAAAATCCTTGTTAAAGTTTCCCATAAGTTTCACAGGTGTGAGATGATAAGGTAAACAACCTTAAAAAAAACCATCAAATAAGATGAAAAAGAGAGAATTGGTAATTTTAAAAGCACCAAGAAAGTGAAATCATTTCACTTTTGGTTTAGTTGATATTTTCAAGATTTTTAGGTTATTAACTACGCTTTTATCGTTTTTATAGACATAACTAAAAAAACTAAAGGACACTGAAAAGTTTCAAAATCTACAGGTTGTGGAACTGTATAATTGATAGTAGTCATTCCAATTACTATTTTCCAACAAATACCTTAAAACTCCTGCATCAATAAAATAAGTATAAATGTGACTTATTGTCCGTTGTTTAATTGTCATCAAAAAGGCTAAACTTTCTCTTATGACAGAAAATGAAAAAAAACAAGCGCTCATAGATCTCGGATTAAAAATAAAAGAAGCAAGGCTTGAGCATGGATTATCGCAAGAGGAGCTTGCAAGTATTTGTGGATTTGATAGAACTTACATAAGTCTTGTAGAACGAGGAAAACGAAATCTTAGTTATTTGAATTTGTTGAGACTAATGAAAGTACTAGAAAAAGATTCGAATTAAACAAAAAAATATTTACAAGAAGGAACGCAATGGAGAGAAATAGATCGGAAGGATGGAAACATGCAAAAATATCAGGACATGATAATGAGGAAATTTTAAAAAAATTATTGCTATCAGATAATGCATATGCACAAACATTCATACATAAATTTAAAAAGAATAGTATTAAAACTATATCCGCAAGCGGCCTTAAAGAACATGGAATAGAATCTGTTTTAAATGATTCAACAAAAGCAAAAGCAGATATATCAATAGAATGGAATGATGATAAAAAAACATTAATATCAATTAAAAAAAGTCGTAGCGGACAAGTTTTTTTGATAAAAACAAGTCGATTTATAGATGGATTTGAAAAACAATATAATAGAAGTATATCAAAAGATGTAAAAAAAGCATTAATGCTTTTTTTTGGCGAAGACGAAGAGACAATCAAAATTATTAACAATAGAGATAGTCATAAAAATAAGCAATATGAATTGAGGAAAAGCAGACTTACTTTTGAAAGTTTAACACTTTATAATCTTGAATTAGCAAACTTGCTAATTCTATGGCTAAAAGAAAATATTATGGAAATAACTGATTATTGTTTTGCAAAGGGATTAGTTAAAAATAAAGATAATTGGGCAGAATTTATTTGGTATAAGAATTTAATCGGCGAAGATGATTTTGATGAGATAATACAAATAGAAAAATTATCTAAAAAATGTTATGAAAACAAACAGTTTATAGAACCTGGTAAGCAAGGTGGAGGAACTACAATACAGTTGCCATTTGGTTTTGTACAGTGGCATCAAAGCTCAATGCAATTTCATCATAATTATGAAAAGATAATAAGTATTATGAACAAAAGTGATATATATAACTAAGAAAATAATTTTTAAGGGTAAAGAGACAAAATGAGTAATATTTATCATTCTCTTGAGAAACTTTATAAAATCTCTTTGGATATTATGGCCATGAACTTAAACTATCATCAAAGTAATATTTATATTCTTCAAGATAAGTTCGAATTAATGGAAAAAGAATATCCAGAAATTTATCAAAATTTAT
>Ga0172377_10005897_pt1 | contig 12611 bp, 13 predicted proteins | sample Pumphouse3metaG_FD_119749 | JGI IMG/M metagenome (GOLD analysis project Ga0172377, IMG submission 119749) | Leachate microbial communities from a municipal landfill in Southern Ontario, Canada - Pumphouse #3 metaG | ecosystem: Engineered > Solid waste > Landfill > Unclassified | place: Canada... | reverse complement strand
TTGTTCCAGAAATGGGAATTAAAAGTGGAGCGATGATTACTCTAAATTATGCAAACGAAGAGGGAAGAAATATCTTTGCTCTCCCAGGGAATGTAACAAGTAGTAGTAGTGCAGGCACAAATAATATTATAAGAAATTTGCAGGGTGCTTGTGTATTAGAACCGAATGATATTATAAAAAATTATCCTGAACACTCTATGATAAATGATAAAAAAACAATAAAGAACCATATACAACTGGACATTTATGAAAAAATGATATATGATTTACTTCAAGTAGAAGAGTTGCACTTTGATGAATTGTTGCAGAAAACTCAACTAGAACCAAAAAAATTAACCAGTATGTTGACAACAATGGAAATTCGTGGTTTAATTAAAAAATTAGCAGGTAATTTTTTTACGGTTTAGGAGGATTAAATGAAGTTAGTCGTAATAGAAGGTCCAGGAAAACGAGATACTATTCAAAAATATTTGGGTAGTGAGTATGAAGTGGTAGCAAGTAAAGGTCATGTTAGAGATTTACCCGTTCATACTCTTGGTGTTGACTTGAAAAACCATTTTGAACCTAAATATGAGGTAATGCCAGATAAAAAAAATGTTATAAAAATGTTAAAGTCCAAAGCGGGAAAATCTAGTCAGGTACTGCTAGCAACCGACCCTGATCGAGAGGGGGAAGCAATTAGTTGGCATATAGCATATATTCTTGGTTTAAAGCCAGAGGATAATGTTAGAATAGAATTTAATGAAATTAGTAAAGGTGCTATTACAAAAGCACTTACACAACCCCGCAAAATTAATCTTGATTTGGTGAATGCGCAACAAGCCCGTAGGGTACTTGATAGGATTGTGGGATATAAACTTTCACCTATAATTAGTAAAAAAATTCAACCAAAACTTAGTGCTGGTCGAGTTCAATCAGTTGCACTTAAACTGGTAGTCGATAGAGAACGTGAAATAATTAATTTTAAGCCCGAAGAAAGTTGGGCTATTACTGCTGATTTATCAAAAATCAATCCAAATGACATTCATTTTTTTGCTAGTTTAAATTCTTACAAAGATAAGAAAATAAAATTACACAATGCCGAAGAAAAAGATAAAGCATTAAAAGAAATGCAAGACGGAAAGTGGAGTGTAAGTAATATTAAAAAATCGGTTACTCACTCACACGCCCCAGCACCTTATATAACTAGTACTATGCAACAAGATGCTCTCAACAAAATGGGTATGAGTTTAAAGAGAACAACTTCTGCCGCTCAAAATCTTTATGAAGGTGTAGAGGTACAAGGTAAAGGAAAAACCGCTCTTATAACATATATTCGTACTGATAGTGTTCGTGTATCACCTGATGCACAAAATCAGGCAAGAGAATTTATTAGAAAAAATTATGGTGAAAAATTTTGTCCAGAAAAACCAAATTTTTATTCCAGTAAAAAAACGGCACAAGATGCCCACGAAGCAATTAGACCTATATATATGGATATAAGACCCGAAGATGTAAAAACTATTGCTCCTGATAATTATAAATTATATAAAATTATTTACGAAAGATTTTTGGCAAGTCAAATGGCTATGGCAACATATAATTCAGTATCTTTGGATATAAATGTAGGCGATTATATGTTTAGAGCGACAGGTAGGACACCTATATTTGCTGGGTTTACAGTTATTTATCAAGAATATCAAAATAAAGATGATAAAAATGATGAAGAAGTAGTAAGTAACATACCAGAATTGGAAATAGGTGAGAGTTTGGTTTGTTATTCATTGAAACCTGAACAGAAATTCACAAAACCACCAGCAAGATTTACCGAAGCAAGTTTGGTAAAAGCAATGGAAGAAAAAGGAATAGGTAGACCAGCAACTTATGCTCCTACTATTCTAGTTTTGACAACTCGTGAATATGTTACAAAAGATGGTAAATACTTAAAGCCAAGCGAACTTGGTTGTGTCGTAACTGATACTTTGGTTAAATATTTCCCAGATATTATGAATGTTGCTTTTACAGCAAATATGGAAACCGAACTTGATGAAATTGCTGACGGAGAAATCAAATGGCAAGAAGTTTTAGAAAAATTTTATGTTGATTTTGAAAAACAAGTAATTGCCTCAAATGATGGTGAGCATATTCCAGCGGAAGAAACTGACATTATTTGTGAAAAATGTGGTAGTAAAATGGTGATTCGTACAGGCAAATACGGGAAGTTTTTGGCTTGCGGAAATTATCCAAAATGTAAAAATGTAAAAAATCTTGTTGAAAATAACAATGGGGAAGCCATAACAGAAGAAGACTCTCACGAAAAATGTGAAAAATGCGGGCATCCTATGATAGTTAAAATGGGTAAATATGGAAAGTTTTTGGCTTGTAGTAATTACCCTGAATGTAAAAATATTCGAAGTCTAGCAGAACCCTTGGGGGTCTGTCCAAAATGTGGGAACGATATAATAGAAAAAATCAGCAAAAAGGGTAACAAATTTTATGGTTGCTCAAATTATCCAAAATGCGATTTTGTAGCGTGGGATAAGCCTACTGGTGAAAAATGTCCAAATTGTGGTGGAATTCTAGTTAAAAAAATAGGTAAAAGTACCACTAAAATATATTGTTTGAATCCTGCCTGTGGATATAATAAAGTTGATAAAATAACACCTGTGGAGGATTAATTGAAAGTAAAGGTAATAGGTGCTGGTTTGGCTGGATGTGAGGCAAGTTATCAGTTGGCAAAGCGTGGTGTAGAAGTGGAATTGTATGATATAAAGCCAACACAATTTACACCAGCACATAATGACACAAATTTTTGTGAATTAGTATGTAGTAATTCCTTGAAATCAGACACTTTGGAATTTGCCACTGGTTTATTGAAAGCAGAATTACGAGAAATGGATTCATTAGTATTAGAATGTGCTGACGAGTGTAAAGTGCCAGCAGGCAAGACTTTGTCAGTGGACAGAAAAAAGTTTAGTGAACTGGTTACAAAAAAAATAAGAAGTCAACCTTTGATAACAATTATTAATAAAGAAATTACAGAAATACCAAAGGATTGTCCTTGCATAATAGCAACAGGTCCACTTACTACACCAAAATTAAGTGAAGATTTACAAAAGACTTTGGGTAATAATTTATATTTTTATGATGCTGTTGCTCCTATTATTTCAGCAGACAGCATAGACTATTCCAAGGTCTTTTTTGGAAACAAATTTGATGAAGATGGTGATTATATAAATTGCCCGATGACAAAGGACGAATACTTTTCATTTTATAATGCACTTATAAATGCAGAAAGAGTAGATTTACATTCATTTGAGGACGAAAAAGTTTTTGAGGGGTGTATGGCTGTTGAGGTAATGGCAAAAAGAGATGAACAAACACTTCGATTTGGACCTTTGAAATCAAAAGGATTAAAATGTCCTGATGGGACAACGCCATATGCTTGTGTCCAACTTCGTAAAGAAAATGCGGTTGGTGATGATTATAATATGGTAGGTTTTCAAACGAATTTAACCATACCAGAGCAAAAAAGAGTTTTTAGAACGATAAATGGTTTAGAGCGTGCTGAATTTATTAGATATGGTGTAATGCACAGAAATAGTTTTATCAATGCACCAAAGTTATTGAATCATTATTTTCAATTAAAATCCCTTCCAAATATATTTTTTGCAGGGCAAATTAGTGGAGTCGAAGGTTATGTTGAAAGTATTGCAAGTGGTTTACTTTGTGGAATAAATATGGTATCATATCTAAATCAAAAACCATTTGTGGAATTTGGAATAAAAACTGCTTTGGGCGGGTTGGCAAATTATTTGGAATGTGCAAGTGAGTCTAATTTTCAACCTATGCACATAAACTGGGGATTGTTAGCACCTGTAGATGCAAGTAAACAAGATAAAAAGCAAATTATATGTGATAGAGCATTAAAAGAAATAAAGAGAATTAAGGAGGCAATTTAATATGGAAAAAATGTTAGGAACAACGATAATAGGAGTACGCAGAGATGGTAAAACTGTAATAGGTGGGGATAGTCAAGCCACTTTGGGTGATATGATTTTTAAAAGTACTGCTGTAAAAGTACGCAAAATTTATGACGGCAAAGTGATAGTTGGATTTGCAGGTTCAGTATCTGATGCTTTTGCTTTATTTAGAAAAGTAGAAGAGGGATTAAATAAATATTCAGGTAACCTGCAACGAACTGTTGTAGAAGTGGCTAGAAGTTGGCAAACTAGTGAGTCAATGTCCAGGAAGTTGGAAGCAATGCTTTTGGTAGCAAACAAAGATTTGATGTATGTTGTTTCTGGTGATGGAAATGTAATTGAGCCTACTGACAACTTTATTTCTATCGGTTCGGGACAAAATTTTGCTTTGGGTGCAGCAAGAGCATTGTATGAAAACACAAAACTAAGTGCAAGAGAAATAGCCGAAAAGGCTTTGCTTGTTGCTAGTGAATATTGTATATATACAAATAATCACTTGGTAATAGAGGAGGTAATGTAATATGGAATTATTGACACCAAAACAAATAGTTGCTGAACTTGATGAATATATTATAGGTCAAGATAAAGCAAAAAGAGCCGTTGCTGTTGCGTTGCGTAATAGATACCGTAGAAGCAAATTACCAGAAGATATTGCCGAAGAAATTACACCAAAAAACATTATTCTAAAAGGTCCTACTGGTGTAGGAAAAACAGAAATTGCTAGGCGTATTGCAAAGTTAGTTAAAGCCCCTTTTGTAAAAGTGGAGGCTACAAAATATACCGAAGTTGGATATGTTGGGCGTGATGTAGAAAGTATGATTAGAGATTTGGTAGAAACTTCTATAAGACTTGTAAAAGATGAAAAATTTGAAGAAGTAAAAAACCAAGCAACAACATCAGCAAACAAAAAAATTCGTGATATAATGTTTACAAAGTCAAAATTAACTTTGTCCGAACAACCAGAGAACTATCAAGAAGTTTTATTAAATGAGATTACCGCAGGTAAGCACGATGATGATTTGATTGAAATAGAAGTCGTTGATGCACCAAAGGCAATAGAAATTATTCCAGGTAATCAGGATAGTAATATTACAGATATGTTATCTGGATTTATGCCAAAGCGTAAAAAAGTACGAAAAGTAGCAATTAAATTTGCTAGAAATATGCTTGTAAACGATGAATCTTCGAGATTGATAGATATGGATGCAGTTACTGATGAAGGTATGCGTAGAGCAGAACAAGAAGGTATCATATTTATTGATGAAATAGATAAAATTGCAATGTCGAGAGGCAACAATAGTGGTGCAGATGTGTCCAGAGAAGGTGTGCAAAGAGATATTTTGCCTTTTGTAGAGGGTTGTACAGTTTCTACCAAACACGGAGTAATACGCACAGATTATATTTTATTTATAGCAGCAGGTGCATTCAATGTGTCAAATTTTGAAGACCTTATTCCAGAATTGCAAGGTCGTTTTCCTATTCGTGTAGAACTGGACAATTTAAAGAGTAAAGAGTTTTATAAAATTTTGACTCAGCCAAAAAATGCTATTACCAAACAACAAATTGAATTGTTAAAAGTAGATAATATTGATTTGAGTTTTGATGATGAAGCACTAAAAAAGATTGCAGAAATTGCCGAACTTGAAAATGAAAGCAATGAAAATATAGGAGCAAGAAGATTGCATACTATTTTGGAAGCCTTGTTGGAAGAAATTAGTTTTGAGGCTGGCGGTGAACATCCATTGACAGTAGTAAAAGTTACAAAAGACTTTGTACTAAAAGTATTAGAACCTACAATAAAGAAACACGATATTTCAAAATATATAATGTAGAGGACTAAAATGTATTTAAAGCCAAAAGGTACAAGAGATATAATGCCACAAGATATTTCAGTTTGGCAATTTATGGAAGATACAGCAAAAAAAGTGGTTATAGAATTTAATATAAAAGAAATTAGGACTCCTACTTTTGAAGATGCTGGTCTTTTTATGCATTTAATGGGTGAGTCCAGCGATATAGTTAATAAAGAAATGTATATTTTTAAAGACAAAGAGAACAGAAGTATTGCCTTGCGTCCCGAAGGAACAGCAAGTGTAGTTCGTGCCTGTATAGAGAATAGCGAATTTAACAATGCTTTTCCATTAAAATATTGGTATCTAAACAATACTTTTCGCTATAAAAAGCCCCAAATATGTAGAAATCGAGAATTTTCACAATTTGGTGTAGAATATTTTGGAACAAAAGAACCTTATTTTGATGTGGAAATAATTTTAATTTTTAAGCAAATTTTGGATAGTTTGCAAGTAACAAATTATGAATTGCAAATTAACTCTATCGGTTGTCCTATTTGTAGGGCGGAATACAATAAAGCAATTCAAAAATTTAGTCAAGAAAATGAAAAAGAACTTTGTGAAGATTGTAAACGCAGAATGGTACAAAATCCATTGAAAATGTTAGATTGTAAAAATCCTAGTTGTCAAAATATACTTAAAAAAGCACCAAAACTAGAAGATTATCTATGTGATGAATGCAAACAACACTTTCAAAAAGTGTTGAGTTTGTTAGAAGAAACTGGCGTGCCGTATGTTATAAATAAAAATTTGGTTCGCAGTTTAGATTATTATACAAAGACTATTTTCGAATTTGTATCAATTATTGATAACAAATCTCTATCTATTGGCGGTGGCGGTCGTTATGACAATTTGGTGAAAGAAATTAGTGATACTGATGTGCCAGCATGTGGTTTTAGCATCGATTTGGACAGATTATTTTTTCTAATTAATCGTGATTTAATTAATAAGCCTGAAATTATTTATATAGCAAATGCTGGTTCAATTTCAGTGGACAAGGTATTTCCACTGGCTGAAATTTTGAGAAAAGCAGGTTTAATTGTGGAAATAAACCTCTGTAATCGTAGTTTTAAAGCACAAATGAAATATGCTGACAAGATAGGTGCTAGGTTTTTAATTATATTTGGTGATAATGAAATAATGGAAGGCAATTTTACTGTTCGCAATCTTATTACAGGAAATGAGTGCCAAGTAAGTGGCAATAACTTAGTAAAATATTTAACTTTAAATGATGAGGAAATAAAATATATTACAAAAACTTATTAATTTTTGTTTGTTTTTTTTGAATTTTTGTTATAATATAATCATACGACTAAAAATATTAGGAGATAAAAAATGGCTGAAATTTTACATTTAGGTAAAGATGAATTTGATGAGGTTGTAGTATCAGGTGGTAAAGCGGTTTTAGTTGACTTTTTTGCTACTTGGTGTGGACCTTGTAAAATGTTAGGACCTGTTTTGGAACAGGTCGCAGAGGATTTTGATGGTAAAGTAGCAGTTGCAAAGATTGACATCGATGAAAGTATGGAATTAGCACAAGAATATGGTATTATGAGTGTGCCTACCATTATTCTTTTTGAAAATGGTGCAGAAATTGCGCGTGCTGTTGGTTTTAGACAAAAAGCACAAATAGAAGAAATGATTAAATCAAAATTAGGGAAATAGAGCATAAATGCTCTTTTTTCTTTTCAAATTGAAGTAATAATCAAAAATTTATAGTTTAAGAAAATAATATTAATTGTGCAAAGAAGTAAGATTATTGTATTAATAATAATATTGACTTTTGATACCTGCTGTGCTAATATTATAACGAATTAAAAATGGAGAAAGTGCAAAAATATGAACCGAATTTATCTTGATAATGCTGCTACAACCTCTTTGAGTAGTGAAGTATTAAATGAAATGATGCCATATTTTACTAATATTTATGGTAATGCAAGTAGTTTGCATAGTTTTGGCCGTGAGGCGAGAACAGCACTTGATACTGCAAGAGAGAGAATTGCAGAGGGTATAGGCTGTGAACCAAGTGAAATATATTTTACAAGTGGTGCGACTGAATCAAATAACTGGATTTTGAATGGAATAGCAAAAGCAAATCGTGATAAAGGTAATCATATTATAACTAGCAAAATTGAGCACCCTAGTATTTTGCGTGTATGTGAAAAGTTGGAAAGAGAAGGTTTCCGTGTAACTTATCTAGATGTAGACAAGCAAGGTTTAATTCGTATAGACCAGTTATTGCACAATATTGATACTGAAACAGTTTTGATTTCATTGATGTCAGCAAATAATGAAATAGGAACAATTCAAAACTTGCAGGCAATAGCAAACATTGCCAGAGAAAAAGGTGTAATGTTTCATACAGATGCAACACAGGCAATAGGTTCTGTTAATATAAATTGTCGAGATATGGGCATTGATGCACTTAGTCTAAGTGGGCACAAAATAAATGGGCCAAAAGGCGTGGGGGCATTATATATAAAGAAAGGCGTTAAAATTTCACCTTTTATGTTAGGTGGTGAACAAGAAAATAATATGCGAGCAGGTACTTCAAATTTGGCTGGGATTGTAGGATTGGGAAAAGCCGTGGAAGTAGCCACTCGAGATATAATAACAAATACAAAAAAGATTAGACAACTTAGAGATTATTTCATTTGTGAAGTACAAAAAAATATTGAAATGACATACTTGAATGGACACCCGGTGCAAAGATTACCAAATAATGTAAGTTTTTCATTTGGAATGGTGGAAGGTGAGAGTCTGTTGATGATGCTAGATGCTTCTGGTATCGCTGTTTCTACTGGCTCTGCTTGTTCTTCTGGTTCTTTGGAAAAATTTTATGTCTTGGAAGCAATAAAAGTTCCAACAGATTTGGCACAAGGAACAATTCGTTTTACTTTAAGTAAATCAACAACAAAAGAAGAATTGGACTATGTCGTAGCAGAATTAGTAAAAATTGTTGCAAAACTGCGTCATATTTCTCCTATTTCAAAATCCCAAGTAGGTAAAAAGTAAAAAGGGGGTCAAATAATGTACAATCAAAAAGTAATGGGAATTTTTAATAACCCACAAAATGCAGGAGTTTTGCGTGGAGCAAATGGAGTAGGGACGGCTTCGGATATAGTTTGCGGGGATATTATTAGAATTTATTTGCAAATTCAAAATGACAAAATTATTGATGCCAAATTTAAAACTTTTGGTTGTGTTGCATCAATTACAGCATCCGAAGTCTTGACAGAAATGGTAAAGAATTGCAATCTTGATGATGTAGTAAACATTACAGATACCAACATTATAAATGAATTAGATGGCTTACCAGCAGAGAAACAACATTGTGCAATACTTGCAAAAAATTCACTAGATGAAGCAATTTTGGATTATTACAAAAGACTGGAAAAAGCACAAATTGCTAAATAATTAATTTATTTTGCTAAATTTTTACCAATTTTGACATTTTTACATAAATTTACAGTAAGTTTTTCTTCTTTTTGGGTAGACTAAAAGTAGGTCAATAAGGAGGATTTATTTATGAAAGATGGATTGCTATGTGGACTTTTAATAGGGGCAGCAGTTGGTATGATTTTGATGGAAACATACAAACCTGTGCAAGATGTGATGGAACAGGGTAAACAAAAAGTAAAGCAAACTGTTGCTAAAATGTAATACATATAAATAGGAGGCAGAATTAACGCCTCTTATTTTTATTGAATTTGATTGAATTTATTTGCTAATAAATTAATATTATGATAAAATGTTATCACAAGTCTGAATAAGGAAGTATTAAATGCCACGAAAAATGGGATTAGATTTAGGTGATGTAAATATCGGCATTGCATTTAGTGACCCTTTGTCTATGTTTGCCAGTGGATTTGATAATTATCGTAGGCGAGGACTAAAAGCAGATTTGGAATATATTACAAGTTTGATTAAGGCAAAAGATGTCGATACTATTGTGGTAGGTTTACCCATAAATATGGACGGAACATCAGGTCCACGAGTGGAAAAAACTCACCAATTTTGTGATGAATTAGCAAAAGTTACTGATACAAAAATCGTATTTATGGACGAAAGACTTAGTACTGTCAGTGCACAAAAATTATTAATTTCTGCTGATGTTAGTCGTGATAATCGCAAAAAAGTAGTAGATAAAGTTGCTGCCTCAATTATACTACAAAACTATTTAGATAAAAAAATATAACAAGGAGATATTTGATAATGAGTAACGAAGATCAAGAAAATCCAATTCGTCGTTTGTTAGACCCAAAGGATAATGGCCCTATCGTATTGTATGATGAGGAAGATAAAAAAATTGAGTTCGAACAAATTGCATTAGTTCCCTACAATGATAAACTATATACAATTCTCAAACCTGCAGAAAAAATGGAAGGCGTGGCAGATGATGAAGCCATTGTATTTGGTTTTGAAGAAGATGCAGATGAAAATGAAATACTTGTAGTAGAAGAAGATGATTCAATAATCGATGCAGTATTTGATGTATACAACAAGTTGTTAGAGGAAGAAGATAATAATTCTAAATAAAATCTAAAAAACCAGTAAAGGCTTTTTTTATATATAAAGTTTTTTAAAAAAAGTTGAAATAATTTAAGTTGTAAAGTATGGTTACAACTTTTTTGTTTTTTTAATTAAAAAATAAAAATGGAATATAAAAACTTGGAATAAATGCAGAATTAGGCTTGATTTATATTTGAATGTATGTTAAAATAATTTCTGTTGAAATACACACCTTATGCTATTCAATCGCCGTTGCCTTTTTTATTAAAAGGTTGTGGTTGGAGTTTTAACGCATCTGGGAGGACTAAAAACAATCTAAGGAGGATTAAAAAATTGTCAATTTCAATAAAACAATTGCTTGAAGCAGGAGTTCAGTTTGGACACCCAACCAGACAATGGAATCCAAAAATGAGCAGATACATTTTCGTTGCTCGAAACGATACACACATTATCGACCTCGAACAAACCGTAGTTTTGGCTGATAAGGCTTATAATTACATTCGTGATATGGTTGCCAGTGGTAAAACCGTATTATTTGTAGGTACAAAGAAGCAAGCCAGTGATGCAATCAAAGAAGAGGCAACTCGTTGTGGAATGTACTATGTAGATACCCGTTGGTTAGGTGGTACTCTTACAAACTTTAAAACCATTCGTAGTAGAATTGATAGGTTGAACAAACTTAATCAAATGGAAAAGTCTGGCGAATTTGAATTATTCCCAAAGAAAGAAGTTATTCAATTAAAGGCTGAAAGAGATAAACTACAAAAGAACTTAGGTGGTATAAAGGATATGACCTCTATTCCTGGCTTAATGTTTGTAGTTGACCTTAAAAAAGAACATATCGCTCTTAAAGAAGCAAAAATGCTGGGTATACCAGTAGTCGCTTTGGTTGATACAAACTGCGACCCAGAACTAGTAGATGTAGTAATTCCTGGAAATGATGACGCTATTCGTTCTGTAAAATTGATAGCAGGTATGGTGGCTGATGCTGTATTAGAAGCCAAAAATGGTGTAAGTATGGCAAATGCTCTTGATACTCCTACAATGGTTCCTGCTACAAATGAAAATGAAACTTTGGATGCAAACTTGGAAGTAACTAAAAAAGTTTTCAAAAAGGCTGAAAAACCCGAAGAGAAAAAAGTAGTTGAAGAAAAGAAAGAAGAAAAGCCAAAGAAAGAAGAAGTTGAAAAAATAGCAGAGAAACCTGCAAAAGAAGAAAAAGTTGCAGAAGAAAAAGTTGCTAAAAAGACAACTAAAAAAGCAGAAAAAACAGCAGAATAATAATAAAAATTTTGGGAGGTAATTATGACAGTTTCGGCAGATGACATAAAGACTTTGCGTGCTCGTTCACAAGCAGGAATGCTTGATTGTAAAAAAGCACTAGAAGCGTGCGATAATGATATGGAGAAGGCTATTGCTTGGCTCCGTGAAAAAGGAAAAGCCCTTGTAGCAAAAAAAGAAGGAAGAATTGCTGCGGAAGGTATTGTTGAATCTTATATTCATTTGGGTGGAAAGATTGGCGTACTTGTAGAAGTAAATTGTGAAACTGATTTTGTTGCAAAAGGTGAAAAATTAAAAGAGTTGGCACACAATATATGTTTGCAGATTGCTGCAAGCAAACCATTGTTTGTTGACATTACCGATGTTGATGGAAAGGCTTTGGAAGAAGAAAAGAAAATTTTTCTTGCCCAAGCATTAAATGAGGGCAAGCCTCAACAAGTTGCAGAAAAAATCGTAGAAGGAAAAGTTAAAAAGTATTATAAAGAAGTTTGTTTACTTGAACAAGAGTACTTCCGCGAACCAAGCAAGACTATTCGTGAATTAGTAAATGACACTATAATTGTTCTTGGAGAAAAAATTACAGTTCGTCGTTTTACTCGTTATGAAATGGGTGAAGGTTTACAAAAGCGTAGTGATGATTTCGCTGATGAAGTTCAAAAACAATGCGATTGCAAATAGATTTTATAAAATTGCAGAAATGTTCCTCAAATGTAGGAACATTTTTTGTTTTATTCATTTGCCAAAATTCATAAAATAAAGTACAATACTATCTATAAAAGGAGAGTGATTATATGTTTAACAATAAAGATGTTGAATTATATGCAGATTTAAAAGCAAAATTACAAAAGCAGATGGACCACTTAAATAGTGAGTTATTATCTATAAGGGCAGGCAGGGCAAATCCTCGTTTGTTGGATAAGATTATGGTGGATTATTACGGCACTATGACTCCACTAACACAAATGGCAAACATATCTGCCCCTGACCCTAGAACTATTACTGTATC
>Ga0172377_10005896_pt1 | contig 12611 bp, 32 predicted proteins | sample Pumphouse3metaG_FD_119749 | JGI IMG/M metagenome (GOLD analysis project Ga0172377, IMG submission 119749) | Leachate microbial communities from a municipal landfill in Southern Ontario, Canada - Pumphouse #3 metaG | ecosystem: Engineered > Solid waste > Landfill > Unclassified | place: Canada... | reverse complement strand
CCTCGGAGGGCCGGACGACCGACAGGCTAAATCTGGCCACGGCCTCGTTCACCGTCACGGCATCATTCAACGGCTCGGGTGTCGAAGGCGTCTCTGTTGTCGCCACTATGGGTCAGGAGACGATCACGGGCACGACAGGTGCAGAACTTGATTCCCGTATTCAAGATGCAATGAATTTACACAATAACGTGATGTATGTGCCTAAAAGAACATTCGGATGTACAAGATGGGACGACATCTTAGAAGCAACATTCGGAGATAATGATACCTTTCTCTTCAACTAATTCGAGTTTCATATAATAGGAACTGCTACCGATGTTTGTGTAGTATCGAATGCTTTAATACTTGGATCGCTATATCCATTTGCTAAGATAGTCGTTCACATAGATATGTGTGCTCCGCTGTTTGTTATGGGACAAGTGGCTGCAACTTACATTATGAAAACGAACGCAATAGATGTAGAAGGTGAATAAATGACAAAGGAAATAAGTCTTAAAGCAACAGGTGGAATTAGTTGCGAGGATTCGTATTATAATTCCGATATCAGCTCTGTGGAAATATCCGATGATGATCAAAGTATTTTCATAAGTGGAAACGGAATGGGCGCAGAATTCGGATTCAATCTCGGAAGAAGCGAAATACAGAAACTGGTAAGCTATCTTGCAGAATGGGACATGAGGGGAGAGAATAATGGGCACAAGAGATGATAATTTCAGAAACTATATTTCATCACTCAATGGCAGACCATTCACATCTGCCGACCTCAGAATGAAATTTCCACAATATGCAGGTGCATATAGCAATGCTCTCAGAAATTTGGAGAAGTTCGGGTTCATTGAGAAGATAGGCACATGTGATATGAACAAACACAAAAACGTATATGTATATAAAGAGATCAGGGAGGAATAAAACACGTGTCTAGATATATAGATATGCCTTGCCAGCAAAGGTACACAATCATTCTGGAAATGTGTCGGAAGAACAGAGAGATATTTGAAGAAAGGGGTATAAGAAATGACTGACAAACCACTCAGTACAAGATCGAATTATGATGATAAGAGTGTTCCCACTCCCAAAGGCATTATGATCTCCGAAGACGATGCAGAAGATATCTACAGAGGAATAGAGTTTGCATCGGAGTATAGGTATATCGGAGAAGGATGGGATATCCATTCATTCAGAAAGTTCAAAACAGACAGATGCGATGTGACCCTACATACTCCTCTATTCCATGTCTATCTTATGAATGTGAAATGCTCATTGGTAGGCAGTAATAAAAGGACCTTAGAGCTCAGAGCTGACAACAATGTGTTGAGATTCTTTATAAAATAAATAAGAAAGATGTGGGTCGAATACACGACTCACTCTTTCATTTAATCAGAAATAAATTGACTGTATTTCAATTTCAAGTGTTCACCGAATACCAAGACAGCGTAACCGGGCAATGTCGGTGTCATCATCTTAGCTTCTGCATATGAACACTTCCCGTCTGCATAACCATCAAGCAGCGCACCATTCACGATCACATCGGTTCTCACAGGAATTATCCTTCCGATATCCGTCTCACGCATAGATAAAGGCGTGGTGTGTGAATATTTGTGATGATGCCCCAATACTGTTATGTCGGGGATGAAAGCATACTGATAACCTATCGCTTTATTGATGCCTGCACCGGTAGCACCTCCGCCCGCACCATGGAATGCGAGAACAGATATTGCATCTCCTGTTGTAGGACTATATATCGTTACTCTGCCTTCATTACCAAGGTAGGATACTTTATGACGCGTACACCAATCTTTGATAGGATTCAACTGAGTTGATTTGACATGCGACTCTTCGTGATTGCCTAATATCATTCCGAGACATGTGCTTGCGTACTTATCTATTCTTGAGAACAAATACTTATACTGGTCTCCGAGTGTCATCTCAGATTCATTAGGATTATACAGGGGGTGAGATACTACTCTGCCCTCGACAAAATCTCCCAGGCCAATCCAATATGTGTTAGGTTTTGACAGGTCTTTTAATTGTTTCTCAAAAAGATCTCTACGGAATCCGCTTAATCCTATATGCATATCCGATACGAGTACCAGACGAAAAGGTTCGTTACCGTCCACGATGAACTGAGTTTGGAACATAATATCGTATTAATAATCTTCTATATATACTTTATCCCTGCAAATTGGCAGTTGAGGGTAAAAATACATCGTGAATACCAACCCCATAGCAGTCGATATCTCCCAACCAAGACTTGGAGAGAAGACAGTGATAAAAATGGCGGTCAGAAACAAAATTGATAGTATGTACATGATTGTGTTAGTATATAGTACAGGCTCAGCCACATCCATCCTCTCGGTCACATTGGAACTATCTATCATAGATAACATGTATTTTAGTAAACCCCTGTTATTTAAGAACATTTATATAGTCCTTCTCCTATGTAGATTGCAGTGAAAGACATGACCGATGTATTAAGAGGAATCAAGAAAGTAAATACTCCTCCGAGAGAACACATTCGTTATCTGTGTGAGAAATATCATTTAGATTATGATGTGTTCTCGGATGTGAATGTTTCGTATTGTGAGAGTGAGGTGTTCTGGGGACTTTATGAATATCGTTGCGGTTGCAAGGACATCTATCTGAATGAAGAATTGAAGCATGCTTGTAATGGATTGCACGACTCTGTACTGTATCACGAGATGTGTCATGCAGTATGTTGTAAGGATGTCTTCGATGCAGATTATTCACACGGAATGAGGTTCTACAAATACTATCTCAGAATGAAGACACTCTTTATCTGGGAACCGGTCAAATTCATAAAGGGATTGATGACATGAAGGTCGAGTTAATAAAATACACAGACAGCCCAGATGATATATGTGCGTTCGCAGCTTCTAACTGCGTAAGAAAGAATTTGAACAAAAGCGATCTAGTATGTATGAATTACAGTGCGTTAAGGTCAGCATTGAAAAGCGGACACGACTCCGTTGCAGAGCATGCTATATTCACGTTCCTAATATCAGATGTATCTCGTATTACAGAGACTCAATTGGTGAGGCATAGAATGGCATCCTACGCGATTCAAAGCGGAAGGTACTGCACACGCAATCCAACTATCACAGTCTTACCTGAGACGGTTAGTGCAGTAATAGACGAGGATTTGGAAAAGATGATATTTGATTACGAAGATGTTCTTGGTGCGATAGATGTCAAATTAGAATCGAAAGGGGTTCCTAAAGAAGATAGAAGATATTTCTATCCGCAGGGATTATCTACGAGGATCGTTGTAACGATGAACGGAAGAGAGTTGAGACATTTTCTTTCGCTTAGGATGTGCAACAGAGCGCAATGGGAGATAAGATATATGGCAAGAGCAATGTATGAAGAAGTGAGAAAGGTGGCACCCGTTCTTATGGAGGGGGCTGGACCGGGATGCATGACAGGCAATTGTAAAGAAGGACATCCGTGTGACAATCCTTACATCAATGAAATAGGCGGTATCTGATGACCGTACGCGAGATATTACAATTCACAGAGGTTGGCAAGGAATACACCTCACGTCAGATCAAAACAATACTCAAAGCAAATAACATTTTCGTAGATTCATCGGTAGGAAATGCAATGGGAAAGCTAGTATATCAGAAGTATTTCACCACACGTCTCAAAGACCCTACCAGGCAAAGGTCATCTACAAATTCTACATTATATAGGAGGGTCTGAGATGGTATCTACCGTTGTAAGACATGGGAATGAGTCCTGTTATAACTGCGAGAGTTGTACGTTCTCAGAGAGGAAAGAGCCTGATTCAGAAGGCATCGTACGTGATGTAGATATTCCTGTTTGCAGGTATAATGGATTGCGTGTAGATTACCCATATTGGTGTTCACACTATACAAAGGGCAGACCTAAGATCAATGGACAGAGGAATTATATGGTAAGATTTGCTATCAAAGGATTCGTGGACGTACCTGTATGTGCTGTCAATGAAGATAAGGCAGAAGAGAATGCATGGGGCGAGCTTGAGAAAGTAGACATAGATAAATACCACATAGATTTCGATTTGAAGAAGGTAGAGTTAGATGAATAAGAAAGATTCGTTATTACGTGACCCGCTCAACAAAGAGGTGTATGATTTCGTGAGCAAGAACTATGGGTGTTCTTCGAGAGATGTTGCAGCCAACTTCCCAGAATATGATGCATATGACATCTATCTTTCCCTGCGTAAGCTTAGCGGATATGCGACAAGACCTGTATGCAAAAGTTATAAGACAACATGCTGGGAAGCTCTATGATCTGGTGCAGTAATGATAAATGGTGCGCTAAGTGCGATAGATGCAATAAAGAAGTGTGGGACGATGGTTGGAATGATATCGACAGCTTGAAGGATGATCTCTTGGCTGCTGGTTGGTGCTTTACAAATATTACACAGACCGCTAGGCTGAATGACGCCTCTACCAAGATGTCGACAGGATTCTATGAGTTCTGTCCCAAGTGCAGTGGAAAGAAATATAAGATAAAAATATGGTGTTGATATGACAGATAAAATAGATCATCCTTCTTATTATGGGGGAGAAGAGAACATATACGAAGCTATCAAAGTGATAGATGCGTGGGGGTTGAATTTCGCATTAGGCAATACTGTGAAGTATATCTCCCGGTATAAAGACAAACATCCCGAAGATTCTCTGGTAGACCTTAAAAAGGCAGAGTGGTATCTTCATCACGAGATAGAGAGAACAGAGAAAGCCAGAGAATGAATCTTAGGAAAGGTGGATTCGATGTGTGAAGAACTTCTTGAACCATATGACATCTATGAATGCAGTAAATGTAGAGACGGATTAAAGGAGGAGAATGGCGCAGACCTTGTACACTCACATGCACTAAGGGAACTATGGAATCTCCCCGATGTCTGTCCTTTCAAAGAAATACGCACGGGATGTACGGACGGGAGACCTGAGTGGGTGAAAGTGAAACTATGACATGCAGGGAGTGTAAATGGTTTCGCACTATCAAAGATATAGGCAGGACAGGATTTGTCAAGACAGGATGCTGCATGAATCCCAATACTATTTATATCAGCATCTATTCCTCGAATACAAACTGTGACTATTTCAACGAAGGCAAGTACAATGTCAAAGAATAAGAAAAACGGCACGTCATCTCCAGACGGAGGTATGAAAGAAGGAGGGCCTCTATTTGCTGAAGATGATGCAGAGATCATAGTAGCTTGCAGAAATCTGATTTGTGGCGGTGGCGGACTGGGAGATATTCATCTTATAGATTTAGAGACTTCTAAATCACAGTTCTTCGACTTCGAGTTCGAGCAGAAAACAGCCTGAACCGATCACAGATGCAATATTAAGATACAGGCATTTAATAAGAAGGTGGAATAACATTGAATACATGTAAAGATTGTAAACATTTCGAGGTAACTAGATGTGACCTCAATACACCGGTATGCGAGGGGCGTTGTATGCTGGTCAGACATGCAGATGAAAACAGATACAGCACGTCTTATGCGTGCAGGTCATACGAGGAGAGAGTAAGATGAAGAACGAGAAAGAAAAAACCTTGACCTATGGGGACATAGCTACGCAATACAGGTTGCAGAACTCAAGTAAAGCCTTGATACCTTTGCCTAAAGACTTTATAGAGAACTCACGTAAATGTGTTGCAAGGTACTATGAAGAGTATGCAGAACTCTGTCAGGCAGAAGAACCTATTGAAGCCTTGATTGACGAGAAGAGCAATTACTACAAGAAATCTCAATCGGCACTCAAAGCTCTGATTGACATGCGTATTCAGAGATTGTCAGTCATGGCAATGAATGCAGCTTATGGTAGTGATGCTGTTCCTGCATTGCAGTGCGAAGAAGAGTATGATGAAGCTACTGTGTTCAATGGCATGGTAGAGTTGCTCAAGACCCTTCACGATACTGTTTAAAAGGGCAATAATATATAAACTTACCACAAACTATTTATACTTGTTTTAATACTACTATTTATATGCCTATATAGGAATCCTGCTACGGGTTACTCGATCCCGACAACAGAACCAATGTTCTCAAAGCATCATGCTTGGAGTTCGTACGCTACGGTGCGTACTCTCGTGAGCATAAACCACCGCGCTGTGTGAACTTAGAGACCAAAGAAATATTGACATCGGCTATATGTTTTGGTGAGCGTACTGATGAATTGCCTGTGCTGGCTGTCGAGACTGGCGATGGATATAAGATAGTCTGTACAGATGACACTCAGATCTTTACAGCGGATGGATGGATGCCTGTAAGTCATATTCATATCGGAGATGTCATCTGGGTGAACGGAGACCCGCCAGACCCAAGATTCAAAGATAAAGATTGGCTGGAGAGAATGTACATTCAGGAAAAACGTTCTCAGAAAGAAATTGCCAAGATGTGCGGTACATCAGTCAGCAATGTGCACAGATATCTCAATTTACTGGGCATAAAAAGGTATGAAAGACCAGACCAAGTAGGAGACCTGAATTGCAATCATAAAGAAGAACTGTCGCGCAAAGGAGGGTACGAACGTTCTTATGCAGAATATGAGAAGTTGGGGATAATCAAGCATAAGTGTTCGCTGTGTGATAAAGAGGGAAATACTCAGATGCATCACATAGATCACGATCCCACCAATACCTCTCCCGATAACTTCATAGAATTATGTTCTACATGTCATAAAGCAATGCATGTAGGTTATACAATACGTCATGTGAGACGTGCTAAAGTCACGGCCAAATATTTGGCAGGGTATGCAAAATGCTGTGAGATAGATACTAATGCTCACAATGTGATAATCGAAGGCTTTGTGGTCAGAGGAACACAGCATGGATCGTATAGCGAGACGTAACAGAAAATTGAAAATAGGAAAATTGATCGAGGCAAATGCCAAACCCAACACACCTTTCTGCGTGTGGGATGTGAGAGCATGGTGGGCGAGAACGTATGGAGGAGGAGGATTATCTGTCAAAGAGGTATCTAAGATTTTGCCGGGTATTGCATCATACGGGCGCATCAAACTATTACCTAAAGACGAATGTATAGATGGTGCTTATGCTTATGAATGGAATGGAGAAAGCCCTGTGATATGGTATGATGGTGACGATGACTAACATCATTTCTATCCCATCTCGTATCATGCTGTTAGCATGCGGTTTCGGAGTGTGTTTCTTCATTGTGTTCTTTTATCTCTGGTTTCTGGAGATGGCAATGGGATTCTATGGAATTGACATAATTCCAGATATGCACAATCTGTTTTGGGGGTGCGCGATCATTGTGTCCGGTATAGGAGCTGCGAGTATTGTACTATCAGCATCCTTATGGTTCTTTATGGAAGAATATAAATCATTATATATAAAAAAAGAGAAAGAGGTTTTGAAAGAGGTTTCAACCCGTAATATAGAGATAACTGAGACGGACAATGTAGAGAAGAACAGCACTGAGGACAGCGAAAAGCTCAAAGCAAACAAGGACTGATGCTGAATCGCTCAAAGACAGAAATTCACTGGTCAATAGTGATGCTATTACAACGATCACCCACATCACAAATGCAGCTATCATAAAGAGTATAAGTAACTCCGTAAAATCCATCAAACCACTCCTACAAACATTTTCTTATCCATTTTGAACATCTCCTTTATAGCTTCTTCTTCATCAGTATCTTTGATACGAACGAAATGTGATTTTCCCGAATAGCGAAGAACTATAAGCATCGTCCCATATCCTTCTGCATACTCTGAGGTAGGTATCTCTCCCCTCTCCAAATAATAACACGCATTCTTCCTGAGCGATAACCCGTCAGAAATAGTAATGGTGTTTCTTGCAGGAGAGTATTCACAGTGAAAAGTTTGGTCATAATCTTTAAGAAGAGAAATAAGAGTATCGTCACTGATGTATCTTAGATCGAACATAGCGATGATATCTACTTTCTTGTTCTTATAGTATCCACCTAATGCAAACTGTGACTGTTTGTGTATTTTAACAGATGTCTTAAGTTTATCTTCTGTCATTCTTTCAACTCCGTCAGATAGAACACCAACCCTATATCTTCATCGCAATCTGCATAGTCCTTTCTCACACGTATGTCGCATACCTGACAATCATCATAGTATGCTACTTCCGATAAAGAATCGAGAATTGCTCTTGTAAGTTTATCGAGGTCACTGCCTTTAGCACTCGGAAGCCAAGCATGAGGCTTAGCAGGGCGTTTGAGGTAGAATGTGCCTTCAAAGCACACTGGCGTATACTGAGGATAGTATGTACCGTCTTGAGCCTTATACGCCTCAGCAACAGCCTGTCTCCAAACGTCAAGCTTATTGCCTTTCTGATGCGTCATAGAGACCCCTATACTTCCATCCTTGCGTCTGATAGGGAACGCGTTCATACTTCCCTGTGTGATAGGCTCTCCTTTAACATCAACTCTCATTTTGTCCTCTTGCTACTTCAAAGAACTGATTCATAAAGTCTGTGATAGACTTCTGATATTCCAAGAAGATAACGGTGTCTTCTATGGCTTGAGGTGGGGCAAACATGGTACATATGTATCCAAGTGCCTTTTCCACATCGTCACGCAGAGCACCATCTGTTTTGAATGTATCATTCATCATACGAATGACATCATCACTCAATTTTTTCAGACTCTCCGGCTCCATGTGCAACCTCTCCGTCACCGTCAATATGATTGAGTTTTAGCATTCCATTCTGCTCCATCCAATAGAATTTCTTGAGTGTCATATCAGCGACATCACTCATGATCTGTTCGATGGTGAGGGTCTTTCCATCTTCAGACGATGCGGAAGAGATGGAGGAAAGAGCGAGGAAGTTCATTGCACAAATGTACTCGACTGCATCCTTAACAGTCTTCTTTTTGTTAATAAATGTGTTGAAATTCGCTTGTGCAAGCTCTTCATTGGTCTTTTTCTTAGTCATTTTATCCCTGATAGGGGTATTCCCCTGAGATTACAGTGTATGCTCTTGTATATATAGTTTTCGCTTATATTATTTTGCGAACGTTGGTGATCACGCCATCCTTCGAGAACCTGAACACAGCCTCGAACAGACACATACAATCATTGCACCCCCACATCTCCGTGATGAACGCATAAGAGTCGTATCCTCTCGAATCACATATAGGAGGTCTGTACTCCTTCACTCTGAATGTGTCTGTCTTTTTACAGAATGGACATTGTATCACACCCACTTCCCCTCCATAAGGTCGAACTCTCTCATTGCAAGACATTCCATGTTATCGGTAAAGAGATATACGACTGTGTGATCATTGACCGGCGTCTCGCATCCGATACGATAATATTTTCCGCATTTCTGACAGAATGTTCTCAATGCAATATCCTTGTCAAGTAATGGCGTGATATCATACCACTGAACTCCTCCGCAATCTGGACAGCTGCAGGGAATCTCCCTTCTGCCCTTCAACACTTTCTTAGCCTTCTTTTCAAACATCATTCTTTCCACTCTATTATGAATATTTTCTTTTGTTCTTTATTTCTTGTATTTTTGAAAGAGTACATATTACCCTTTGTACTCTTATTAGGTGTGGGAATTAGATCGAGAGCATAGAATACGAACTCTATATCCTTTCTGCCTTGCTCTAAAACATACAGCACTTTGCATTTGCTAGAATCACCTTTTACGGCAAGTTGCACTTTATGAGGATTCCCGCTGTCATCCTTGATGTAAGAAACCCCACTCAACCAATGATTATCTCCGACAGTGTCCCAATGTACATAATTATTATTCATCCCTTCTTTGAGAGATCTTATCATCATATGTTTCACCATAATTCATCACTTATCTCTATGAATTCGCCCTTTCTCAATATCGATTGCATGAGAACATATTCATTGAATACCTCTGAATCGTACTTAGGATAATATGTATTCTCCATCAGCCATGCCTGCACATCTTTGCTGACTGACAGAATGTGATAGATATCATCTCCGTTGCGTACAAGATATAATCCATGGTTGTACGTGAACAGCACACACTTCCCCCATAAATTGACCTGCAAGCATTCTTCTACCGAATGATATCTGAGATATGTCAGGCCTTCATCGGATATCCTTAATGCGATACAGCAGGGATATAACCCAATATCGAGCAATCTTACTTTCTTTAAGATGCTTTTTCTAAGTTCGTTGGACCGGGGCGATGTATGTGTTAGAATATACTTCCAATTCTTTCTATCGTTCAATATATTATGCAGACGCTCTATTTCTGCTCTCTCGCAGTCTACACAAGGACAATTCATCTCCATAAGAAAAGGTATAACGTGAGAATAGATAAATGACGTGTTTCAACTCATTTCATAGTAGGTCACTCTATGCACATCCAATCGTATCTGCAGCACATGTCATCCATTGTAGGCATCCAAGTGTGTCCTACCCCGTCTGTATCCATCCTTATGAGCATGCCGGAGATGGTTATATCTCCCAGTACGTCCGAGACAAATACATTGTCTTTGTAGACTATTCTGTCGTTCCAATTCATTCTCTTGATAGCAGAACATTCTCCGCATAGCAGAATATCAAGAGCACCACCAAATGTCATTAGTTCAGGCATCTTTATTCCTTGCGCTCGATCTCTCTCTCGTTCAAAGTATTTCTCACGAATCTCTTTATCTGTTCCCAAGAGCTTCCGCACTCTATACTTCTGCGACTCTTGTTGACGATCATCTCTACGATGCCTGTGCTTACATATACGTATTCTTTTTTAATTACTTCGTCTACGATGCACTCTCTCAGACTTCTGACCTTCAACCACCCTTCGAGCCACTCGCTGAACTCTCTTGTTTCATTTTTCGTAACGCACGCTATTTCGTATGCGCCAATACACGTTTCAACGGCAAAGCCTAGTTCAACGACTGTCCTCAGTTCGTTATTTATCTCGTATATATGGTCTGCACTTATCTCTCTCTCGATCTTGCGATAAGCATCGACCACCTCATCCTGTGTGAGCATACGTATTCAGACACAAAGTAGTATTTAATATTATGTTTCATTTCTGACAACATTCAACATACACAATGCTTAAACAATGTGTATGCAAAACAAAATTATAAAAAAGGGGGGAGGAAAAATCGAAAGTGATTTTTTCGGGGAGTTCTTTTATATGCACTCACAAGTGCTCTTACAATGAAGAGAAGAACTCCTCTGTGCGTGTCTTCATTCTCTCTATGTACTCGTCATGTTCGCTATCATCTACCGGAGTATATACATCGAAGAACTGGGTGGATAGGATCATCTCTCTTCCCATGACCACGCCTCTCCCGAAAGACTCCTCTCTCTCGCTTGCCAATGTCATACACTCTTTCATAGGTCCGTCCCCATCTATGACCTTGATGACAGCTAGTATCTCACCTTTCACCTCTTCCTTCCACCAACTCCCGGCAGGTATTTCTCTCACCGGCAGTTTCATTCTCTCCCCTCTTTGAGATTCGCGATCCAATTGATAGCATTATCTTCTAACGTCAATAGGCTGTCAATGTACGCCAGCATTGTACATTTCTCCTTATATCTATCCTGCGGTCTTTAGCTGCATCGTGTACTCTGTCCACTTTAGCGATGAACGATCCCGAAGGATACTTTTCACCGTTGAAATACATATCCACTATCTTCTCTATGCTCTCTGTGCTCACATAGGATATCGTCATCCCATTTCTGATGATGACCTTTAAAGTATCGATACCGTACGTCTTGTTCTCCTCCACTACATCATTCTTTGCTTTCGTACTTTTCCGCTTCCTTGATTTTCGTATCCTGTTTGTATTTAAACCATTTATGCTCTTACCATTTTTCGGTACGTAGCATCTTCATGTTGTATCTGTCGAGCGTCATACATCTACACGTCAAACTGCATACAGTTAACTGCGTACATGCGCAGTGCTGCGTAGGCTGAGGCAGAGTGAGTGGTTGACACATTTTCGATAATGAGACCTCATTCTTAAGGGGAGACTTTTTTAGGGGAGTCTTTTTATATGCTCTGACAAGCCTCTTAAAGAGGCTTGAGAGAGACAACCACTCTGTCTCCTCTGTGCAGGTTCATCTGTCTGCATGCGTCTGTACAAGCTATTCTGTATTCGCTCGGAGACCCCATCACTCCGGCAGTGAATGTGCAACCCTCCCCGTTCATCTTCCAATAGATAGCTCTCCTGACGATCTCCGATACGGTACAGCCCTGACCTCTGGCCTCCTCTGCGATCATCTCATATAGATCCCGATCTACTCTGAATGATACTTTATTGTCATTCATCGTACTCCCTCCTATAAAAGCACATCTCCCTTCCCTCTGCATCACACCTAACATCATCTCCGAACATTCCTTCTCTGACATCACACACATGCTTACAGTTAAGACACTTTTCATTATTATACAAGTACTCCGCTCCGTACTTTTCTTTTATCCATCTCTCGATATACTTACGGCACGCCTTAGCCGGAACTCTCTTCTCATACCAAAAAGAAGTATCTGTAAGAATGATATTGAATTTTTCTCTCTCTAATTGATTGTAGATACTTCTCGCAGTAGGTGTGTCCTCAGTGTACACCTTGTCGTACAGTTCACATGTGATGTTCTT
>Ga0172377_10005895_pt1 | contig 12611 bp, 13 predicted proteins | sample Pumphouse3metaG_FD_119749 | JGI IMG/M metagenome (GOLD analysis project Ga0172377, IMG submission 119749) | Leachate microbial communities from a municipal landfill in Southern Ontario, Canada - Pumphouse #3 metaG | ecosystem: Engineered > Solid waste > Landfill > Unclassified | place: Canada... | reverse complement strand
TTCTGGTCTGCAAAAATATCTTCCCCGCGTCTGCCCCGATTCATAACGTGATACCAGGCATTGGGATACTCAATTCGTAGAGGTCTAGCCATGACAATTTATATAAAGAAAAAGGCCTTAAGGGTCAAGCAAAGATTTGACCCCCTTCCTTGTGAGTGTGTTGCTTTTCCGAGATTGATGAGATATGTGCAGATAACGTTTGCCTTATTTCTACAAGGCTGTAATTAGCTTGGGCATTGATCATTATGAGTGGAAGGTTTGCTGACCTGCATGCGTTTAGCAGGAAATTGTCTCTCTCTTTTCTGTCTTTATTTTTATGTGATTGATCGTTTAATTCTATACCGCAGATAACAGACAAGTCGCTTATGTTGCACAAGATAAAGTCAAAATGCTTTCTTGAAATTTTGTTGAATGCCGTTTGCCAGACACTTTTGTTAATTCCTTTTTGAGGCTTTAAAACATCTGCAACTCTTACTTTTGCGAGTATTTCTGCTTCACCGTCAATCGCTTGCTTTAATACGCCGTAAAATGATCTTTCTGCTGGAGTGAAAACAGAATCAATAAGTTCGTATGAAGCTTCAATTGATTCAGAAGTCGCTGGGGCTTTCTTCTGATTTACAATGAACGCTACGATTGCAAAGATGATGATCAGTAGCAAAATATAATACATATTCATTCCTTAACGCCGCGCTCACCGGCTAAATGGAGCGTAGCGTAATTTAGTCCGAGTGCAGCGCCTTGTTATACGCTTCTAGCCGATGCAGTATTAGTTCTTGATAGTAAGTAGGAGGGTGTTTTTCTCCCAATAGCCAGCTTTGGTAAGTTCTACTTGGGACACCAAAAAGCAATTTACACATTTTAGACTGTGTGAATCCGAAATTTTCTTGATACTCTTTCAATTTAGAATCAAATGTCCGAGTTGCTGCCATCAATATTCGCCTAAATTGGTGTTGACAAACACGCACTGAGTGCGTACTATCGCTTAAGTTATAAATTTTACCCGAATAGAGCATTCCAATCCATGACAAAAAATACCGACACGTTATACACCGACGAATATAGAGCTGCCGAAGCTTGCATAAGGGAACTAGAAAAAAAGTATAAGTCGAGTCTTGAAATAAATTTTGACTTGGACAGAAAATTAGTCAGTTTTCAGGCAAATAAAAGTGAGCCAATTTTTCGATGGTTTCATTACCGAGAAGGCTTTTCAAAACAATTGGTCGAATACATATTAGATGAATGCAAAATCAAATCAGGTGACGTACTTTTAGATCCTTTCGCGGGCACCGGTGCAGCGCCTTTCGTAGCGGCAAGTTACAAAGATGTGCGTGGCATTGCAATTGAACTAATGCCTGTAGGTGTTTTTTTTATTAAATGCAGAAACGTATTTGCCAACTTGCCATCCAACGAGTTAATTTCCTTCGCTCAAAAAACACTTAAAAGCAGAGAAAAATGGTTGAAGATGAGTCCAACTTGGCATTTCCAACATCTAAATATAACTAAAGACGCATTTTCTAGCGAAGATGAGAAAGAGCTATGCCAGTATAAGACTTGGATTGGAAAACAGAGAGATGAAAATTACAAACTCTTTCTAGACTTTGTATCTTTCTCAATACTAGAAAAATTCAGTTACACGAGAAAAGATGGTCAGTATTTACGCTGGGACTATCGTTCACCAAGATTTGTAGATAAAGAGAAAAAAACATCGTTTGATAAAGGGCCGATTTATTCATTTAATGATGCGTTAAATGATAAGTTGGAACAAATAATTTCAGATCTGAGTAGTAAAGATGATTTGTTTGAAGAGATACCTAGATTAAACACCAATGAGATAGAGATATTACAAGGCTCAGTATTAAGCAAAATAGATGAAGTACCCGATAACACAATAGATATAGTCATTACCTCTCCCCCATATTGTAATCGTTATGACTACACAAGAACTTATGCGTTAGAGCTGGCATATCTTGGGGTTGATGAAGAATTAATAAGAGAACTGAGACAGACACTTCTAACATGTACTGTAGAAAACAAGCCCAAGCATTTTAATTGGCTTGATGCTGATTTAAGAATACAAGTTGAAACAGTATTTAAGAATCAAAAATGTTTAAACTATATTGTAAATTTTCTTGCTGTTGAGGCCGAAAGAGGTGCTTTAAACAATAAGGGAATAAAAACAATGGTTGAAGGTTATTTTTATGATTCCACTGTCCACTTTGCACAGGTTTCAAAGAAGCTGAAATCAGGTGCTTATTATGTGATGGTTAATGATAATGTAAGATATAACGGATTAGATATTCCTGTAGATTTGCTGTTAAGCGAGATTGCTTCCCAATTTGACCTCATCACAGAAAAGATTTGGGTACTACCAAAAGGTAAGGGAAATAGCTCTCAGCAAATGAAAAAGCATGGAAGAAGTGAGTTGCGCAAATGTGTTTATATTTGGAAAAAAGCATAGCCCGGAGGCTATGCTTTTAAGATATTATTAGATCAACAATTTCACTAAATTGATCGGCGTAATAAGTATTTGCTGCGCCTGATAACCACCCCGCAGAAAGAAGTGCAAAAATTTCTTTTGACATTGCGCTTTCTATTGCCGTACCAAGAAAAACTAATTTAGGCTTATTCAAACCACGCTTTTCAAATGATGAAGCGATACGTTCTAGTGCAGTTTTAGCTGTTTTCCAATGTTCATCTGCGCCAGCCGGATCAATCCCTCCTTTAAGCTCACCACAGCACACGTAATCTTCAGGTTTTTCTAATGCCCCACTGCCAGCCGAATCACCTTTCACCACTATTATATCGACCGACTTGTCGATAAATTTTGGCTTTTTATCAAATATGACTCTTCGATCCAACCATTTAACTGCAACAGTTTTTTTTGAACTATTCAATATTCTTTCAGGATTTTTACCGAGCGCTTCAAGTCTCGCAACAATGGCCTCTGTGAGTTTATCTTGGGCAGATTGGCCAACAACGTTACGCATAGTCCCGCCCAGAGAATCGCCCGACGTAAGAAAGTATCTTCGCTCTAATGAGCGTAAATATACCGGATCAGAAAGCTTTTTAAAATCTACCAGTTTTGTAATAATTTCGTTTTGTGTTTCTACGTTTAGATGCGACAGACTTTTTTTAGACAGCATACATGCTGCGATAAAGAAATCAGTTAATGTGCTATCTTTTCTGACATCTTCAATATCATTGATCTTAACTGCATTGCTTAAGAAGTATTCAGCATGTGATATGTAATTATCGGCTCTTACTACCTTTTCGTTCGCCTGCCAAGAGAACCCATCGACTGTGGCTTGCTTGCTGGTAACGAGATCGCTTGCTTTTTTTACTGACTTCATAATACCTACTTATCAAAATTAATGTGCCGAACTCATTCTGGCGTATAACGCCGCGCTCTGGGGCAAACCGGAGCTAAGCGTAGGTTTGTCCCTAGCAGCGCTTTGTTAGGCAACTTCATGCTAGATCCTATTCTTTTCAACTAAACGCCTATAGTGCTCGCCCAAAGCTGTAAGCCTACAGGACTTGCTTTCCATTGCTGCGTTCCACATATGCGGGACATCTACAGGAACAAGCAAATTCAAGCGATTGAATCGTTGGAGAATCGCAAAAATTCGCGTATTTTCCGGATCTGGTGGAGGCATTCCGGAATCCCTTCCTTTCATCTCAGGCTCAAAGGTTGGATCAAGCTGGAAGAAATATCCTGGAGATGGAAAAAATTCAGTAATTCTTCTTAATTCATCCGTAGCTATTGCCGGAGTGGACTTTCTAAGAGACACGAACTGCTTTACATTTGTTTTGAATACCGGTCGCTGCTCCCAAGCACCTAAAGATTGATCAATGTGCGCATAAATACTACCCGGCGTAATATCGCCTGTGAGATTAGCGGCGCTACCATTTAGCGCATCGACTAATAAGGTAGTAAAAACACCCCGACCATTCTCCTCAGTAGCATATTGGTCTTTAGTTGATGCTGTCAGAACAGTTAGCCCCTCCGACAATGAAGCTAGTTGTCCAGCATTTGGCGGAGTGCCTGCAATTCCAGAATGGCAGCTGTCTAAAAAGATTATTTTATTTTTTGCGGGTGAGTTATTAGCTAAAGTAAGAATCTCAGTCAATGAAACACCTTCATCTCCTCGACTAGAATCAGTTGCCAACAGGTACCCGCCGGTTGCCTCTATATGGCCGTGCCCAGCAAAGTAAAATAACGCAATCTCTGCATCCGTTTTAAAAAGCTGTTCGATTTGATCTTTTAATTCGCCGCGGTTAACGCGGTCTGTTGGTCCTGTACCAGTCAACAAACGACAATCGAAATTTACAGCACCTCCATCATGTCGCTCTAGCACAGCTTTAACTTCGTGAGCATCGTTTACGCAACCATGAAGAGAGTCTCCGTGCTCATAATAATTTATTCCAACAATAAGAGCGATGCGCATTTGAGTCCCTCCCTTATAAGCTGTCGATGAAATCTTCGATAGCCTTCCATGTCCATACAACAGTTCGGACGCCTTGGACATTAGTTCTATCGTCGGTATAAGCCCATATCCCTAAAACTTTCTTCCCTTCTTCTTTGGCGCAAGCGATCTCCCATTTCTGCCCGCTTGAGGTGAGGGAGTCGCTACTAATTAGAGCGATAACACCATCAGATCGTCTAATTCTTGTTCTAACTTTATTTTTCCAGTCGGTGTCATATGCTTCTTTGACTGACATATCTATATATTCAAAAGGAGAATTTGTATTTAGTGATTGCCCCTTAAGAAAATCCCGTTGCCTCTCATCTTCAATTGCAAACGCAACAAATATCGTCTTTTTTGTAGCCATTTTACTCTCCGTTGTAGTTTATGGTTGATTCTCGATTGGTTGCCTAACGCTCGCAATAAACGGCGCGAGGAACGAGCGTCCGGCGACCGAAGGGAGCGAATTTAATTGCTTGGTTATGTGCATTGTCTAGCCGAATATCCACGTGACGACACCCCCCACAATAGCCAGAACAACACCAACAGCTATTTTGACCAAATGCTCTCTCCACCAAGGCGATTCCTTTTCCCCACCTTGATGAGACAAAACGGAGTACAAAGGACACCCACTATAATGCAAAGGTTCAGCATGGCTCCAAAGCCAGCGAACATCGTTTTGTGGCGCATTATTCTTGCTCAAATAACTGTGCATGGCCTCTTGATCCAGTTCGTCAGGAAACGAGTGGATAGATCTCACGAAAACACCAAAACGGTCATGCGAAACTTCTGGACAAAAATTTGAGAAACCAAGGAACTTTTCATCTGCACAGGACACAGATGTTGAATGCTCCATTATCTGTGGCCAAAGCTCCGACTTCTTCCACTTTTTTAATAGTTTTCCATCTTCCTTTTCGTCAATGCTCGTCGTCCCCGTTTCCTTCAAAAGCGATAAGCTCTGATAGTAGCGCGGACATCGCCCGACCGTAGCATAAGGGCAATGCATACTCAGAGACTCGGCGATGCCCTGACCTCGATACCATTCTTTATCAGCGATCACAAAGCTCATAATGACCTCAGTATGGGCACATAACAATAAATAGACAGCCCTGTATAAAACTTCAAACACAGAAAGTCGCTGCTGTATAAACTCCATATCGAATTATTATCATATGATTTTTTAAGATAAAAATCATAAAGTTACGAGTAAACAATCAATTTTGTGTCCGTTTTATACAGATCTGCATAAATCCTCATCAAAGAGCGTCCATTGGACTTTGCACCCCTTTTCCACCTTTATTGAGAACGTGCGTGTAAATCATAGTTGTACTCACATCCTTATGCCCCAATAGTTCCTGTATCGTACGGATGTCGTACCCAGCCTCCAGCAAGTGGGTCGCAAAACAATGGCGAAAAGTGTGACAGCCAACTCGTTTAACCACACCAGCACGAAAAACCGCCTCGCGAACAGCTCGCTGCAGAACAGTTTCATGCACATGATGGCGTCCTTCTTCGCCGGTGGTTTTATTTTTCCAGCGGTTCACTTGTGGAAAAACCCACTGCCACCGCCACTCTGTTGGTGCGTTAGGATACTTACGCTCCAGAGCGCCTGGCAGTACAACTCGCCCCCAGCCATCGGTTAGGTCTTTTTCATGGATTGTTTTTACATGGGTCAAATGCTCTTGCAATACCGGGATCAGGGACTGCGGCAACATTGTCCGTCTATCCTTGCCCCCTTTGCCGTCCCGCACTAGAATCTCGCTGTTAGAGAAGTCAAGATCCTGAACGCGCAGACGCAAACATTCCATCAGGCGCAATCCCGAGCCATAGAGCAAACTGACCATCGCCCATTTATCGTCACTAAGTTGATCAAGTACGGACTTGACCTCTTCGCGGGTCATAACCACTGGTAGCCGTTTTGGTTTGCGCGCGCGAATCACATTGCCTAAACCACCAACATCCCGGCCAATAACATGCCGATACAGATAAAGAATTGCGCTCAATGCCTGATTCTGGGTCGAGGCACTGACCTTTTCCTTGACGGCCAGATGGGTCAGAAAAGCGTTGATTTCGACCTCTCCCATCTCTTTTGGATGCCGTTTTTGATGAAATAAGATATAACGCCGTACCCACTGGCAGTAGGTTTCTTCCGTACGGGGACGATAATGCCGGACGCGCATTGATTCTCGTATTTGAGCAAGCAGTTTTGGTGGCTGCCGCGCTTTATCCGCCTGGTCTGACATTCTCACTACCCCGGTGAGCGCTAGATTTCCCTTTAAAAACTGCCTCAAGGGCCAATTCTGGGGTCAGTGGAGGTAAATTCAAACTGCTGGAGCACCACTCTTAGCCGCAGCGCAAACTTGCTGCGGAGTGCGGCAAGTGAGCCGCATTAAAGCACAGAAACATTATGAAACAATCTACACGAACCAAGCTAACATTTTCAATTATTTTAATATAGTCACATTTCAGCTAGAATTACCCCAGATGGCGTTTCGTAACACCTATTTCCTCTACGTAACGTTCATTGCACACGTGGGCCGTGATCTCTTGTGTGTAAAGGTTCTGAATCAAATTCCGAGCGAGATGCTGAAGGGAACAAAAAACCACTACACCTACGCAGCACTGGAAAGATGCAGGGGGAACACAGAGGTGCGGGTGGCTCTATCAACTTTGTCCGCGCTGGGATTGCTGTTTTTCCCGTGCTTCAATTTCGGCCAAGGTTTCCAGATAGAGTTCGTAACGTTCCTGTTGCAGGGTAGCGGTGCCAACTGCGGCGGTGATGCTGCAGCCCGGTTCGTTGCGGTGGCGACAACTGCGGAACTTGCACGGAGATTGTTCGAGAATGGGAGAAAAGCCCGGATACCAGTACGCCAGGTCTTCGCTGCTTACATCCACCGGGCTGAAATCGCGAAAGCCGGGGGTATCGACGAGCTCGCCGCCGTCCGGCAGGGCAATCAGGGTGGAGACGCTAGTGACATGGCAGCCGTGTTGATCTTGATTTAGTTGCCCTACGGCCAGGTCTAGATTGGGGATCAACGCGTTAAGGAGCGAGCTTTTGCCAGCACCGGAGACCCCCACAAGCACGGTGCGCCCGGCGCTGGCGAGGTGCTGGCGCAGGGCTTCGAGGTTGTGTTTTGCGCTCGCGCTGACACACACTATGGCTGCGAGGTCGGAAAATTCTTGTTCAAGTTTTTCCCGCAATACTTGGGTTGCGGGGAGGTCGATCTTGTTGAGAACGATAAAGGGCTTTAGCTCCGCAGCGTAGGCGGCCACCAGAATGCGCTCGATAAAACCGGGCGGGGTTTGGGGCGCGGCGGTCACCACGATCCCTAGACTATCGAGGTTGGCAGCCAGCGGGCGCGGCTTGCCACTGTTATCCATGCGCGTAAGCAGGGTGCGCCGCGGCAAGCGTGTGAGCTGATCGGCCGCGCAGATGGTGACGCGATCGCCCACTACGTGGCCGGAGTTGCGTTTTACATGCGCCATATGGGTCGTGCCATCCGCAAAGCGCACCAGCACCTTTACGCCAAAGTGGCTTATGATGATGGCTTCCCGTTCAGAGCGGGGGGTGGCTGGAGAGGTATTTTTCTTCATGTATGCCGAATATTGAGGGAATATGGAGGGTATAGAGTCTTTTGTTTAGAGAAAAAATACAGGGGTCGGACGTGCTTAGCAAGTCCGACCCCTGTATGTACTCTGTATGTACTACACTTTCAAGCCGTTTATCAAGCTTGGGCTAACGCTTTTTGCATCGCTTGCCCCATCCCTGTGGGGCTGGTGGCGACGATAACACCACCTTCGCTAAGGGCCTTGATCTTATCTTCAGCGCGCCCTTTGCCCCCACTGATGATGGCACCGGCGTGCCCCATACGCTTCCCTGGAGGGGCAGTCTGCCCGGCAATAAACGCCGCGACCGGCTTGCGCATGTTCTCCTTAATCCAGGCGGCGGCTTCCTCTTCGGCACTGCCGCCGATCTCCCCTATCATCAGCACCCCTTCGGTGTCCGGGTCGGCATTGAATTTTTCCAGCACATCGATAAATTTCATCCCGATGATGGGATCGCCCCCGATCCCTACGCAGGTGGATTGCCCGAGACCTACGTCGGTAAGTTGCTTTACCGCTTCGTAGGTGAGAGTACCACTACGCGATACCACCCCGATCTTCCCGGGCTTGTGGATATACCCCGGCATAATGCCGATTTTGCACTGCCCGGGCGTAATAAGGCCGGGACAGTTGGGCCCAACGAGAAGGGTGTTGCTGTCGGCAACGACCTGACGTGCAACCACCATATCGGTAACTGGAACCCCTTCGGTGATGCACACAGCCAGGTCTACCCCTGCCTCGCACGCTTCCAGAATTGCATCTGCTGCGCCTGGAGGGGGGACAAAGATCATGGAGACGTTGCCCCCAGTGACGCGCACCGCTTCTTCCATGGTGTCAAATACGGGAATTCCATCCACATGGATCCCCCCCTTGCCTGGGGTAACACCGCCTACAATATTGGTGCCATAGGCTTTACACTCGCGCGTGTGAAACAGTCCGGTTTTGCCCGTGATCCCCTGGACAATAACTTTGGTATTTGCATCTATCAAAATGGACATATAGCCCTCCGTAACATCTCTCTCAATAACTATTCAGCACCCTGCACCGTTCGGGACTTGTGCCACCCCTTAAGTGGGGGTCGCAAACCCTTCCTGAACAGTTCACTTTACGGTTCGGTATCCTCTGCGGTTTCCGCTTCCTTGAGCATGGCGACAATAAGCTCCGCCCCTTCCCCAAGAAAATCTGCCGTCTGCACATTAAGCCCCGAGTTGGCGAGCAGTTCCTTCCCCTCCTCAACCTTGGAGCCATCCATCCGCACTACGATCGGCAGGGTACAGTCATGCCCTGCTGCCGCTTCGATAATGCCATGGGCGATAACGTCACAGCGCATAATGCCGCCAAAGATGTTGACAAACACCGCCTTCACGTCTTCGTCCTGGAGGATGATGCGGAACGCCTCTGCCACTTTTTCCTGCGTCGCGCCGCCCCCGACGTCGAGGAAGTTGGCTGGCTCACCGCCACTTTCCTTAAGGACGTCCAACGTTGCCATCGCAAGCCCGGCTCCGTTGACCATACACCCGATATTGCCATTGAGCTTGATGTAGGCGAGATCGAATTTGGCGGCGCTGATCTCCAGCGGGTCCATCTGGGAGAAGTCCTGCATCTCGTGGTATTCCCAGTGGCGGAACAGGGCGTTGTCATCAAAGTTGATCTTCGCATCGAGGGCAAGGAGCCAGTCAGTCTTGGTGACCACCATGGGGTTGATCTCCACCTGAGAGCAATCCTTTTCGATACAACAACGATAGAGGTTGAGCATGAACTGCACGCAGTCTTCTGCAACCGCCCCTTTGAGGCCGATAGCCTGCGCGATTTTGCGCGCCTGATAGGAACGCAACCCGGTATAGGGGTCGATCAGGAGTTTATGGATTTTTTCGGGGCTGTGTTCTGCAACCTCCTCAATATCCACCCCCCCTTCAGCAGAAGCCATGAGGCAGTAGCGGGAAGACTCCCGATCCAAAGCGATGGAAACGTAGTATTCACGCCCCACCTCAATGGGTTCTTCCACCAGTATCCGGCGCACTTTCAGCCCTTCGGGGCCGGTCTGCGGAGTTACGATACGCCTGCCAAACATATCTTTAGCTATCTCGCGCGCCTGTTCCGGGTGATGTGCTACCTTGACCCCTCCCCCTTTACCGCGCCCGCCCGCGTATATTTGTGCTTTTACGACGCAATGGCCCCCCATCTTTTTGGCCTCGCGTTCAACCTGTTCTGCCGTAACAGCCACGCGCCCGCGGGGCACCGGCACATCGTACGTGCTCAAAATGTCTTTTGCCTGGTACTCGTGGATATTCATACATACTCCCTTTTTGAAAGGAACATACCTCAATTGAGCGCTAGTCCTGCTCGCTTATGTTATGTGCAGTTATTTTTCACTCACCCTGTTGAGGCAAATATAACGCAGTAAGACTAATTTGGCATAAATTGTCGCGTAAAGTCGAATGATAAGATTTACCATTACTGTAATTATACCCCTATTTTTACAGTATGACTAAAATCTATCTATTTCGTTTTCTCCCAATCGGCCATAAATTTCTCAATCCCGATATCGGTAAGGGGGTGCTTCGCCAACTGCAACATCACATTCAAGGGGATGGTACATATATCCGCCCCTACCAGTGCCGCATTGAGAACATGGATGGGGTTCCGGATCGACGCCACGATAATCTCAGTCGGGTAGACGTAGTTGTCAAAGATGGTGCGGATCTGCTCCACTAAGACCAGCCCCTCCTGCCCTATATCATCAAGACGCCCCACAAATGGGGACACATAGGTTGCACCCGCCTTGGCTGCAAGAAGTGCTTGCAAGGGGGAGAAAATCAGGGTGACATTGGTTTTGATCCCTTCGGCACTGAACTGGCGTGTTGCCTTCAGCCCCTCCTCCGTCATGGGCACCTTTATCACAATGTTGGGATGAATTTGCGCAAGTTCACGCCCCTCTTTAAGCATTCCGGGCGCATCTAGAGCGATAACCTCAGCCGAGATGGGACCATCCACAATCTGGGTTATTTCAGTAATCACCTCGGTAAAATCACGCCCGCTCTTGGCTATGAGCGAAGGATTAGTAGTAACACCATCCACTATCCCCAGTTCGCTGGCGGTTTTAATTTCGTCTACAATTGCAGTATCAATGAAAAATTCCATGTTTTGTTCCCTTCTTTAGCTCCTGTTTACGTGACGGATACGGACGTTGGAAATGCGAGTTTTTTAGTACTTAGTACTTAGTACTTAGTACTTAGTACTTAGTGCTTTAGTACTTAGTGCTTTAGTCCTTAGTACTTAGTTGTTGAGTGCTTAGTGCTGCTTGAACTTTTGCAGACACCCACGGCTGCAGAACTCTTTGGTCTCTGTGTGGATTTTGCGCCGGATGATATCCGATTCTGGCACATAGGTGCCACACTCGCAACATTCCACCATTTCACCTATCTTAGCGTCAGGGGCAGACCTATCCGACGAGGATGAGGTTTTCCCCAACACGCGCAACAGAGCACTGAGCACCGTATAAAAAATAAAAAACAGAATAGTTAGTAAAATAAAGCGTACCATAATTTATGGAAAACCTTTCCTACTTAGGTGATGATGCAAAATAGCGTTACCAGCTTTGTGCCACTTTACAGACCCGAGGCGCTTCGGGCAACAACTGCAGCAGTGTGAGGACCTTTTCCCCCACGCCAGGGAGCACTAGGTGCGGCGCCAAGGCGGCTAAGGGCTCGAGGACAAAACGGCGTTCACCCATGCGCGGATGGGGCACCTGCAGCTCGGGAGTGTTGATGAGTTTGTCTTCATATAGCAGGATATCCAGATCCAGGGTGCGCGGCCCCCAGTGCTGTAAACGTTTACGCCCTGCACTTTGTTCCACCTCTTGGCAGATATGGAGCAATTCAAGCGCAGAGCAGGTAACCCTGAGTTGCAGCACTGCGTTGTAGTAATCATCCTGCTGTACTGGCCCCCCCACCGGCTCGGTGCAATACACTGGCGAGCTCGCCACAATTGTTATCCCTCTGCGGTGCAACTCGGTTCGGGCGAAGCGCAAATATTCGAGGCGCTGCCCCATGTTGCTGCCCAGGGCAACATACGCAATGCCAGAGAGGGCAGAGGTATGGGGTGCGGATGTATGTGGAGAAAGGGGATCACTGGATGGAGGAGGGCCAAGGGGGAGATCACTCCGGGGGGCATCACTCATCAGTACGCCTCCCTTGCGGAGCGATTGAGCCAAACCGAGGTGGTTCTTGCCGTGTGGCTCTGCTACACTCCGACCCGACATGAATGAGCCACATTGCCGAGTTATCTTTTGGAGCCATGCACATGAGTTTTATCCTCACTTTAGGCGTAACTGATCTTGAGCGCAGCGACTTTTTCTACCGCCACATCTTAGGCTTCAGGGTAGAGCGCTTTCACCCTGCAACACAGAGGGTAGAAAGCCTCATTATCCGCGAGGGCAATGTCAATATTGTGATGCTTCCGGCGGCAACCCTGCGCAAGAGGCATCCGGCAGCGTTTGAACATCTGGGGCGCACTCCGTTTGGCGCGGGCATGAGCCTCGATTTT
>Ga0172377_10005890_pt1 | contig 12617 bp, 12 predicted proteins | sample Pumphouse3metaG_FD_119749 | JGI IMG/M metagenome (GOLD analysis project Ga0172377, IMG submission 119749) | Leachate microbial communities from a municipal landfill in Southern Ontario, Canada - Pumphouse #3 metaG | ecosystem: Engineered > Solid waste > Landfill > Unclassified | place: Canada... | reverse complement strand
TGGTTGGGTCCGAGGAGAACAACTGTTTCGGCCAGATTGGCACAGGCAATGGTTTCCCCGGCAATAGCACCGGAGTAGACATATCCGGCATGAGGAACCATAGCCAGGATGGTCGGCTGCGAGGAGCGAGGTGTCCTTTTGGATGTATACTTTTGGGTTTCCCGGGCCAGATCGAGGGCATTCCCGGGGTAGAACTGACCGGCAACTGCAGGTTTTCTGTTCATGATAGTCTTCCTATTCAAAGGGCTGCATTTCTTTTTGGAGCTGGGCCGATTCCAGATCGGCGGTAGCCATTTTGCGGTAAATGGAATCAGGAAAGTCATTAATAATGGATTCGAGTTTCTTTGGCCACATTTTCTTATCCTGATTCAGTTTAAAGAGGTTGGCCAGTGTGTACATATGCTCGGGCCAGGACGGATCGTCCTTGGCGATATATTTTTCATATTCTACAGCTCAGCCCAGGGCCTTCTGAACCCGATGCGAGCGGGAAGTGAGCATGTTCAGACAGTCGCGGATTTTGACCGGATTGTACGTCGTGAGGCAGAAGGTGTGAGGCGGTTGATAGACTGGTCATGCCATTCTGTTTAACCGTTGAGGGCAAAACGATTGTTGGGAATATCAGGCTGTATGTGCCTTGAGACCACGTCGTAAATCGTTCGTTATGATTATTGTGTTATCGCATAAGCAAAAAACAGGCTCGAAGAAATGCTTTAACGGGACGTCTGACGAAAATGATGGTATCCCGTGGGGGCACCCTCTGCCAGGCGGGTGGCTACGTTAGTTAATCTGTTTCTTTTTTAATTTTTCAATCAGCGTGGTCCGTTTGATACCCAGAATTTCGGCAGCCTGATTTTTGACGCCGTCAGCCATATTCAGAGCCTCTTTGAGCATATTTATTTCCAGGAAATCGAAAAATTCTTTGAGGCTCAGGTTCTGATCGTGCATATCCTTGATGGTCGGCCAGCGGAAGGCATTGGAAACCGCCTGCGGGTGCGGACGTTTGGGAACATCAGCCCCGGTTTCCTTGAGTATTTTATCCGGAAGATCATTGGGTGTGATGGTACATGCTTCGCATATGATACTTAAGCGTTCCATGAAATTTTTCAGCTCGCGTACATTCCCAGGCCAGGAATAGGCCAGAAGAATATCTGTCGCCGCCGGGCTCAGGTGTATGGTTGTACGTTCCTGTTTCTGACAGAATTTTTGCAGAAAATAATTGGCCAGAAGGGGAATGTCTTCCTGACGTTCGCGCAGAGGCGGGAGATGGACGGGGATGACATTAAGGCGATAGTACAGATCTTCCCTGAAGGTGCCTTTGGCTACTTCCTGTTCCAGATTCCTGTTGGTGGCGGCGATGATACGTACATTGGCTTTGAAGGTTTTATTCCCGCCCACACGTTCAAATTTTTTTTCCTGAAGAACACGCAGAATTTTGACCTGCAGGCTAAGATCCATTGCTTCGATTTCATCGAGAAATATCGTGCCGCCTTCTGCCAGTTCAAACCGTCCGACTCGTGTCCGTAGGGCATGGGTGAAGGTGCCCTTTTCATGGCCAAAAAGTTCGGATTCCAGAAGTTCTCCAGGTATGGCCATGCAATTAATGGGCACAAACGGGCATTGGTTTCTTCTGCTGTTGTGATGCAGGGCCCTGACCATAAGCTTTTTGCCCGTGCCTGATTCTCCGGATACCAGCACCGTGCTTTCAGTGGGTGCCACCTTGGACAGTATGGCAAAGACCTCTTGCAGCGCAGGGCTCTGGCCGATTATTCCCGATGTGTCCAATGTCATGCAAACTCCACGTGGAAAATGCTACGATAAAATGTTGTGGAAATTTTTCTTGTGTCCTACGCGAGTTGTTTTTGAGATGTCAATAAAATGACAGAAACAATATATATTAGATAAAGGGAGGCAAGGAGGCAGGGAGGCAGGACACGGAAGGCAGTCCCAGGACGTCTGTATCCTGTTTGGTTGATCTGAGAATGTATTGAGCAGTGTTGACGATATATGGGAGTTGGTATGGAGAGGTGTGATGGGGCGGAAACCAGGCGTTGTCCGTCGGTTGCGAGGGTAATGCCTTTGGGGGACGGGTGTCGGCGGGCTGTGTTCAAGAGGCGCGAGAAACGGTTTTTGGTCCTTGTGGAGTTGGATGGGCAGGATGTCTGGGTGCATACAAACAATTCCGGAAGTATGCTCGGATTGCTCAGGCCCGGACGGGAGGTGCTCATTTCACCAGCAGCCAATCCCAAGAGAAAATTGCCGTACACCCTTGAACTGGTGCGTATCGACGGAATCTGGGTGGGGGTAAACACCCTGGTGCCCAATCGGATGCTCAGGTATTGTTTTGAGGGTAAGCTGATTCCTGAAATGGACGGTTATACGGCATTCAGAGCCGAGGCCCGTGTGGGGCAGAGCCGGTTGGACGCTCTGCTTGATGGTCCCTCGGGAAAACTGTGGATCGAAGCCAAGAATGTAACGCTTGTGGAAGAAGAGGTGGCCTATTTTCCTGATGCCGTGACTCTGAGAGGGCAGAAGCATCTGCGCGAACTTATGAGCCTGGCGGCCCAGGGGATCAGAGTAGCCTGTCTGTATCTTGTCCAGCGCGAAGATGCCCGTTGTTTTGCCCCGGCAGATTTTGTCGATCCGGTCTTTGCAGATCTTGTCTGGAAGGCCGAAGAGGCAGGGGTTGAAATGTGGCCCTATCTGGCAGTGGTCAGTCCTGAAGGGATAGGGATGGGAAAGCGGTTATCGCTAGTGAAGGGGTAAAGGGAAGTGGCATTGTTGGCCGTGACCTGCTGGATAGTTTCCATGGCACGCATGGCATCTGATGCACAATCTGGATGTGAACAATGGGGACCTCCCTGTACCTGGTGGTGGTAGGAACGATTACATCGTATCAATACAGGCGTAGGCACTGTGGTTGTGGATGGATTCCATGCTTTCCACTTCCACGGAGTATCCGTGCACCTGAGGATGGTGCTCAAGTTTTTGGGCGGCATTGCGGACCACGTCTTCTACAAAGGCTGCATTATTAAAGGCCATATCTGTGACAAATTTTTCGTCTTCACGTTTAAGCAGGGCGTGGACCGGTGAAGAACCCGCCTGCTGTCCGATTTCGATGAGGTCTTCCAGCCATAACAGACCAGAAAATCGTGTGGTAATGCGCACGGTGGCCCGCTGGCTGTGGGCACCTCGTTCGCAGATGGCCAGGGAACAGGGACAAACCGTCATCACCGGAACTTCGACCCCGAGAATCATTTCCATCTCTCCGTTTTCTAAATTCCCCACCAATGAGCATTGATAGTCCATCAGGGCTGAGCTGTTGCTGACGGGCGCCTTTTGTTCCAGAAAATAGGGAAAGCAAAAATGCAGATGCGCTCGTTTGGCCTGCAGTCGTTTAGTCAAGTCCCAGAGCAAATGTTTGAAGTTGGTATAATCAAGAATACCTGTCCATTCACCCAGGGCCTCAAGGAACCGGCTCATATGCGTTCCTTTGAACGCTGCAGGCAGATCAACACTTAAGTCCATCCTGGCCACAGTATGCTGTTGCCCCTGCATCCGATCGCGAACAATAAGAGGATGAAGGAGGTTTTTAACCCCGACCCGGTCAATAGCCATGGAGACCAGAGATGGTCCACTTTGAATATCTTGCATTTAAATAATTTCCTGACCTGTTGTTGAGAGACTGAGTTTGCCGTATTTGACCCCGCGCGTGGAGATCAGTTTTTGGGATGTCTGCTGAATATGTTCACCTTCGCCCCGAAGAATCAGTACTTCCATGCAATTGTGATGGTCGAGATGGATGTGCATGCTGACAACAATGACATCCAGGGCATTGTGCTGGATGTCGATGATTTTTTGAGCCAGATCGCTCTGGTGGTGATCGTAGACCAGGGTCAGAGTGCCGACCATCTCCTTGTTCAGGTCTTTCCATTCCTGTTCGACAAGGGTGTTCCGGATCAGATCCCGGATGGCTTCAGATCGGGTCTGGTAGCATTTTTCTTCACAAAGGGTATCGAATTTTTCGAGCAGATCAGAGTCCAGAGAGACGCCGAAGCGGATAGTCTTACCCATGCGTTGTCCTCCTGTGGACACAAAAATGTGGCCTGGGACGTGATTGTGTTTGGAGCTCCGGCAAAGGCCGGAAAGGCTTCCTGTGTACCGTCAATAACGTAATCAGATACAACGAAAACATACAAAGTACAATGTCGCAAGAATTGGATTCAGCGGGTGAGCTGCATAAGCTTGATGGGCATGTCCATGGACTCGATGGTTTCCCTTGTGTCGGCCAGTTGTTCTACTTTCCATCCCAGGCGGATGAAGTGTCCCCATACAGGACGGGAAACTGATCGTTCCGGGGTGCTTAAGAGGATGCGACCTCCCGGGGCTAGCACGGTGGCGAACATGGATGAAATGGGACCGAAAAAACGCTGTTCATAGAGGATGTCGCCACCCCAGATGACATCGAAGATTCCAGGTTTGAAGCCGTGATGGCACCAGTCCATCTGGAGCCACAGGGGAGATGTAACCTTGTTGATCAATCCGTTTTTTTGAGCAAAAAAAAGAGCGGGCCATTCATAGTCAATGGCCGCGACCCGGGCACCAATGGATGACGCAATAATGGCTGTCAGGCCCATGCCACATCCGAGGTCCAGGCAGGTTTTGCCCTGGAGCTTTTTTTGATGCTCGATGATCCAGGTGGCAAGGGTTAAGCTGGCTGGCCACAATTCCACCCAGTAGGGGATATGTTCGTCGCCTTCGTCATCGTCCATGGCATCCCAAAGGGTTTCCAGATCGGCTACGCGTTCCAGTGTCCAGGTTTGTCCTGCAATATCCACGTCAAAACGGGATGTAGGCCATTGGGTGAGATCAGTCATGGTGGGTATACAGGGGGGTAGAGGAATAAAAGGAAGTTGACAGTGGAACGTGCGCAGTGCGCAGCAATTATGGCCATGCGCACTGCCCGAGGTTAAAGAGTTCTCAGGCAAACGTATGGGCGGGGCAGCAGTCAGTCTTTTTTCGGGATTGGTTTGCTTAAGTCGACGATGGGTTTGACCAGCTGGAGTTCAGAGTCCCAGGGGAACAAGACCCAGGTATCCTGACTGACTTCTGTGACAAAGGTGTCCACCAACGGTTTGCCTTCGGGTTTGGCGTACACGGTGGCAAAATGGGCCTTGGGGAGCATGTCGCGTACGATTTTAGCCGTTTTTCCCGTGTCTACGAGATCGTCTATGATCAGCCATCCCTGGCCATCGCCTTCAACACCCTTGAGCACAGAGGCCTCGCCCTGATTCTGCCAGGAGTAGCTGACGATACACAGGGTATCCACAAGTCTGATTTCCAGTTCTCTGGCAATGATGGCCGCAGGAACGAGCCCGCCCCGGGTGATGGCCACGATACCTTTCCATGGCCCCTGCTCCATGAGTTTCCAGGTCAGGGCTTTGGCGTCGCGGTGAAGTTGGTCCCAGGATACAGGGTACATTTTGTGGTACCGGGAATCTGTATTGGACATGACGTGTCTTCCTTGGTCGAAAGAGGATGATGGGTGAAATATAAAAGATATACAATATAGGATAAAAGATAAGCACACTGTCGATGTAAACAATTTCGCGGCACGTCCTCATTCCAAGTAGGGGCGACCGGTTGCTCGCCCGGAGACAGCAAAGGTTGTGGTCACGAAGATAGCGCTGAAGGACGATCGTTGCATAGAATATTCCCGCAAAAAAGGACCCGATACGTGATGATCTAACCGCTACAGGGCGTCAGTCCGCGGGTTCGATGTTCACGCCCAGGGCACCGGGGGCCTGGGTATGTCTGCCCCGCAGGGATGACAGAACCAGGACCAGGATGGTCAGTGCGTAGGGGAGCATCATCAGCAGAGATGACGGAATCTGGGTTCCCATGGCCTGGAGACGGAACTGGAAGGCCATGACGCCTCCGAAGAGATAGGCTCCAAAAACGGCTCGTCCCGGTTTCCAGAAGGCGAAAATGACCAGGGCTACGGCAATCCAGCCGCGTCCCGCGGTGATCCCGTTGGTCCATAGGTGGGTGTACGCCAGTGAAAGATACGCCCCTCCGAGGCCGATGAGAAATCCGCCGGTGAGGATGCCTGCCCAGCGGTATCTCTTGATATGTATGCCTGCAGCCGAGGCCGCTTCGGGATATTCTCCAACTGAACGCAGCGCCAGGCCGAAACGGGTATGGCGGAGCACAAACCAGACGGCAAGGGGAAGGATATACGAAATATAGATCAGGGCGTCATGCTTAAACGCAATGGGGCCGATGCCGGGAAGAGAACCCAGCAGGGGGAAAGAAAAGGGGGCGAATCCGGGAGCCGTCTGTCCCACGAAGGGAGTGCCCCAGTAATTGGCCAGTCCGGTTCCAAGGATGGTCAGTGCCAGACCTGAAACAACCTGGTTCCCTTGAAATGTCAGGCAGACCAGTCCGTGGATGGCACCCATCATGGCCCCGAAAAGGCCGCCGCCCAGAAATCCCAGCAAAGGGTTGCCCGTGTACATGGCCACCAGAAATCCACCAAAAGCCCCGCAAAGCATCATGCCTTCCACGCCCAGATTGAGCACTCCGGATTTTTCCGTGATGATTTCACCAAGGGTGGCATACAGAATAGGGGTACCGGATTGGATGGTCGCCGCCAGCAGGGGGATGATTATTTCAGGGGTCATGGGGATATTTGTTTAGGGATAAAGGGGAAAAGAAAGTTCGCAGTGCGCAGTAGGCAGTGCGCAGTAAAAACCGGTTGGTTGCGAAGGCGGTTGTTTCTTTCGCTGAAATCTATGGGGAACCGAAAGCAACGCGTTATTGATCATTTACGTGCACGGATACTGTGTTTTTGCTGTGTACTGCGCACTGCCAACTGCGCACTTTTCCTGGCACTGCGAACTTTTTCGCTACTCCTCGCTATCTATGTTTTTCGCAATTTTTACTTTTTGGCGCGTAATCGTATAATGCTGGAAAAAACTGCCTGCCAGGATGGTCAGCAGGATCAGACCTTCCATGACTCCGCCAAAGGCTGCCGGGACCTGCAGATCGAGCTGGATGCCTTCCACTCCTACGCGCAGTCCTGCCAGGAGAAAGGAGGCAACCGCTATGGCCAGGGGGTTCAGACGTGCCAGCCAGGCAACGACGATGGCCGTGTATCCGTATCCGGCCATGATGCTTGGTTCCAGGCGGTTTAAAGAAGACGACGCTTCCAGAAATCCGGCCCATCCGGCCAGCGCTCCGGAAAAGACCAGGACCATAACAACCAGACCGTTATATGGGAGACGTGCATACCTGGCCGCCCGGGGGTTTTCACCACAGGCCTTGAGTGCGAATCCATAGCAGGTATATTTGAGAAAAATGGTTACCAGGATGCCGATGCCCAGGCAGAGAAAAAGACCCCAGTTTAATCTGGTCTCCCCTATAAAACCAACAATACCAGCCGCTGAAAATTCAGGGGTCATGGGCATGCCGAAACTGGAGGGGTCTTTCCAGGGACCGTAGACCATGTATTCAAGGACGAGGATGCCGATGTAATTGAGCATCAGGGTGACGATGATCTCGTTGACCTGGAGCTTTATTTTTAAAAGCGCCGGGATCAGTCCCCACAGGCCTCCGAGCACAGTAGCACTCATGAGCATGCACGGCAGCAGTAAATACCCTGGGAGATTCGGAAAGGTCAGGGCCGCCCATGTAGCACCCACAGCACCTAGGGCATACTGGCCCTCGGCACCGATGTTCCAGATCTGCAAACGGAAGGTGATGGCCACGCCCAGGGAACACAAAAAAATGGGTACAGCTTTGGCCAGACAGTCTTCAATGGCCCATGATGAACCAAAGCCGCTTTGCAGAAAGAGGAGCATCCCTTCCAGGGGAGGCTTGCCTTGCAGGGCGAGAAGACCTGCACTCATGGCCAGGGAAAAAAAGACGGCCGAAAAAAGAATAAGACAGGACCCCCACCAGGGGAGGGGGGCCTGTCTTGTGTGCACTCGTATATCTAGCATATCCCTCGGGAGTTATTTGGTCGAGCCTTGAACGCCCTGGACAAACCAATCCATGCCGAGGAGTTCTCCATCGGAGGCAACGGTGCCTGCAAGAATCTTGACCGTCCCGGATTGATCTTTGATGGGACCGGCAAAAACCTTGAAAGCGCCTTGGGCTATTTCCTGCTTTTTGGCCAGTACCGTATCCTGAACATTTTTGGGCACCATGGGTCCAAAGGGAGCCAGGTCAACAATGCCGGATTCCAGCCCCGGCCAGTAAGCCCCTGTTTTCCACGTGCCGTTCTGTACTGCCTTGACTATGGTCTGGTAAAAGGGGCCCCATTTCCATACCGGCGCGGTCAGGTGTGCCTTGGGAGCAAATCTCGACATATCGGAATTGTATCCGATGGAATATTTTCCAGCTTCTTCCGCAGCTTCCTGGACACCGGGGGTGTCCTGATGCTGGGTGATGACATCACAGCCGGTTTCCAGCAGACTTTTGCCACCTTCTTTTTCCGTGGCCGGATCGTACCATGTTTTTGTCCAGACCACATTGACCTGGGCTTTGGGGTTAACGGCCAGAGCACCCAGGGTAAAGGCGTTAATCCCGCGGATAACCTCGGGAATAGGAAATGCGGCGACGTACCCGATTTTATTGGAAGTGGTCATGGCCCCGGCCACCATGCCGGAGAGGTATCTGGCCTGGTACATACGGCCGAAATAATTGCCCACATTTTTGGCGGTCTTGAATCCTGAGCAATGCATAAAAATGACATTGGGGAAACGTTTGGCCACTTTCAGCGTGGGGTCCATGTAGCCAAAGCTGGTGGTGAATATCAGGCCATATCCCTTGCGGGCCATGTTCTGGATGACCCGTTCCGAGTCGGCTCCTTCAGCAACGGCCTCGACATAGGAAGTGGTTACCCCGGGCATCTCTGCGATGGCCAGTCGTCCCATCTCGTGGGCATAGGTCCAGCCCGCGTCTCCGATATGACCGATATAGACCAGACCGACTTTCAGGTCTTTGGCCACTGCCGTATTTGTACCCGCACAAAACAGTGCGAGGCCAAGTAAAAATAATACTATTTTCCGCATGGTACCACCTCTCCTCGTGTAGATATGAAGTTTACTGTTCTTGTAACGTGTGCTGTAATAACTGTCTGACGCATGCAGCAAAGAACACCCGTTACCGTAGAGTATGAAAGCTGGCAATAACCTTATGCGGCATTCATCCATTGGCGGATACGTTCGATTTCACTATTCCATTGAGAGCTCATGCGCAGTTTGATGAATATGGAAAAAACGGTATCCAGGTAAAGCATACATTTTTCAATGAGAAATATTTTTTCCAGAAAAATGGCGTCCGGGTCATCCCCTTCTTCCACATGGGTATCCACTTTGGGGGTCTTCAGACCAGAGAGGGCAAAGGTGTCTGCGTTTATCTGCACCTGCCAGGCGTTTTCATCATGTTCAATGCGCAGTTTGGCCTGACCGACTTTTTTCCCGGTACGAAGGCCCATTCTGGCTTCTTTGAGCTCGGCCATGGGACCGCTACAGACCGCGGTTTCCTTGCCTTCGCCTTCACCGCCCTGCACAGAAACCCGCTGTTCAACGAACAGTGAGAAATCTTCGCCTGATGCGGTGGTAAATCTACCCCTGTGTTGTTCGCTGGTGGCCCATAACCAGGTCAGGAAATCCTGACCAATGAGGGTCGCTTGCGTGGTTGCGCGTTCCAGATCCATAATGATACTCCCTGGTCGGTTCGGATCAAATAGTGTGTGGGCTTACTGTACAGGCCTTAAACAAAAATGGTCGGTTCAAGGGTTTCCAGATCCTGAAGCCTGTCTTCTCCCAGGAGGTTCAGGGCGCTGAAGAAGGGGGTCTGAGGTTCCAGGTTTAGCCCGAAGGTCTTGGTGAATAATTCGTTGAAAAGTTCCAGGATCTTATCTGTGGTGCTGCCTAGGTAAATGATATTTTTGTCCGTGTCCCAGATGACGTTGAAATAGGCCGGGACGGGCAGTGTTCTGGCCCGTATCCGGAGTTTGACCTGTTCCTTGATCTCGGTCTTCTGGTCTCTGGTCAGGAATTTTTGTCCCTGATCCTGCATGAGTCGCAGTTGATGATCCATGGCCAGTTGGACATGCTTTTTGAGGACGGCGGCCGAGATGCGTCGGGTATCCAGGCGCAGGCTGAAGGTCAGATAGACGCCTTTTTCGGGAGGGGCTGTTGTCCATTTGGCATCGAGCATATTATCGAAACAGACCCAACCGAAAGATCGCTCGTCAGCCGTATCGTCGATATCCCGAAAGGCGAATTTGCGCAGTCTGTCGTTCACCTCGGCCCAGAGTTCCTGGGGAACGTCCTCAACAATATGATATCTGGTAAGACTTGTGCTGGCGGAAAGAATGGCCATATGATCCTCCACAGAGGTCAGGTTGCAAATGGCGGAAAAATGCCTCTTGAAAACGGGTTGCTACTTGCCCGTTTTTGCCAGTAAAGGCAAATGGAAGAAGAGGGGAAAAAGGCGCAGGGTACAGGGCGCAGAATGTGATGGGAAAGGATAGACGATACAGGACTGATCCGGGATCATGGACGGATTGTTGTCTGACGGATGTCTCTTGATTTGTTGCACGAATATCAAAAGTGGAGTGAACATGGCGGGTACCATCTGTATTCATGGGCATTGTTATCAGCCTCCGCGGCTTGATCCCTGGCTGGAGGAATTTTTGGCCGAGCCCAGCGCGGCCCCGTATCTGAACTGGAATGAACGGATTTGCCGTGAATGTTATTCTCCCCTTGCCTGGGCCCGTCGGATGGATCAGGGGCGAGTTATCGAGCTTATTAATTGTTACGAATGGATCAGTTTTAATTTTGGTCCGACTCTGCTGACCTGGATGGAGCACCATGTGCCGCGCACCTATGCCCGGATTCTGGAGGGAGATGCCCGCAGCCTTGAGCGGCTGGGGCACGGTAATGCTCTGGCCCAGGTTTTCCATCATGCCATCATGCCCCTGACCACGGAGCTGGACAAGGACGTGGAAATCGCCTGGTCTATCCAGGATTTTCAGGCCCGGTTCAAGCGTAGGCCCGAAGGGATGTGGCTGGCCGAAACCGCCGTGGATACCCTCACCCTGGAGGCTCTGGCTCGGGCCGGCATCCGTTTCACCATCCTTGCCCCCCGCCAGGCCCGTGCCGTGGCCACCCTGGACGGATCGCATCTCTGGCCGGTGGATGAGACGACCCTGGATACGTCCACGCCCTATCAGGTCAATCTGCCCTCGGGGAAAACTTTGGTGGTTTTTTTTTATAACGGTTCTCTGTCCCGGGCCGTTGCTTTTGAACGCCTACTGGCTGACGGCGAGGCCTTTTTTCAGCGCATTGCGTCCCATACAGGGTCGGGGCTGTGCTCGCTGGCCACCGATGGAGAATCCTACGGACATCATTTCACCTTTGGAGAAATGGCCCTGGCCTACGCCATCCATCGTATCCGCACCGATGTCCATGGCTATGAACTGACCAATTATAGTACATGGCTTGAACAGCATCAGCCCACGCAGTCGGTGACCATTCATGAACTGTCATCCTGGAGCTGTGTTCATGGCGTGGAGCGGTGGAAGAGCGATTGTGGGTGCAGTGACGGCGGGCATCCTGAGTGGAAACAGCAGTGGCGACAGCCTTTGCGCCGGGCCTTTAATTATCTGCGTTATTATGTGGATGAGCAGTATTTTTGTAAGGGTCGGGAGGTGTTTGTTGATCCCCGCAAGGCACTTTTGGAGTACGGCCTTGTCCTGTGCGGCACACAGGATGCGGACAGTTTTTTAGATGAGCATTGTTCTTCCGGGGCGAAAGACAGAGACAACCGTTTAGCCCTTACGCTGCTGACCATGCAGCGTTGGTCGTTGGCCAGTTTTGCCAGTTGTGCCTGGTTTTTTGACGATATCGGGCGCATCGAGCCTGTGAATGCACTGGCTTTCGCATTACGTTCTCTGGAACTCCTGCAACAGTCTGGGGGCCAGGATGTGAGTCCGGGCCTGCTGGAAATTTTGGAGGAGGCCCAATCAAACGATCCTGCCAAGGGGGACGGGATACAGATCTGGAAGGAAAGGGTGCTTACCCGGCGGATGCAGCCGCTGCAGATCGCCTTGCTCACCGCAGGCCTTGGCCGGACCGACATGTCCTGGCCGGGGGTGGATGTGTTTTTTGCAAACCAGGAAAAGACCGCGTATGGATGGACCGCCACGGTGCAGATAATCTGGAAGCATACCGGAGTGAAAGAGGTGCTGGGCGTTCAGTATCAGGATGGTTCTGAGGACGAAAACATGCGGATAACGGCTGAAGACGGAACCTCGCTGCAGCTCAAGGATCTTGAAGAACGCAGCCGGGGCTACCTCTGCTGGGTGACGACCCGGAAAACCAATGCTGCCCTGTGGCATAACGGACTGGCAGCGGCAGGGCAGTGGTCCTGTGTGATGAACAGTTTCGGGGAAGGCCAGAAGGCACCTCTGGGCAATTCGGGGGAAGCTCTACCCGGCCTTGTCTGGTTCTGGATACTCGGGGATACCAGTCTGGACCCGGAATACCTTTCCTGGCTCAGGCATTTCCTCGGAGAAAATATGTTTTTTTCCACTATGCTGTGCA
>Ga0172377_10005889_pt1 | contig 12617 bp, 9 predicted proteins | sample Pumphouse3metaG_FD_119749 | JGI IMG/M metagenome (GOLD analysis project Ga0172377, IMG submission 119749) | Leachate microbial communities from a municipal landfill in Southern Ontario, Canada - Pumphouse #3 metaG | ecosystem: Engineered > Solid waste > Landfill > Unclassified | place: Canada... | reverse complement strand
CGTCTTCGAACGCCTGATCCGATCTGCCAATGGGCGCACTCTGGTGGTGCCGCTCAGCGGCGGCCTGGATTCGCGCCTGGTGGCAGTGATGCTCAAGCGCCTGGCCTATCCGAAGGTGATCTGCTACACCTTTGGCAACGCGCTGCAGGACGAATGTATCACCTCGCGCAAGGTGGCGAAATTCCTCAACCTGCCCTGGCAGATCGTGGAAACCAACCGCCGCATGTGGTACAAAGCCTACCATTCCGAGGAAATGCGCCGCTATTTTGCCTTTGGCACCAAGCTCAGTTCCCTGCCCCACGTGCACGACTGGCTGGCAGTTAAAACCTTGCAGGAAAGGAATTTGATCCCCTCCGACGCCATCATCGTGCCCGGCCATTCCGGCGGTTTCTCCCAGGGCGCGGATCTGCCCCCGATCCTGGCCGACCGCGAGGAACTCAGCCAACGCGAATTGCTGGACCTTATCCTGCGCGAGCATTATGACCTCTGGCACTGCGCCAACGATCAGCGGCACAAGCTGTTCGGCGCCCGGGTGCACGATTATCTGCAACTGCCGGACACCATCCAGACCCCGATCGCGGCTTCGCTCTTCGACGAATGGGACTGGCGCCAGCGCCAGAGCAAGCTTTACGTCAATTCCCTGCGCATCTACGATTTCTTCGGTGTGGACTGGCGCCTACCGCTTTGGGACAGGGAATACATCGATTTCTGGACCCGCGTGCCCCTGGAACTGCGGCTGGAGCGCAGCCTGATGAACCAATACGCCAAAAAATACCAGAGCGTGCCCCTGCCCGCTTTCAACGACTATCCCCTGAGAAAAAAGCTGCATCTCAGATATCAGCGGGCCGTGGCCGGAAACCTGCCCGACCAGCGCTACGGCCGCTTTTTGGATTACCGCGACCGCCAGGGTTACTTTCACACCAAGGTTGCCAGCCTGCTGGCCCCCAACCTCGCTTACCCCGATTTCGTAAATCCGGACCTCAACATCCTGGACGCCAATATCAACGCCGTCCAGGCCCTCACTTACATCCGCGAGCTGGTATCCGGAAAGAAAGGCCTAAGTTTCTGAGCGGCTTTCTGTTCTGAGTCCGGCCTTGATGGCCAGGTGGCTGTAGCGGTCGCCGAAGATCCCGCAGAGCCTATCCAGGCATTTCCAAACGCCCAGGGGCAGATTGAGGGTAAGCCGGTTCAGCCGCAAAAGCTCCAGCACCCGGTGGTAAAATCGTTTAGCCGCCTTCACTTGGTAGCCGTTGGCGATCAGCAGGGCGCTGAGCGACTCCCGGTCAAAGCTGTGCAGATGCGCGTTGATTGGGGTTTTATGGTTGCAGTGGATGCAGAGCGTGTAGCGGATCACTTCCTTGTAAGGTACTGTCAGCAATAGAGTTCCATTCGGAGCAAGCCTGTCCCTGAAGCTTTTCAGCGCCAGCTCGGGCTCAACCAGGTGTTCTATGACCTCCAGGGCCACGATCAGGTCGAATTTGCCCAGCTCCGGGACCGCGCAGGCGTCCCCAAAAACCGCTTCGATGGATGGATCTTCAGCCTTGATCCGGGCCAGGTTTTCCTCGCTGAGGTCCAAAGCCGTCACCTCCGCGCCCAGCTTCGCCGCTGCCAAACTGAACCAGCCCCGCCCGCTTCCGACGTCCAAAACCCTCATCCCGGGACGTATCTGGCATAGCGACAGGGTGAACTGCGTGCGCCGGATCTCGGCCGGGGTCAGTTTCTCCCGGCGGAAATAATCAAAGGCCAGGGCATCCTGGCGGTAATGCTCTTTGTAATCCATCTTATTTTCCCTGTGTTAGTTGCGGCCCGGCAGCGGTCCTTTTCAAGCTGTCTTCAGCCCCATATCCGATCCGGGCAGTTCGTTTGGCCAAGCTATCGCAAAGGATATTCCGGGCTTCAGCTTGTCAAGCACTAAGTCGGCCCCCATTATCATTACGGGATAAATACGGGATCAATACGGATGAAATCCGTATTGATCCCGTATTTATCCCGTAATGATGCTAAGAGCCGGAAAGAAAAAACAGGCCCCTGGGGGAGGGGCCTGCAAGGATTTATGGGGCGCCATGATCCTGGAGATGGCGGCCATATCAGGGTTTAAGGCTGTTCAGGGCTTAATAGGCCTCTTCCAGTTTGTCCAGTTCAACCAGCTCAGCCAGGTCCTGGAGGATATCGGCGTTCTCGATGTTTTCTCCGGTGACGATCACGGTGATCTGTTCGCCAACTTTGAGGGTGAGGGTGCCGCTGGCTTCATCCTCTTCAAATTCCTGGGTGCCGGTGTAGCCGTTCACGCGCACGGTCTTGCCCGCAGCGGCCATGCCGCCGAACATGCTGGCCAGGCCCATCAGGCCTCCGCTTTGGCCCAAAACTCCGCCCACGGAGATGGTGAGGTCAAAGCTGGAGTCGCCTTTGGTGTATTTGCCCACAGCTGTGTTGTTCGCGCCCATCATGTTCAGGGAAGCGGCTTCCTTGTTTTCCAGCGTGAAGCCGTTGGAGCCTTCCGGGATGAATTTGAGCAGGTCTTCGGCCAGGATCTCGTTGATCTTGGCTAGGGCGAAATCTATCTCCTGCCGGGCTTTGGCAAAATCGCCCTTGTTGATCTGGGTTTTGGCGGCGTCGAGGGCTTCGATCGCCTCGTCCTTGGCTTCGGCTGCCAGCAGGGCCAGGCCCAGCAGCAGCACGGCGATAATGATAAGAGTACGTTTCATCTTGATGCTCCTTAAAAATATTGCTTATCTATCCTTGTCAAAAGCTTGCTGGATTCCGTCAAGGGAAAAATGTTTTCCTTCAGGGCCGTCATCCCCAAAAACCCAGCAGGAAAACTTATCAACACTATATAATCCAGAGCAGGCGGTTCCGTTGGGGCCGGGAAATCCCGCCAGGCTCGTTTGCGGGAAAGGGCTCAGGGAAAGTTGATCTGGATGTTCTTCACTTCCGGATATTTGCCCAGGTGCTCGCGAATCTCCTCGGCAACGTTGTCGCGCCACTGGTCGAAGCTCATCATGTTCATGTCGATCAGCACCTCGCCTTTGTCGAAGCCAACGTATTTGACCATTTTGAGGGAGACGATGTCCTCGCCTACCTGGGGATAGATGATCTTTTTAAGCTCCTCCAGGATGGTCTCTTTGCCGAAATTGGGCACTTCCTTGAGGCCGTGGGCGATCTCGTAATCCGAGATGGCGGTCTGCAGCGTGTCTGCGGCCAGTACGGAGCAATGCACCTTCACCGGCGGCAAGCCGTCCAAGGCTTCCATGGCGTCGCGCCAGGTGATCTTTTTGGCTTCTTCGAGGGTCTTGCCCTTGGCGAGGTCCGTGATGATGGAGGCGGTGGCGATGTTGGAGGCGCAGCCGTAGGAAAGGAAGCTGATGTCCTCGATCTTTTTGGTCTCTTCATCCACCTTGAGGTAAACCGTTACCTGGTCGCCGCAGGCGGGGCTGCCCTCGGTGGCCACCACGTCCGGGTTTTCCATCTTGCCGACGTTGTGGGGGTGCATGAAGTGGTCCAAAACCTTCTGTGAGTATTGCATTTATTTCTCCTGGGGGTGAATTGACTGGTAGAGGGGGCTGCGCTGGCGCAGGGAGGCGGTGATCTCGGCCAGGCGTTCGACCGCGAGATCGATGTCCTCTTTCGTGTTGTATCTGGACAGAGTAAATTTCATCGAGCCATGGGATTGGACGTGGTTTTTGCCCATGGCCATCAGCACGTAGTTGGCTTTCAGGCCTTGGGAGGCGCAGGCGGAACCGGTGGCCACGGTGATGCCCTGCAGATCAAGCATCATGGTGATGGCCTCGCCCTCGATGTAGGCGATGGAAACGTTGATGTTGTGGCAGGCGCGTCCTTCGCCGCGGGGTCCGTTGAGCTCAATCTCCGGAATGGTGGCCTCGAGGCGCTGCAGCAGATGGTTCGAAAGCTCGCGCAGCCGGGAAGTGGTGGCGTCCAGGTTCGCAAAGGTGATCTCGGCCGCTTTGGCGAATCCGGCGATCAGGGCGATGCTCAGGCCGCCGGTCTGGAAAGCGTCAACGCGGTTGACGCCGTGGATGAGCTGGGCAAGTTTCACCCCTTTTTTAACCCAGAGGGCGCCGATACCCTGGGGGCCGTGGATCTTGTGGGCGGAAACGCTGAGCGTGTCCACGCCCAAATCTTTTACGTCGAGGGGCATCTTGCCGTAGGCCTGGCCGGCATCGGCGTGCCAGAAGATCCTGTGCCCGGCCTCTGCCAAGACCTGTTTGTATTCCGCCAGGGGCTGGATGGTGCCCACCACGTGGTTGACGATGGTGGTCAGAAAGAGCATGGTGTCCGGCCGGATGGCGGCTTTAAGCTTGTCCGCGCTCACCAGGCCCTCGGCGTCGGGCTCCAGGTAACTCACCTCGAAGCCCTGTTTTTCCAGCCAGGCGGCGTTGGTGAGCAGATCGGGATAATCCACCACGGAAACGATGGCGTGTTTGCCGGCGGAGGAATTGGCCAGGGCCAGGCCTTTGATGGCGATGTTGTTGGCCAAAGTGCCGCCGGAGGTGAAATGGACCTCCTCGGCAGCGGCGTTCAGGGTGCCGGCCAGGGTGGCGCGAAATTCTTTGAGGGCGGCGCTGCTGGCTTCGCCGGTGCTGATGAAGGAGCCGGGAAACCAGAATTTATCGCTGAAGTAAGGAAGCATGGCCTCCAGCGCTTCAGGGGCTAGGTGCGTGGTTACGCAATTATCCATATAGATCTTGCCGGGGGTCATTTTTTCTCCTTGCTCATGCTTTTGGCGATGCCGGCCAGGCTGTATTTGCGGAAAAGCTGGCGCTGTTTGGCTGCCAGATCCAGGAAAACCGGTTTGAAAGGGCAATCCTCGCCCAGGCAGAACTGCTTGTCCATCTCGCATTCCGATACCTGGGTGTGGTCATCCACGGCCTCCATGATGTCCCAAAGGCTGATCTGATCAGCGGGACGGGCCAGGGTGTAACCTCCCCGGGAGCCCGAACTGCTGGTGATCAGACCGGCTTTCTTCAGGGCGCTCAAGAGGTGTTCGATGTATTTTTTGGGCAGCTGCTGCCGCTCACAGATGCTGTGGGCGGAAACGCTGCCTTTGGCCGGGATCTCGATAAGGGCCCGGAGCGCATATTCTGTCCTAGTGCTGACGGCCATGTATTCTCCTTTGCCATCTGTTCTTTTAAAGACATAGTAATTTGATAGGCATTAAAGTCAAGAAAAATCTGCAGGCTAATGCCGCTATTGACAAATTTGGGCGCCTGCAGAAATTCGCCTTGGAAAGACCTATGATCGAAATACACAAGCTCAGCTGCGCCTACGACGCCCAGATGGTGCTCAGGGACCTGGACCTGAGCCTGGCGGCGGACGAATTCACCGTTTTGGTGGGGCCCAACGGCGCGGGTAAATCCACCCTGGTTTACGCGCTGCTGGGTTTTCTGCCGGCGCTGCAGGGCGAGATCCGCCTGTTCGGCAAGGCCCTGGCAGGCTATAAAAGGTCCGAACTGGCCCGGCTGATCGCCTTCGTGCCCCAGGAAAGCGTGTTCCAGTTCGATTATCCGGTGCGGGACATTGTGCTGATGGGCCGCTATCCTTATCTGGGTCTGATGCAGAGCTGGCTTCCCGCCGATCTGGAGGCTGTGGACAGCGTTCTGGAGCAGCTTCAGCTCAGCGAACTGGCCGGGCGCTTCTATTCCCAGCTCAGCGGCGGCGAGAAACAGCGGGTGCTGATCGCCCGCGCGCTGGCCCAGGCGACGCCCTACGTTTTTCTGGATGAGACCCTTTCCCAGCTGGACATCAACCACCAGGTGGAGATCACGGCCCTGTTGCGCGGGATCGTCCGTTCCAGCGGCAAAGGCATCCTGCTGATCTCCCACAACCTCAATCTGGGCGCCAATTTTTCCGACCGGATGGTCTTTCTGGCCGAAGGCAAGGTGCTGGGCAGCGGAACTCCGGAGGAAATGATGCGCCCCGCTCTGTTGCGGGAGCTCTTTGGAATGGAGCTTCAGACCATGCTCAACCCCGCCAGCGGCAAGCCCAATCTCCTCTATCCGGGCAGCCCGTGAACAAGATCCTCATCCTCTGCCTGCTGATGGTCACGGCGGCTGGCTTAAATGCGGCCGAGCTCGGGGGCAGGATCGTCGATCCCTCCGGAAAGGGCATTTCCTCAGTACTCGTATCCGATGGCCTGATACAGAATTACAGCTCCGAAGATGGCAGTTTCAGGATCTCCACGCAAGCGGATTCCCTGTCCTTCAGACGCCTGGGCTACAAGGCCAGGACCTTGTCCGTGGCTGAGCTCGGTAAGCGGATAACACTGCTGCCGGAGCCGGTGCTGCTGCCCAAAATAACCGTCAGTGACAGCGCCTGGGATATCTTTGCCCCACCGGCGGACAGGGTGGCCCTGCCGGTCGATCCGGACCGGCATTACTACTCCGCCGGGGAGGTGCTAAGTTCAAGTTCCGCAGCCCATTCCAACGACGTTCGCCTGGCTGGCGAAAGCCAGGGAGTCTCCATTTTGGGAAACCTGGCCCGGCACAGCCTGATCATCCTGGACGGCGTGGCGCTGAATCCCGGCGGGGAGAGTTACGACCTTTCCCTGATCGATGCCCGGGACATTGAATCCATCGAGTTGATCAAGAACAATGCCTCTGTCTATGGTGGCGGCTCGGCCATCGGCGGGATCCTGAACATCCGCAGCAAACGGGGACGGAGCGCCGGCGGAGGGGATTTATCCCTGAGCTCGGAAATTGGCTCTTTTGGTTATGCCAAAACCTCGCTGGCCTTCGGAACTGCCATAAATAGATGGGACCTGCGGGTTAGCGCTTCCCATCTGGACACGGACAACGATTTTCCCTACAGGATGCCGGACTGGTGGGCACCGGACAGCGTGGCCATCCGGGAAAACAACGCCAAACGCCAGAACTCGCTTTCCGCCTCGGTTTCCACCTCTTTCAGCAAAGCCCGGCTAAGCCTCCAAAGCGATTACGTGTCCTTCCACCGCCAACTGCCTGGAACGGTGAATTTCTCGGAGGTCTATCGCCATGCCTTTTTAGAAGGTTACGCCAACCGCAACCGCCTGACCCTGAGTTCCCCTCTGGAAGACCTGAGCGCCGACCTGTTGGCCTGGCTGAACCTGGACGGAACCATCTACGACAACACCCGGGCCCCCCTGGCGGTTTATCTTTCCCAATACCGGCAAAAGCTGGCGGACACGGGCCTGCGGGGCAGCCTCGGCGGCGAGTTCGAACTGGGGGAGGGGCTGACCCTGAACGCCGGAATGGCAGCGGAACTGGGCTCCGAGCGTTACCGGAACCAAAACCTGCTGAATCCGGTCAATAACCTCGACCACAGCTCCGCCTTCGCCAACGCCAGCCTTAAAAGCGGACTGGAACTGGACCTGGGCGACCTGATCTACACCGGCGCGGGAGCCTTGCGCTTCGATCACGCCGGGATGGATGACAACCTCAGCTGGCGCCTGGAGGGCAGCGCAAAAAACTATGGCTACGTGGAAACAACGCTGGGCGGTACCTGGGGCACCTCCTTCGCCCTGCCTTCGCCTTACGACCTCTATTGGCGCGGAGATTCCCAGGCCATCGGCAATCCGGACCTGGCCAGCGAAAGATCGCGCGGCTGGCAGCTCTGGCTGGAGAACCGCCTCGGCAGCTTCCACCTGCGCAGCGCCTACCATTACAACACCATCGACAGCCTCATCCAGTGGCGCCAGGTGCAGATGTTCGGCAACGTCTGGAAACCCCTCAATATCGGCCGGGCGCGGATCCGCAACCTGGAGATCGAAGCCGGCTGGGAACCCCTGCAATGGCTGAAGCTGGCCGCCTCGGCGCTGTTCACGGATGCCCTGGACCTCAGTTCGCAGACCGCCGAAAGCGCTCCGGCTTTGATGTACACGCCCCGGGTAAGCTACACTTTGAAGCTGGATCTAAGCTGGCGAAAAATCAATTTCTGGAGCATTTACAGCTATACGGGAGAGCAGTTTACGACTCCGGACAACCTAACTGACCCGCTGCCTGGTTACGCCTTGCTGGATCTGGGCGCAGCGCTGGATCTGAAAATCCAGGGCTGGACGCTGTCCCCCCATTTCAGCGTCCGCAACGCCCTCAATAAAAGCTACTCGGTGTATGCCTACGTGCCTCAGCCGGGGATCTCCTTATATTGCGGAGTAACGCTCCGGATCAGGGACTGAGCTATTTCACCACGCTGAACTTCAGCAGCACCGGAGTCCCTTCCAGAGGCTTAAGCCGGGCGAGATAGACCCCCGAGGCCTTGTCCGCGAAAGGCAGGATGTGTTCGGTCTGAACGAAGATGAAATCCTGCATCAGGATCTTTTGCCCGCGCAGGTTGTAGATCTCCACCAACATCGGTTCCAAGGGCAGATCGCAGGATTTGGTGATCACCAGCTGCCCGGCGTGATAGCTTGCTTTGTATAGTGTCGCCGGGACCTGCCCGTGCCCGGTGAAGTCTGAGATATAGAGGCTTTGTTCGCCGCCCGCGGGCAGCATGTCGATGCTGTAAACATCTTCGTTGCAGGTGAAGCTCAGATCCGCCAGGTCCCGCGCCGCGCCGTTGGCCAGGGTTACTTTCAGGATATGTTCCTGCGGGGTGGTTTCCACCGAGGTGATCCTCACCTCTTCGATGTCCAGCATGCGGTCGAAGATATCCTCCAGCGGGGCGATCCACAGCCCCCGGTGGGCGCGGTAATGGTCCAGCATCACCAGCATATCGTCCACATCGTCCCGCACCTCGTAATCGCCGGTGGGCGAGATCTCCCAAAAGCTGTGAGCCGCGGCAGACTGTGACTGGCAGAGGTGGGTGTAGGCGATGTGCAGGCCCCGGGCGGCGATCAGGGCGTCCAGGTTGTCCGGCGTCATCATGTATTTCATGCTCAGGGAATTGTGCTGTCCGTAGTATTCCCATACCTCGCATCTGGTGCGGCCGAAGAACCAGACCGGCTTGGTGAGCGATCTGGCCTCGTAAACTATATGGGGCAGGCGCCAGGCTTCGTCGTAGGCGTTGAAGGGATTGGTGTAGGGGGTGTCGCCGGGCCAGATGTAGTCGATGTTGCTCTGGTTGATCACATCTGCCACGAAGCTCAGGCTGTCCGGATAGAGGCCGTTGTAGGCGATGTCCTCCGGGTTGAAGGGCACCGCGTGGTCGATCCAGCTGCGGATGTTCAGATGAGCGAGGTCGTGGAGGATGGCCTGTTCGTTGCTGCCGGGGGGATCGGCCAGCATGGTGTAGGTGTGCCAGCCGATGCGGTTTCCGTGGCTGTGGATGAGGTTCCACATGTCTCCAAGGGTGGGTTGGTTCACTCCGTGGATGGTGGTGGAGATGGGGATGTTCCGGGCGAAAAAGCCCTTGGTGTAATAGTTTGGGTTAGCAGGGTTGTTGCTGCCTTCAAAGACTGCCTGGAGGCGGCTCAGGGTCTCGCCGTCGGCGTCGTTGCTGATGCAGAGGGCGGCCTTGCGGTCTCCCGGCCAGCGGCTGAGCTCCAGCAGCAGCGGCTTTTCAGTGAAGAACAGCCAACCCCAGCGATGGGTGCCGCCGGCAGGTTTATACATCGTGTTGCGCAGCAGGCTGGTCTGCTGGGTCTGCTGGTTGAACTGACGGAAGAAGTGGGCCCGGAAGTCGTAAAGCATGATGTTTTGCGCGGTGAGGCCTTCCACGCCCTCGCATTCCGCGTAGCCGGAGGCCACGATCCAGAAACGTTTCAGGCCGCTGGCGTATTCCACCGCCTTGTCCATAAACGGCCCGATGCTGCGGTTGCGGCTGGGATCACCGCTTTGGATGGCCTCAATTCCCTTCAGTTCAGCGCTAACGGGCTCCAGGGCGTTGTCCAGGCTCAGATAGAGCTCGTGCAGATAAAGCTCTTGCTTGAAAGCGGCGCGGACGCTGAACAGCCAGGCCTGGGAAAGATAGGCATTGTGGGGTGAAATGTTGACCGTGAGGTCCAGCTCAGGCGAGGAAAACACGATCACCACGCTGTCCGGATAGGCCTGCTGAGCCGCTGTGAAACTCAACTGCGGATAGCTGTAATCACCCACCCGCTTGTCCGCGTGGGCGTTCAGATCAAAGCTGATCCCGGCGATGTTCAGGCTGTTCGCCGCCGCCCCCAGGCCACAAACCAGGGCCGCCAGAATCATCAAAAACAGTATTTTAGCCAGAGCCACGCTCACTCCTTTGTTGCCGGCTCCGCTGGCGGAGGGCAAGGGTTGGTCTTCTTTGCTTCAGATATCATGCAAGAAGCGTTCCAGATATCCTTACTGATAGAGGAAGCGCTTGATCTTTTGGGTGGCTGTCTTTTCGAAGGGCTCCCTCTGTTCGATGATCTTCTTGATCCGCGAAAAGGTGGAGAGGCCTTGGTTCGCCTCGGTCTTGATCTCTTCCAGCAGGATCTGCACGTGCCGCTGGTATTCCCCGCTGCCCAACTTTTCCGGATGGTGGTGTTTTTCCATGTATTCCGGATTCAGGAAGACCCTCGCGGTGAGCTGTCCGCCGGAATCCAGGACCAGCGATTCCAGCACCGCCTCATGTTCGTTCAGCTTGTTTTCCACGGCCTCCGGATAGATGTTTTCCCCGGAGGCGGCCACGATCACGTTCTTGCAGCGGCCGATGATATAGAGGTAGCGGTTTTTGCGCAGGATGCCCAGGTCGCCGGTGCGGAAAAAGCCGTCCTCCGTGAAGACCTCCGCGGTGCGCTGGGGGTCCTTGTAATAGCCTTTCATCACGGTTTCGCCCTTCACCAGGATCTCGCCGATGCGGGTCTTGGGATCGGGATCCTCGATCCGCAGCTGCAGATGCTCCAGCACCTGGCCGGTGGAGCGGAAACGCACGCCCTGGGGATTGCTGCCGGCGATCAGCGGCGAAGTTTCCGTGAGCCCGTAGCCGATGGCGTAGGGGAAGCCGGCTTCGTTCAGGAAGCGTTCCACCTCCCAGGAAAGCAGGGCTCCGCCGATGCCGAAGAAATGGAGCTGGCCGCCAAAGGTCTTCATCAGCTTTTTACCCGCCACCTTGTGCAGGAATTTGCGCGTGGGCGGAAGCTTGTACATGGCGCGAAAGGCGGGATTGGCCGTGAGCTGGGGATGGATCTGCATCTTGAAGATCTTTTCGATGATCAGGGGCACGGTGAGGATCAGGGTGGGCCGGATCTTTTGCATGGCGGGGATCAGGACCCTGGCCGTGGGCGGCTTGTCCAGATAATAAACACAGGCCCCGCCCATCATCGGGATGATGAAGCCCACCGTGCACTCGTAGGTGTGGGAAAGGGGCAAAACCGAGATCAGGCGGTCGTTTTTCCCCACCGGCTGGAACTGGGTGGTGATCCAGGCGTCCAGAACCAGGTTTTTGTGGCTGAGCATCACGCCCTTGGAAAGCCCGGTGGTGCCGGAGGTGTAGATCAGCGAGGCGAGGTCGTCCTCCTGCACCTTGCTGTCTTTCAAGCCCACCGCCTTCAGGGCCCAGTTGCTAAGTTTCTGCAGCTGTTTCAGAGGTTCGTTGACGATCCCTCCGATCAGGTCCTGGGGGGCCCGGTGTTCCAGCGGCTCAAAGTTGTCCAGGGCCACCAGGGTGATCCTGGGGTCCAGGTCCGCGTAGCCGATCTTGTCGTAATGGGCGCCGGAGACGAAGACCATTTTCGCCTCGGAATGGCGCAGGATGTTCAAGATCTCGTTCACATGGAAATCCGTCAGGATGGGCACCACCACCGCGCCCAAAGAGGCGATGGCCAGATAGGCGATGCCCCAGTTCGGCATGTTCTGGCTCAGGATCGCCACCTTGTCGCCCTTCACAATGCCCTGTTCGCTCATCATCCGGATCACTCCGTCGATCTGGCCGCGCAGCTGGCCGTAGGTGATGGGGTCGCCATCCACGTTGGCCAGGGCGGGTTTGTGGCTGAATAGTTGGCAGGACCGGTCGATCATGCTCTTTAAAGTTAGCTCGAAAGGAGGGTTCACATCTTCTCCAGAGGTTTTAGTTTTGATTTTGCAAGCATCGGAACACAGGGCTATCCTGTCAAGCTAAGTTTTAATTTTATTCCCCCTTAGCCCCTTCCCATCCGCCTCTCTTTAACCTCCCCCTAACTTCCCGCCTGACAGGGGGGAAGTGTGCGGGAGGCATACAGGAGGCGTATGAGAGAGGGCTAAGGGCGGGGTTTTATAGCGGACACAAAGATGTGAACGCCGAAAAACAACGTAGCGCAGCATTCCAATGCTGCGAAACAGCTGCCAATTCCGCATGATCGGAATCATGCGCCACTAAGACATGAGCGCTATACTTCGGTTTGCCGAACAACGGCAGGAATAGTGAAAGTCCTGGTTTCCTGTTCTTCTCAGCCCTCTGCGACGAGCCGTGAATTTTAAAGAAAAAAACCCCGTGCCGATGTCCGGGGCAGCGATTCACTCACTCATATAAAGGGCTCCGGCGAAGCAGAGTTTGGCGCAGAGGGAGCAGCCCACGCATTTGTCCTTGTCGATCACGGGGAAAAGATCCTCGTCGAGCGTGATGGCCAGATAGGGGCAGCGGGTGCAGTTGCCGCAGTGGACGCAGAGTTCTTTGGTGAGGGTGCTGCTTTTGGTTTTTGGGGGCAGGTCCATGAAATCGGTTACCGGCTGGGGTTGGGCGATGCCGATGAGCTCTTG
>Ga0172377_10005886_pt1 | contig 12618 bp, 8 predicted proteins | sample Pumphouse3metaG_FD_119749 | JGI IMG/M metagenome (GOLD analysis project Ga0172377, IMG submission 119749) | Leachate microbial communities from a municipal landfill in Southern Ontario, Canada - Pumphouse #3 metaG | ecosystem: Engineered > Solid waste > Landfill > Unclassified | place: Canada... | reverse complement strand
GGGCACCAGCGGATAATCACCAGGATCCGCGGCAGGCACCGGCAGGGTTGCATTGTCGGTCGATATTAGGACCGTGTCGCCCCTGTTATGCAGGGTAACCATTCCCTTGACGCCCTTCAAAGCCTTAAGCAAGGGCGCCGGTTCGACTGCCACCTTAAACGCGCCATAGCCGCCGGCGTCGATCTCCGTCATAAACCAGGCGTCAAGATCTCCGGCTATAACAGCTCGCCTGGTGATTATGACGTTTTGCATTATCGGCGTGAAGCATTGCCGGCTGATAACCGGCTTGACGCGGCGAAGGGCCGCGGCGAGCACCGGCGCGCCGATGTAGATGTAAGATTCTTTCATGGTTAAACCTCCTCTTCTTTCTTCTCCTCCTCCGTAATCTCCTCCAAGTACTCGATACATTCCTCCATCACCTCAAGATCCTCTATTGTATAAAGCATGACACCTCCATTCCCTCGATAACTGCCTATGGTACTATTGTCGGATACTTACCTTGACATGTAAAGATGTTTTGGGTATATGTAACAGGACAGTAACAGGTATGTAACACCAGCGTAACATTAACCAGAGCAAGCACTTGACACCGCATGTTATACTATGGGTGGAAGGGCGGGGCTGCTGGTCTTCTCTCATACCTGGTACTTACATCCTACGTTACATGTAGATAGTCTATGGTTTATAGGTGGATCGGATTGAAGGTAAGTATAAGGGATAGTTATGGAAGGTATAAGGGAAGGTAATGGGTGGTGGTGTTTGTCTGCCGTGCCTGCATGTAATTAGGATCTTACCCGGATCGCATGCCGGCGAGCTGGTGAGGGGCGAGCCGGCGATTTCCGGCCCTGGTAGCCTGCTCCTCACCAGTACCCGATTGATACATTATGAGTAGAAGGTAGCACCAGCAGGAAGGATGGATAGTTGTTGTCGGTGCCGGTCCTTCTTTTGTGTGTGCCACCCCTGCATTATTGCACCAGGGGGTGTGTATTTATTCACCCCTACCTTTGTATGTATATATATATATTATATATATTATACCCCATGACTGAAATGTAAAACCCGTACAACTCATACAACACTTGCCCATGTCACCCCCGTCTGTTACTTTGGTGTCAGGAGGTGAGAGATGTTTGAGGGTCTAGGCTAACGGTAAACCTCTGGACTCCAAATCCAGCATTGGAGGTTCAAATCCTCCGACCCTCGCCACCCCCGCTCTAAACCGCGCACCACCCTCAAGATCGGTTGACGGCTCCCTGCGCGTCTCTCACCCGCAACCACCAGGCCGCGAGCCAGAAGATCGTCCCGAACCCCACTACCACCTGGACGAGCAAGAGAGATCCCGCCCACAGCCAGAAGTTGAGGCCGTACCGCTCGCAGGAGATGAACAGCCAGGCGAAGACCATCCCCACCAGCGGGACGAAGCAGAGAGCAGCGCAGAGCCACCGCTTCCACGCGGGCAAGCCGAGTATCCAGCCCTCGCGGTTGAAGTACCACGCGAGGTATGCCGGCAGCACCACGAGCAGCAAGACCCCTATGCCCACGACCAGGGCGCGTTCCCAGCCAGCCATGCGAACCACCTCCCCCCTCATTGTATGACTCGGTTGTGGCGCGAGGCAACTTGAGCAAGCAACCCTCACCCTCCACTATAACTTGACACTTACCCCGCACAGGATTATAAAAGTTATAGATGTTATAACTGTTGAAAGGAGAGTATGGCGAAGCGTTACGACCGCTTCAATCTCGACAAGGTTCCCAAGTCCCTCGCCAAGACCATACTCGACAAGACGGGGCAGAATTGGAAACCGAAGCATTACCTCACCAGCCCGCATTGTAAGGTGTGCAGGCTACCCGTCAGGTGCGAGGTGGAGGAGCTTCTTTATGTCGGGGTCACTTACGACGACATCGCGGGGTGGTGCCGGTATCAGGGGTATGACGGCATCAAGCCCTCTGATGTGAGCAAGCACTACAAGGCGCATTGCAACTGGCAGAGGGAAGTGCAGGAGCGGGGCGTGGCGCAGTACGTCTCGTGGGTGAGGCGCAACGAGGTCAAGGACATAGCGGAGAAGGTTTCGGCAGACGGGGTGCTTGACGGCATCATTCAGGCATACGCCGAGAAGTTCAACCCCGACAATACGCCCGTCAAGACGGACGAGGTTATCAAGGCGATCAAGGTCCAGAAGGAGCGGGGCGGCGGCACCTCGGATCCCATCATGCAGGTGTTCCTCAAGGGAGCGCAGATCAGCATCAACGCGAGAGGGACAGCGGAGGAAGCCATAGACGGGGAGGTGGTCGAGGAATGATATGGCGGTTCAAGGACAAGAAGGGAATACCCGACCCGAGGTTTGCCGCGATACGCAGGAAACTGGGGCTGCCCCCCGTGCCAGAGATAGACTACACCACGGAGAGGAAGAGGCCGCACCACGCCTATTGCCCCGCCTGCGGGCAGCATTTCGTGGTCAACCCGTTTGAAGACCTGGCAGAGTTCGAGCGTTTGCACCGTTCGGCATGCTCGAAAGTCAAGCGCGAGCTGATTGTCGTCAGGGGGAAGTGATGGCCTTCTCCTTCGACTTCGACACCTGGCGCGAGAACATGCCCCTTCAACTCATGGACTATGTGGCAGACGAGGATGTGCAGGCGGTGATAGTGATAGCCTACCGCGACAAGGAAGACGAGGAAAACGACTTCGTGGAGATGATAGTGGGGGCAGAGCAGATGGTAAGCCCCTTTCTCTTGCTCGGCATATTGGAGGCGGCGCAGCATATTATCCACGAGAGAAACACGGCGATAGGGGAGGAATAGAAAGTGGCGTTCAACTCAACGCGCAAGACTGCGAAGGCGGTCTATACCACAGCGCAGAAGAAGCGGAAGAAGCCTATGGCGGCTTACAAGCATACCCCGCAGGGCGCCCCCAAAAAGCCTGCGGTGGCACAGTTGTCGGTGCCAAAGCCGAAGAAACCAGCGCAGCGCAAGCCCCAGCCTGCCGGTCCCACGGTCAGGAGGAGAAGGGTCAAGTGAGCGACAAGGACCGCGCCTACGAGGTCATGGCAGAGTGCATGAACGCCGAAGACGGTTTTGCGCGTTTCAACGAGATCGTCTTCCCCACGCCCCTGCACACCGGGCAGGAGATGTTCGCCCGCAATGCTTCACAAAAGATAAACATGCTCTGCCCCGGCAACTCGTGGGGCAAGACCGAGTACCTTACCCGGCGCCACCTGTATAAGTGCATCTTCAAGGACGGCATGAACATACCGGGCAAAGACCCGCAGGTGGTGGCGCACAAGAAGCGCTTTGCCGAGTACCGCACCCTCAACTGTTCTTACAACTACGAGATAGCAGACCTCGTGTTCGACCGCGTGCTGGGTTACAAGAACGAGCTTGAGTTCATCCATTGGATGATAGCGCCCAACGGCGTGAGGCGCAGGGACAGGGAGATAGAGTTTAAGAGCGGTGCGTACCTCGACATAGGCTCTCTTGAGCATGACGGCAAGCTCATCGAGGCCAAGCGCTACTACTACGCGTCCATAGATGAAGTCGGCTGGGTGCAGAATTTTCGCAAGATACTCTCCAATGTCATATTGCCTCGCCTCATCGTTCCCTTCACGGAAAACGGCGGCACCCTCGACCTGTTCGGCACGCCCAAGGAGATCACCGACCCCGAAGTGTTTATGATGTTCGAGAAGGGCATGCGCCACTCCAAGGGGTATTACTCCCAGGAGGGCAGCACCTACGAGAACACCTTTCTCCCCGAAGAGCAGATCCGCTTGCTCGAAGACCAGTACAAGGACAACCCCGCCGCTCTGCGCCAGGTCATATACGGCGAGTTTGTGAAGGCCGGCGGCACCGTGTTCCGTGCCGATGCCATAAGGCGCATCTTCTGGCCCGAGCTTCATTACCCCGCGCCGTATGAGGAGGGACACCTGTATATAAGCGTGTGGGACTACGCACGCAAGCAAGACCATACCGTAGGCACCACCCTCGACATATCACGCAAGCCCTACAAGGTCGTCAATTTTATCCGCGTCCCGAAGTCCGATGCCGACTGGCAGTACATCTACCACCTCGGCAAGAAGGAGTCGGTTGACTATCATGTCAAGGCTTTCGTCATAGACCGCACGGGCATGGGCGGGGATGTGATAGAAGACCGCCTTGCCGAGATGGGCTTGCCTGTGGTGGGGGTTGACTTCGGGGGGGCGCAGGGCACCAAGAAAGTGAACATCGTGCAAGCCCTCGTGGACCTGCTGGACGAGCCTGTGACCATAGACGAGGACGAGGCGGCGCAACTCTCGCACCACCTCGACCACACCGCCCTCGCTCGCGGCGCCTATGTCGTCAAGGGCGGTATCAAGTCGCCCCCCATCGACCAGCTCGCCAAGGAGCTTACCTATTACGCCTGGGACGACAAAAAGCTCGAAACCGACTGCGTGATGTCCCTGGCTATGGCTGCGTATTATCTGCGGGAGAATTTTACCCCGCCTCCTACATACGAGGATGTTTTGGGCACCCTGATAAGGAAGTGATTGCAATGGCTGAAGTCAAGACCTTGCCGAACGATGAGGCTTACGGGCTGGTCACGGGCGCATACGCGCGCCAGAAGACGAAGCACTCGAAGCGTAACAGCAAGTACCGCCTCTTGCGCGACCTCTTCGATAACGAAAACGATGCCTGGTGGTCGGGCGACCCCACCTTCAACCTGCCTGTCCCGAGGGGGGGGAGAAGGTATAGCCTGACCCTCAACTACTTCGCGCCTATCACCATGAAGATAGCCGCGTTCATCATGGCAGACAAGGTGGACCTCAAGGCGGTGCCGTTCTCCCCAGAGTTGGAGGAGCGGGTGTCGGCGCAGAAAGCGGAGAAGGCGCTGTATGCGGCGCACAAGCGCAGCAAGTACCAGAAGACCTTAAACGAAGTGGCGTTGGATTCCGCGAAGCTCGGCACGGGCTGGACCAAGGCGTTTTTCGATACCACCACGGAGAAGACCCGCTACATATATTGCGACCCAGAGTGCGTGTACCCCGAACCGTACAAGTCCGTGTTCACCGGGCGCTTCCTCTATGTCCTTTACGCCTACGAGATGGACCTTGAGGATGCCCGCATAGAATATGGGAGCAACATCGAGGCGGGCGCCATAAGTGAGAAAGACCAGGAAGAAGGACGCGAGGCAGACGACGAGAGCGCCGAGCCGAAGGTGTCAGTCATAGAATACTGGTCGGACAAGCATTATATCCTGACCGTGGGCGACCTCATCGTGGAGAACCAACCGAACCCCTATGGCTTCATACCGTTTACACCGTTCCCGCTCATCACCCAGCCGGGGCGCGTACACGGCAAGGGCATGGGTGATTGGATAATCGAGGCGAACGCCTACTACAACCAGGCTGTATCGCAGGGGGCAGACGCGCAAGCCCTCAACTGCAACCCACCGATGAAGTATAAGAACGCCCCCATCAACTACATCGAACAGATCTCGAAGGTGCAGGACGGCGGGGTCATACCCATCAACAAGGACGGCGACCTGGATTTCGTCACCTGGCAGGGGCAACCCCCATCCGTGGAAGCCATGCTCGACCGCATACTCGGTTACATACACGATGTATCGCACATCCCCCGCGTGGCTTTCGGCGATGTCATGTCCACCAACTCATCGCGGGTCATCAGCGTGCAGTACGACCCCGTGGTCAAGGTGATGCGGTTCATACGCGACAACTACACGGTGGCGCTTCAGAGCTTGGATGAACAGCTCTTGCGCCTCATGGAGAAGTATGAGAAGTCCAAGATTATATTCACCGGGTATCTCGAAGACCCGCAAACCCTCAAGGCCAAGAGACTGCGGGGAGAGTCCAGCGAACAGTACGAGATAAAGGGCAAGGACATCGCGGGGCATTACGACACGGAGATCATCTGGCCCGGCGTACTCCCCAAGGACGACCTCAACGCAGGGCGCTTCGAGCTTGAGAAGCAGACGACGAAGGTGCAGTCCAAGTGGACGACGATGGAAAACCTCGGCATCCTCAACCCCGAAGACGAGATGGAGATATTGGAGCACGAGCTTGCCAATGAAAATCTGTACCCGAAGGAGGGAGCGGCTATGCTCGGCGCCGAGTCCCGCGCCCTCTCCGCTATCTCAAGCGCGAAGCAGGCGCAGCAATCTATGGAGATGCCGGAGATGGAGGGAGAGGGTGGCATGCCCCCAGGCATGGAGGGCGCGGAGGGCATGGGCGGCGCATTGCCGCGTGAGCTTGCCGGCGGCATGGTGCAGGGCGTACCCCCCGGCCCCGAAGCCGAACCGACCGAACCCGAAGCGTTGGAGCGTTCATACGAACAGATGTATTCGGAGTGATTTAAATGGGACTCGAAAGCGGGTACGAAAGAGCAAGACGGTTTGAAGAAGAACAACAGGCGCGGGCCGCTCCCAGGGAAGAACCGCAAATATCACCTCCTCCTTCTGCGCCCTTGGAGGGGCGACCTGCGCCTTCTATTCAACCGCGTGGCATAGGGCGCCGTGCTGAAGAGTATTCACAGCGCATGGCGCAGATAGCGCGGGAAATGGCGGCGCGTCAGGAAGAGATCACCCGCCGTTTGCAGGAGGGCATGAAGCCGCCGCAGGAGGAGATGCGACCGCCCGAAGTGGGGTACGCGGAAGGCTCGCGCCCCTTCGCCGACCTGCGCGAGTCCGTGATGAAGCAAGCCCTGGAAGCCGCCGGGAGGAAGAAGGTCACGCCCCTCACCACCGAACAGCGCGAGACTATGGGCAGGGCGAAGCAGGCTGAAGAGGCTTTCGGCAAGGCGGGCAAGGCGGGTTTCCGCTGGGGCGAGAAGTCGGCTGAAGCCGTGAGGAAAGCCGTGCCGCTCACCGAGATACCCGAGTCGGGCTTCGTCACGCAGCAGCAGCAGCAGCAGCTTGAGGGCATGAGCATCCCGTCGATCTTTAAACGCACCATGCGCCTCCTCGGTGAAGAGGGGTTCGAGCGCGATGTCAACTGGATAGAGGAACAGGTGGCATCGTGGGACAAAGACCCCCTGAAGCGCGAAGTCATGGAAGCGGTGCAAAAGGTACAGCCCGTCAAGGTTAAAGACCCCGATGTCGCCGCCCACCACACGCGCATCAGGCTTATAACCGCTGGCATAGATACGCCGGAGAAATGGCAAGTCCTCCAAGAGATGACGGACGTATATGAGCGCATAGATGACTTCTCTAAGAGGCTCACTTATTTCAGCCGAGATGCCGGGAAGAACCGCCTCTATGTGCCGGGCATGGAGAGCGGCAGTTCGGCGGGAGGTGCCGGCGAAGAAGCGGAGATACCAAGCCAGTTCTTCGATTACGACAAGAAGGACTTGGAACACATCAACGGCAAGACGTTCGCGGAGATATACCAGACCTCCAAGGTGGGTTATACCGGCCCGCTAGGTGCGTTCGGCGGTGGTGAGAATGTCACTACCACCGACTTTATCGCCAGGGCGCTCGACCCGCGCTATGCCGCCTACGCCGCCACGATGGATATGCTCGGGAGGCCCGCACCGGCCCCGACCTTCGGGCAGGAGCTTGGCGGGGCGCTGGCGCAGAAGGCGGGCTGGGTGGGCGAGAAGATAACACAGACTACCGAGAGGGTGGGAGAGTACAGCAGGCAACAGGCATGGTACAACCCCCTCAAGTATATCGCCGGGGCGATGGAGAAGGGCGGTAAAATAGCGCTCGGTGGGGGCAAGCTGGTGGTGGGGTTCGTCGCCCTGCTGGACGAGCTTATAACCGATGCCATAGGTTTCGGCACCACTCTCGGTGAGATAATCGCCAAGGAGATCGGTGGTCTTGTCGGCATAGGGGAAGGCGCAACGCAGGAGGACTACACCACCCTCGGCGTGCGCGGCCTTCAGACGGCGAAAGACATCATGGATCCCCTGCCCATACAATACGAGTTCGGTGAGAAGGGCAGCGGTTGGGAGTTCGGGTCACACGCCATACACATACCGCAGGGAGCATGGACGTTGCCAGAGGAGTTGCGGGAGTATGGCTTCAAGTGGAGCGATAACCCCTGGCTCGACATGGTGGTCAAAGAAGTCCTCTCGCTGCAATGGCTCCTGCCCGGTGCCACCCAAGCAGGTCAACTTCGCAGGGGCGGTTCCCTCATGGACAAGCTCTCCAACTATTCGGACGAGCTTGCCGATGCAGCAAAAGCCCTGTTCAAAGCACCTAGCCCCGAAAACCTCGCGGCCTTTCGCCGCGCCTTCGCTTCCTCTGGCATAGAGGCGAAGATAGTGGCAGAGTCGAGGGCCGCTTTGGAGGCGGGCGATATGTCCGATTGGGTGAAGGATACCGCGAGAGTGCTTGCGAAGGTGGAGGATGAACGCCAGCTCGCCAAGATAGCGGATAAGTCCATGCGCTCTGCCGCCGAGGGCGGTATATGGGAAGACATGGTGAAGCAATGGGACAGGATAAGCGGCCTCAAATCGACGGGCAGGTTGTCGGACGAGGCTTTGCGGGCGCGTGAATGGGGCAAGTGGCTCGACGAACAGATTGTGAAGGTGGGCAACATCCCCACCAGGCCGGGGCCGATCACCCGCTTCCCCACCACGCACAAGAAGGCATACGAGACGATGATGGAGGGCATAACCGGGGAGGCTGCGAAAAGCCCGCTCACCTATTCCCTGCGCCAAGCCTATGCGCGTATGCACCCCCACACCCTGCGTAACATAAATTGGGAGAGCGCGGAGGCACCAGGGCAGCTCTACGGCTACCTGCTCAACCAGGGGGTAACGCCGGTCGAGGCCAACCGTATCGTCAAGGAGCTTGTGAGCGCCAACCCGCTCGACCGTGGGGATGTCGTTCGCATGGCAGAGGAGTTCCTTGCCGGCGACCGCTATGCCGGGCTTTCCCGCGCCTACACCTTCTCGCAGATCCAGAAGCGCTTGCCCAACCTCGCGCCCGTCATAGACCCCTCTGACGCGAGAAGGCTCGCTAAGACCTTGGACGAGAAGATAGCCCTGGAAGACAGCCTGTACGATTCCATCCTCGCGCAAGCCAGCAAGGTCTTCAAGACGCCGGACGACCTCTCTGACGCTATGGGCACCAGCCGCGACCTCGATGTCCAGTTCAAGCAGCTCGTCAAGAGCATGCGGGACGGTGGGCACATACCCGACGATGTGGCAGATGGCTTCCTCGACCAACTCAAAGCCCTCGGCAAGTCCAAGGCCGCCTTCAAGGAAGAGGTCAAGGGCGTGGCGGGCAAGCTCGAACGCTTCAGGATGGCGGGCAAGCGCGGGGGCGGCGAGTACCAGGCGAAGGTCAAGCAGTACGGCAAGGTCGATGTCATAGACGAGAACACGGGCAAGAAACTCGGAGAGGTCAGTTTCGACCAACCCCTGACCACCAAGCAGCTTAACGTCATAGGTCACTTCGACCGCGATGCCTTAAAGGAGATATACCGCTTCCACCACAAAGACATGACAGCGTGGCTCAAGACAAAGGACTTCAGCCGCAAGTTCGCGGGCGAGGTGGAAACCGCGCTCAACCGCCTGTCGATGAAATGGAAGAAGTGGCTCATCTACCCGCGCTCCCGCTATGTCATGCAGACGTACCTCTCGGGCACGTTCAAGTCGATGCTCATGGGCGCGATAGACCCCTCGGACATGCGGGCTTACAACCGCCTGATCGAAAAGGGCTTTACGGTGCTGGACAACGGCATAGTGGTCAAGCTCTCGGATGATTCCCTGCGCGAGCTGGACGCCGTATATCACTCGGTCATGGGGAAGACGGCATACTGGCGGGCGCAGTACACGGGTTCCTGGCTCGTGGGCGACAGCGTTGACGACCCCGTACAGGCCGTCACCAACTTTATGAACCAGTACCTTGCCGATGATGGGGTGCGTACCTTGCTCAAGCAGGGCGACGATGCGTTTCTCGATTGGCTGCAAAACACGGAACCGGGGAACAAGATGCTCCGCACCTGGAAGCCGGTCATGGGCCTGGGCGACGATGCGAGCGTTGCAGACGATTACCTGCGCTCCCTCAAGGAGCTTTTCGCGCAGACACAGGACGGCGCACCGGGGGCGTACAGGGCGATGCTCTACTCGGCGGGGGTATCCGACGATGTGGACGACCTGCCCGATTACTTCAAGAACCTGCTCAAAAAGAAGCAGGCGAGGATAGACGCAGACGCGGCGAAGGCGGGCATCAAGCCCACGAAGGCTAACATCAGCCGTGGCGATATATCCAAGTACCTCGCCAAGCAGGGGGCGAACGAGCAATTTCATGTGCCGATGGTCAAGCACCCCTTCTGGTCGAGGCCGGCGAAACCGAAGGGCAAGGTGATGTCCTGGTTGGAGAAGGATGCGGAGAGCTTGTATGACGGCATATTCTTCCGTGGCGCGAATACCCCGCGTAAGTATATGTTCAAGTCTATGACGATGGACTACGCGAAGCAGCTCATGGGGCAGGGGGTTGACGCGGATAACGCTATCATCGCCGCTGCCCGTCACGCTGAAAGAACCGTGAACGAATTGCTCCTCGATTTCAGCCGCAAGATGGCGATAGAGCGCAAACTAGATTGGATGAGCCCATTCCTTGCCGCCTTCCGTCTCGACCTGGAAGCGTGGATCAAGATGGCGGCTGCGCGGCCCGGTATCGCCACCCTGCCCATCGACTACTACATCACGGCGTATCAGCAGAACCAGGACTTGCCGTCTTACCTGCGCTGGTCAGTTCCTATCAAGATCGGCGGGGGCAGGTACAACCTCAACATGCCGATGGTCTTGCTCGCGCCGTGGGCTTATTCCATGCCGACCGGCGGCAGCAAACCGCCCTACGAAGAGATAATGCAGGGCTTCATGGGTCCGATACCCCGCGCTGCCGTAGCGGAGGTGAAGGCTATCGAACCGCGCAAGAGGAAGAAAGAGCTTGAGGCCGAGCTTGCGCGGGGCAACCTCTCCGTGTCCAGGGAGCGCGAGATCGCCCGCGAGCTTGAGAAACTTGAGTGGCAGACGAGGGGCGCGTGGGGCGAGCTTTCGAGCGCCTTTATGAGCTACCCCAAGGGCGTGCAGGAAGGTTGGCTCAAGGGCACCCTCAAGGACAAAATAGGGGCGATACCCGAAGATGCACGCAAGCCTGGCTGGACAGAACCCATATTCGAGACGATGAGCGAGGGCGACAAGACGAAGATCCGCAAGCTCATGGGCAAGTACACCGCATACCACGAGGGCAAGGGCATGGCTGACCGCGACGAGGCTTTCCTGTGGGCGGTCGAACAGCTCTCGGGCGAGCCGTTCCTGCCCGGTCCTCTCGCGCCTATATCCGGCGCAGCTTCGGGGTTGCTCGGGAAAATCACCAGGCCGTCAGGCACATACTACCCCGAAGAGATACAGGAAGGGTTCAAGCGCACGGCACAGTCTTACCGTGGAGAGCGCGAACCATACTGGACAGACACCATGTTCGGTGAGGCGGGCGTGAGGCTCACCCCCTATGAGCAGCAGCGGCAGGACGAGGAGCGCAGGGTGAGGAACATCGGTTACGGCATGGAGCAGGCGCAGCGCATACCTCTCGACATCGCACAGACCCGCGAGCCGGAACGATACCCCGAATTCGCAGGTCAGGCGAGAGAGCTTCCCGATTGGTCGAGGTGGTCAGCGGAGGACAGGGCGAACAGGCGCAGGCTTGCCGATGCAGCGGTGTCGGGGGGCATAGACCTGGGCGAACAATTCGGCATGCGCCGCCCGTCAGATGAATTTTTGGAGAGCGTGGGCTATGAGGGCGGCATGCCCACCGAAGCGCTCAAGCTCTACCGCCAGTACGAGGAAGAGGCTAAGGAGAGCGGTTTCGGCTGGCGCGAGTGGCTTGAGAAGAAGGCGGCGCAGGAGAAACTTAATCCCGCCGAACAGGAACGCCTCATGTCCTTTGCCGACTTCTACCCCTACGGGCATTACCCCAACATGAACGCCGGCGGGTTCTGGTATGGGCCGTACCAGCAGCAGTTGACGCAGCCCTACTATGACCTCATCGGGGAGATCACCAGGCTCCGCGACCTCAAGGGCGGGCAGGGCGCGACCGACATGACACCCGCCGAGATAGATGCGGCGATAGCCCGCCTCGAAGCGCAAATGGCAGAGCTTATACGCCAGGGCATGCCCATACCCAACCTCACAAGGACGCTCGATCCCGATACGGTACGCAACATTTTGAGGGCGGCGAAAGGCTTGCCCGCCGAAGACAAGTACCAAGATGTCACCCTGACCACCGAGGAATTGAGGCGCAGGGCGGGGCTTCCTGACATGGGGGAAAGCACCATGCCATCGCCACCCATCGCGCGGCTGATGAGCAAGGGCATAGTGGGCAAGGAACTGGACAACTATGTGCAGGCTATGGTCAAGCTCACCAGCACGCCCTACGCGCAGACGAAGGGTAAGAGCAACGTCGAGGTGGACATGAACACCGCCATGCTCATATCGGGTATGACCGTGCAGGAGATAAAGGACAACCGGGCGAAGGGCGGGCTTGGCAAGCCGTGGTATGACGAGAAGACGAAGAAGGTATATATCAACTCCTTCCCGATAAACTGGCTGGACGAGGACACTCAAGCACTTATCCGCTCCAAGGTGGACGATGCTACATGGGCGAAGATCATGGCGAACGCC
>Ga0172377_10005885_pt1 | contig 12619 bp, 15 predicted proteins | sample Pumphouse3metaG_FD_119749 | JGI IMG/M metagenome (GOLD analysis project Ga0172377, IMG submission 119749) | Leachate microbial communities from a municipal landfill in Southern Ontario, Canada - Pumphouse #3 metaG | ecosystem: Engineered > Solid waste > Landfill > Unclassified | place: Canada... | reverse complement strand
GAGTAGAGAAATACGCAATTGGGATCAAATCGGCGCGGTCACGCTCAACCCTTGTTCAGCTGATGAGTTGAATCGAGAGAAAATGGGATGAAAAATACGACAACTAGCTTGAAAAACGCCGTTGTGCGGGAATTTTTTTATCAAACCAAATTGGGTTTAAGAAGACGTTTATGGATTTAAAAGATGACCACCAGGCCTGGTGGTGTTATTTAGTTGAGTGTGTTGACGGTTCACTTTATTGTGGGGTGACCAATGATTTGCCACGCCGTTTACAACAACATAATGGCGCATTGCAGGGTGGGGCAAAATACACTGCAACCCGTCGGCCGGTGAATTTAAAAGCCAGTTGGCCGCATCCAAATCGTTCGTCGGCGAGTCAGCATGAGTATCAAATTAAAAAGTTAAAAAAACTGCAAAAAGAAAAGCTTATAGAAGGATTTGAACAAACCCCTTTCAGTGATTGAAAGAGGTTATGGTATAAAACTTAGGTTGACGCGGTGATGTTGTAGCCGCCGTCAACGTAGGTGATTTCACCGGTGATGCCTGACGCTAAATCAGAACATAGGAACGCACAGGTGTTACCGACTTCTTCAATGGTGACGTTTTTGCGCAATGGGGTTGCCAACGCCGCTTTGTCTAACATTGAGCGGAAATCTTTAATGCCTGATGCCGCCAAAGTACGAATTGGCCCGGCTGATACCGCGTTCACGCGGATACCGTCTTGACCTAAATCAGCCGCCAAATAACGTACGGTTGCTTCTAAAGACGCTTTGGCAATACCCATTACGTTGTAGTTAGGTACGGCACGTTCTGCGCCCAAATAAGAAATCGTCATCACCGAACCTTGACGTGCTTTTAACATCTCATAACCGCCTTTAGTTAACGCGGTTAAGCTGTAGGCGCTGATGTCGTGTGCGATTTTGAAACCTTCGCGAGTAGACGCATCAATCATGCGGCCTTCCAATTCTTCACGCGGTGCAAACGCCACCGAATGAACCAAAATATCCAAGCCATCTGCCCAGTGTTTTTTTAATTCCACAAATACATTGGCGATATCGGCATCATTGGCGACATCTAACGGCAGCACAATCTTTGAGCCTAATTCTTCCGCTACGCCTTCAACGCGGCTTTTCAGTTTTTCGTTTTGGTAGGTCAAGGCGATTTCTGCGCCTTGCTCATGCATTTGTTTTGCAATACCATAGGCGATGGATTTATTGTTCGCAACGCCTACAATCAGGGCACGTTTGCCAGTTAGGAATCCCATAGATGTTCTCCGTAAATAACGCGTAATCAAAATTAAAATGCAAATAAAAACGTGGCGCCATTATAACGTGAAATTAAATTCGAAGATAAAAATGCTGTTTCAACGCGCACGATTCGCCTTATTAGCAGGCCTGGTGATGGGTTTGACGGCCTGTTCTGACCAGTGGAATACGCCCTATACCGAAACACAAACACGTGCAAACACCTTGTTTAGCGCATTTTCTGCGCCCCCCAAACACCTTGATCCGGTGCGAGCTTATAGCTCAAATGAGTGGGGCATTATTGCGCAAATTCTTGAGCCGCCGCTGCAATATCATTATCTAAAACGGCCTTATACGTTAGAACCCTTAACCTTGACCCAAATGCCAAAAGTGCGTTATTTAAATGCCGCCGGTCAACAGGTCGCGCAAGATGCCAAAGATTTGGCTTATTCTGAGTTTATTTTGCAGATCAAACCCGATATTCAATTTCAACCGCATCCGGCATTTGTTAAAAATGAGCAGGGTGAGTTGGTGTATGCGCAATTGTCGGCGGCGCAATTAAACGGGTTAAAATCGCCGTTTGATTTGCCGCAAACTGCCACTCGAGCGCTGACCGCCGAAGACTTTGCTTATGCGATCAAACGCATGGCGGTGCGTCAAAACCATTCACCGATTCTCGATACCATGAGTGAATATATTGTTGGGTTAAAAGACTTTTCTGAGCAGGTTTCCGTTGAACGTGCCAACGCGCCGAAAGACGCGTTTTTTGATTTACGTCCGTATCAGATCGACGGTGTGAAAGTGATTGATGATCACGAATTACATATTCGATTACATGGCGTGTATCCGCAGTTTTTATATTGGTTAAGCATGAACTTTTTCGCCCCAGTCCCGTGGGAGGTGCTGGCGTTTTATGCTCAACCAGGCCTGGTGGATCGAAATATCAGTTTTGATACCTTTCCGCTGGGTAGCGGGCCGTTTTATCTCGCCGAAAACAATCCGAATAAACGTATGCGCCTAGTCAAACATCCGCTGTATCAAGCGCAGTTTTATCCGACCGACGGTTTAGCCGACGGTATGCCGACCAGTTTATTACGTGATGCGGGTAAACGTTTGCCGTTGATTGACGAGGTGATTTATACGCTGGAAAAAGAAAGCGTGCCTTATTGGAACAAGTTTTTGCAGGGTTATTACGATGCCTCCGGTGTCAGTTCCGACAGTTTTGATCAAGCCGTGCAGGTGTCGGTGAGCGGCGACCTGGATTTAACCGGCGAGATGAAAACCAAAGGCATTCAAATGCGCTCCGGTATTGAACCGACGATTTTTTATCTGGCGTTTAATATGCTCGATGAAGTGGTCGGTGGTTATGACGCGGATAAACAAGCCTTGCGCCAAGCGATTAGTATCGCCGTCAATTATGAAGAGTTTATTTCGATTTTTATGAATGAGCGCGGTTTGGCGGCGCAAGGGCCGATTCCGCCGGGTATTTTTGGTCATGTGGACGGCGAGCAGGGCGTAAACCCTTATGTGCATGATTGGGTGGACGGTGAATATCAACGTAAATCGCTGGATTATGCCAAACAGTTATTGGCGCAAGCCGGTTATCCGAATGGCTTAAATCCGGCGACAGGGCGGCCTTTGCAACTGCATTATGATGCGGTCGCCAGCGGGCCGGATGATCGCGCGCGTATGGATTGGATGCGTAAACAGTTCCAGCAGCTCGGTATTGAGTTGGTGATACGTTCAACCGACTACAACCGTTTTCAAGACAAGGTGCGTAAAGGTGATGCGCAAATCTTTTTCTGGGGTTGGAATGCCGATTACCCCGATCCTGAAAACTTCTTGTTTTTACTCTACGGCGCAAACGGGTCGGTGGCGACTAATGGCGCGGGCATTAACTCCGCTAATTACGCTAACCCCGAATTTGATGCGTTATTTGAACAAATCCGCACCATGGAAAACACCCCCGAACGCCTAGCAAAACTGCAGCGTATGATTGAAATCGCGCGCAAAGATGCACCGTGGATTTGGGGTTTACACCCGCGTTCTTTGGCCTTGTATCACAGCTGGTATCAAAACATTTGGCCAAATCGTTTAGCGAATAATACCTTGAAGTATTTGGCGGTTGATGCCGAGTTACGTGTGCAGAAACAAGCCGAATGGAATCGTCCGATAAAGTGGCCGTTATGGTTAGTAGGCCTGGTGTTATTCGGCCTTGGTTTCTGGGCGGTTTGGGCGTATCGCCAACGTCAACAACAGCGCGTTATTACAGGAGACAACCCATTATGATGGCTTATATTGCGCGCCGTTTACTCTATGCGATCCCGATTCTGATTGGCGTCAACCTGATTACGTTCGTATTGTTTTTTATGGTCAATAGTCCCGATGATATGGCGCGTGCGCAACTTGGCGCAAAACAAACCACGCCGGAAATGATCGCCAGTTGGAAAGCCGAACGCGGTTATGACAAACCGTTATTTTTTAACGCCGAAGCACCAGGCCTGGTGAAATTCAGCGATACCTTGTTTGTTGAACAATCGCTGAAATTGTTTGTGTTTGATTTTGGTAAATCTGATGCCGGACGGGATATTGGCGCGGACATTTCTGAGCGTATGTGGCCAAGTTTACAAATTGCATTGCCGACCTTTGCCATCGGTTTGATCACTACCATCACCTTGGCATTGTTGATTGTGTTGTTTCGCGGCACGGCACTCGACACCGGCGCGATGGTGATTGCGGTGATGATTATGTCGATTTCCGGCCTGTTTTATATCATCGCCGGACAGGTGTTGTTCAGCAAAATCCTGCATTGGGTGCCGATTTCGGGTTATGAATCCGGTTGGGATGGCATTAAATTTGTCATTCTGCCGGTGTTGATTGGCGTGTTTGCGGGCTTGGGTGCGGGCACACGTTGGTATCGCAGTATTTTCCTCGAAGAAATTAACCGTGATTATGTGCGCACCGCGCGCGCTAAAGGCTTGTCGGAAATGCAGGTGTTGTTTAAACACGTGTTGCGTAACGGCATGTTGCCGATTCTGACCGGCGTGGTGGTGGTAATTCCGGGCCTATTTATGGGCAGCTTGATTATGGAATCGTTTTTTGGCATTCCCGGTTTAGGCAGTTACATGATTGATGCAATTAACGCGCAGGATTTCGCCATCGTGAAAGCGATGGTGTTTTTCGGCGCGGTGCTGTATATCGTCGGCCTGATTCTGACCGATATTTCCTACACGCTGTTTGATCCAAGGGTGCGTTTATCATGATGTGGGTATGGCTTTGGACAGACATAATGATTTGGTTATTGGTCGTCGCCTTGGGCTTATGGGGCTGGACGATTTCGCGTTCGCCGCAGGTTAAAGCGCAATGGATAGCGATTTTCCGATCTAAAATCGCCATGAGTTCGGCGATTATTCTGCTGTTTTATTTATCGATTGCGTTGCTGGATTCGTTGCATTTCCGTTTAGCTTTGCCCAATCAAACCGCAGGGCAGGCGGTGCAGTATTCCGGTCAAACCACCAGCGTATTGGATTTGGTTTTTAATGAAATTCGCAACCAAACCGAACGCACTTACTCCGCACCGTTTGCGCTTAAAGAACACAGCACCTCGATTATTAAAGACGAAGCAGGTCTGGTGCAACAGGTGCATTTGCCCTTAACGCACGCCGGTTCGCATTTGGATTCGGCGCAGGCGCGTAATCAAGATATTTTACTCAAGTCGTTATGGGCGGTTTTCCTCGCTTGGTTAATCAGTAAAGCCTTGATTAGTTTGCATATTTATTGGCGCGCGCGTGTCGCAAAAATCAGTTGGTGGCAACAAGCAGGCCTGGTGGTAAAAGGGCAAACCGATTTACCTTGGCGCACCGCTTATTTAACCTTTTCGCTGGCGTTAATCAGTTTAGGTTGGCTGTATCTGCTTGGACATTATTATCATGTGCTCGGCACCGATAAAGTCGGTGGCGATGTGTTATATCAAAGTTTTAAAAGTGTACGCACCGGCGTGTTAATTGGCGTGTTGACCACCTTGGTCATGTTGCCGTTAGCGCTTATTTTAGGCATCAGCGCCGGGCTGTTTAGAGGTTGGGTGGATGATGTCATTCAATACCTTTACACCACCTTAAATTCAATTCCGGGCATTCTGTTAATCGCCGCCTCCGTGTTGGTGATGCAAACCATTATTAGCAATCACCCCGAATGGTTTGAAACCGCTACCGAACGCGCCGATATTTGCTTATTGGTGTTAGTGTTGATTTTGGGTCTCACCAGTTGGACGGGACTGTGCCGTTTGTTGCGTGCCGAAACCCTCAAAATCAGCCAAGTCGAATACGTTACCGCCGCGCGCGCGTTTGGCGTTAGCCGATTTAAAATTATCGGTCGTCATATTTTGCCGAACGTGATGCACATTGTATTGATTGCGGTGGTGTTGGATTTCAGTGCGTTAGTGTTAGCCGAAGCGGTATTATCGTATGTCGGTGTCGGCGTTGATCCGACTATGCACAGCTGGGGCAATATGATTAACCAAGCGCGTTTAGAGATGGCGCGCGAACCGATGGTGTGGTGGTCATTACTCAGCGCATTTATTTTTATGTTTATCCTCGTGCTTGCCGCTAACCTGTTCTCCGACCGCGTCCAACGCGTGTTAGACCCGAAGAATAATTAGAAATATGCGAAACCATGAAGAATCCGATTGAGATTTTTAGTACAGATGATCAAAAAGTCAGTTTGCAGGTTTCTCTTGAAGGGGAAACTGTGTGGCTTTCTCAAGCTCAGATGGTTGAGTTGTTTGGGCGTGAGCGCTCGGTTATTACCAAACACATTAACAACATTTTTAAAGAAGGTGAGCTAGATAGAAATTCAGTATGTGCAAAATTTGCACATACTGCCGAGGATGGTAAAACCTATCAGGTGGATTTTTTCAATTTAGATGTCATTATCTCGGTCGGTTACAGAGTTAAATCAAAACGCGGCGTGCAGTTTCGGCAATGGGCAACCAAAGTGCTCAATCAATATCTAGTGCAAGGTTATGCCTTAAACGAAAAACGCTTGCAAGAACGCCATATTGAGTTTGAACAAGCCATTGCTTTGCTGTCGGCAACCCTAACCAATCAAGCCTTGGTGAATGACGACGGTCAAGCAGTTTTACAGGTGATTAGCGATTACGCGCGCAGTTGGTCTTTGTTGCAAGGCTATGACGAGCAAAGCTTAGCCGACAACAAAACGTCCCAAACGCAAATGGTGTCGATTAGTTTAGAGGCCGCACTCAAAGCCATAGATGCCCTTAAACAAGAGTTAATTTTAAAAGGCGAAGCCACCGCTTTATTTGGTCAACTGCGTGGTGATGGCTTAGCATCGGCGTTGGCAACTATTGAGCAAGGCTTTGGCGATGAGTTGTTTTATCCTAATGTCGCCAGTCGCGCCGCGCATTTACTGTATTTTGTGATTAAAAACCATCCTTTGGCAGATGGTAATAAACGATCTGGTTCGTTTTTGTTCTTATGGTATTTACGTTTAAATCAGCAATTTTTAGCCAAGCCGGTTGAGCAATTGATCAATGACAATACATTGGTTGCGTTAGCCCTGCTGGTGGCTGAAAGCAAGCCAGAGCAAAAAGCGTTGATGATTCGTTTAATAGAGCATTTTGTTTTGCTAAAAAGTTTTCAATAGAAAAAATACTCCGATAAAGGACGTTAAATGGCTTGGTTTGCGTCACCGATTATTTTAAAAGGGTTAGCTTGGGGTGCGGGTATCGCGGCGAGTGCGCTGGCGGGTAGCAAAACCAAGGATTGGGTGACTGAAAAGTTAGAGCAGAAAACCCGCGATAAAGTGATGGCGGAACTCAAACAACATTCAACCGACTATTTAACTCAACTAGAGCAGGACTGGTATCAAGCGTTTTGGCGTTATTTTGCGATTCAAAACAGCGTGCTGATTGTCGCGTTATTGCTGAGTTTTTGGTTTGGCCCTTGGGTGTTTTATGCAGGCCTGGTGGTGATTGTGTTGTGGAACGCGGTGTTGGCGTATGGCTTTAAAACCGCGTTAGCCGAGTTTATTCGCCATCGCAGTTTAAAAAAGTTATTACAGGCGCGGTTACGTCAGCATGTCGATGCACATTTACAAACCTTAACTGTGTTTGAGCAGCGTTGGTTAGATACGTTTGTGCATGAACAGTTGGATCAAATCTGCCAACACACTGCGCACCATCTGTATCCGCGCGTGCGGTTTGCGTTGTTGAATATCGGTTTAATGTATTTACTCAGTTTTGTGATTTTTCGCTTAACAATCATGCCGTTGGTTGATTAATCAGGCCTGGTGCTCAGCGTAGCGATGGATTTAATTTAGAGGAAAATGTTTGTGAACAAGCCCGTTTTGGATATACAAAATCTAGTGGTCAACGTCGGCGAAACGACCCTGATTGATCGCATTAGTTTTCAGATTCAGCCGGGTGAGATTTTCGCTTTGGTCGGTGAGTCGGGCAGTGGTAAATCGCTGACATCACTCGCCGTTATGCGTTTATTGCCGGATGCGTTATCAATAACGGCGGGCAATATTCATCTGCATCAACAATCGTTATTAACCTTGTCCGAAGCGCAAATGCAAAAAGTGCGCGGCAAATCGATTGCGATGATTTTCCAAGAACCGATGACCTCGCTTAATCCGGTTATGCGCGTCGGAGATCAAGTTGCCGAAGTATTGCGTGTGCATTTAGGTTTATCCAGCAAACAAGCGCGTGAACGCGTGATTGCGTTGTTCGACGAAGTCGGCATTCCAGAACCGGCTGAACGCATCAACTGGTATCCGCATCAACTATCGGGTGGGCAAAAACAGCGGGTGATGATTGCGATGGCGCTGGCGTGCGAACCGGATTTATTGATTGCCGACGAACCCACCACCGCATTGGATGTCACCATTCAAGCCCAAGTATTAAAACTGCTGAAAAAACTGCGCGATGAACGCGGTTTGTCGATTTTATTTATCACCCACGATATGGGCGTGGTCGCGCAAATGGCGGATCGCATTGCCGTGATGCAAAAAGGTAAGATTGTCGAAACCGCTCCAAGTGAGGATTTCTTCGCCAATCCAACCCATCCTTATACCCAACAATTATTGGCCGATGCGCTGCCACAGCGCAATTTCAAAGCCGTGCAAACCAATGAAACACTTCTGCATTTACGTGGCTTAAAAGTGCATTTTCCGATTAAAAAAGGCCTGCTACAGCGCACCGTTGGTTATGTCAAAGCGGTCGATGGCATCGACTTAGAAATTCGTCGTGGTGAAACCTTGGCATTAGTAGGGGAGTCCGGTAGCGGTAAAAGCACCATCGGCCAAGCGATTTTGCGTTTAATCGACAGCACCGAAGGCGAAATCCGTTATCAAGATGTCGATTTGGCGCAACTCACCGAGCGAAAAATTAAACCGTTACGCAAAAAAATTCAAGTGATTTTCCAAGACCCGTATTCCGCGCTTAACCCGCGTATGACCATTGGCGAAATCATTCGCGAAGGCATGGTCAGTTTAAACGTCGGTTCGCAGAAAAAAGCCGATCAAGAACAGCGCATCGACGAACTGCTGCAACAAGTTGGCCTATTGCCGGAACACAAACGGCGTTATCCGCACGAGTTTTCCGGCGGTCAACGCCAACGTATCGGCATCGCACGAGCGTTAGCGGTCGAGCCGGAATTAATTATTTGCGACGAACCCACCAGCGCGTTAGATGTCACCGTGCGTGCGCAGGTATTGGATTTGCTCAACCACCTACAACAAACCTATAACTTATCGTTATTGTTTATCACCCACGACCTGTCGATTATCCCGCGCATCGCGCACCGCGTCGCCGTGATGTCCGAAGGCAAAATCGTCGAGCAGGGCGACGTGCAATCCATCCTCGAAAACCCACAACACACCTACACCCAAACGCTGCTGGCCGCGGCCCCGAGTTTTCACCAGGTTGGTTAACTTGATTAAGAAAAATGTTTAGGAGCTAAAATGGCTAACAGAACAGAACAGAACAGAACAGAACAGAACAGAACAGAACAGAACAGTGTTGTATTACGTCTCGCCAATTTTGACGATGTAAACATACTTTATGAATGGCGTAATGACGAAGCTACACGTTTAGCAAGCCATAATTCAGAACCTGTTGCTTACGAAAACCATGTCTCATGGCTAAAAAATACATTGCAAAACCCTGATAGGATCCTGTATATCGCTGAGTTTTGGGGTAAACCGATTGGTACATTGCGTTTAGATAAAGATGGTGACTTTTATGAAGTTTCATGGACTATTGCGCCAACCGAAAGAGGAAAAGGGTTAGGAACAAAAATGGTCTCAAAAATTATTGGTGAAACCAACTTTAAATTAAGAGCAGAAGTTAAAGAAAACAATCTCGGTTCGAAAAAAATTGCTGAATTCAATGGGTTTGAGTTAACGGACATAAAATCAGGCGTTTTGCACTATATGTTGAATCGATAAATTATGTGGCGATTACCAATGATTCTAAGCCCGCTTTTTATCTTAATCGAAAATTTTCTCTTTAAGCACTAACCAGGCCTGGTAAAAAAATAAGCAGGTTATTTTAAAGCCATCGAAGGTAAGTTCAACTTTACACTCTGCACCCCAAAAGCGTTTTTGCAACAACAAGGCGTTTTAAAATGAACTATGCGTTAAGACTACCCGACTATTACAAAAAAGAAATCGAAAACCTCAAGGGTGACGTATCCATCAACCAATTTATCGTTAACGCTGTAGCTGAAAAAATTGCCTCACTTAAAACGGAGGATTATTTAATGCAGCGAGCGAAAAGCGGTAGCCGCGCAGATGCCTTGAATTTACTAATCCAAGTAGGTGATAGCCCTGCGGAAAAACAAGATCAGCTTGGTTGAGTGTCCTTTTAATTAGCTTTTGCGGATGGAGGGTTAGAAAGTTAGTACTCAACCCAATTTTCAACAGGTAAGCCAACCACACGTTCAAACTCTCTGGTATTGTTGGTAATTAGGGTAGCCTGTAGATTTATGGCGTGTGCGGCAATGAGCAGGTCATAACCTCCAATAACCAAGCCTCGAGACTCTAAATCTGACCTGATATCCCCATAAATTGCAGACGCACTTTGATCAAATTCAAACACCTGTAAGGGAGATAGAAACGTATCAACGGCGTGTTTTAGCTTTTGGCTATTCTTCTTTTTAACGCCGTAATAAAGTTCAGCCGTCGTGATGGATGACACACCAAGTGTGGCGGTTTTAGCCGCTAGCTCAAATCTGTCAACCAATCTTACATCTTGTGCCTTGATGATATAGGAAACAATATTCGTATCAAGCAGGTAAATCAAAACAAGTCTCGCGTTTGCGGTGTGGGTTGTTCTCTGGTTAAGTCTAGGTTTTTTAACAAGGGTAGCGCTTTACGCATGGCATCCCAATTATTTTGCAGAGATTGATCCGCATCCATATTTTGAACACTGACTTCACCATCAGGCAAACGTTTAATAAAGGATATGAGCTGTTGCCAAGTTTCATCGTTATTGATTTTGAGTGTTAAAGTGTGCATGACTTTATTCTCCAATGTTTAGTTTGATTTAATTTTAGCATACCAATCAATCTGCAAGCACAGTAAAAACCTGCTCAACAACTTATGATAAGTGGGTTTTTTTCGAAAAAATCCACTTGAAAAACGCCGCATCCGAAAGCCCCAAAAAACAAGATGCTAAGGATATGCTTGAAGTATTGAAACGTGCTGTAAAGCGCGAACTCAATCGCAAACGCGCACTAGGGCAATATGCCGTAATTTGTGAGGACGGAGTGGTTAAGAAGGTTCAGTTTTAGTATCACGACCAGCAAAGGATATTTTCACCGATTGCATTGAAACTAAACCTGTCATACACTGTAAGACGATTTTTTAGGAGAACAATATTATGGGTTCTTTAACGATTCGCTTGGATGATGAAACCGAACATTTATTAGACCATTTTGCACAGGCTCTAAATCAAAATAAATCGGCTTTGGCGCGTGCCGGAATTTTGGATTATCTGCAGCGTCAACAGCATCTTGAAGCGCAAAAGAGAGAGCTTGAGAAGTCAATCAAGGTTTCAAGCATTGAGGCGGTTCAAAAACGCGTTGCAGAATCGGAAAGCAGTTATCGGCTTTCCGATGAAGAGTATGAGCAGTCCATGAATGCGTTTTTTGCGCGTGAGCTTGGTTTGGTTCGATGAAGTTGATAAAAACTCGGTCTTACGTTGCAAGTTTGCAAACGGTACTTCGTTATATTGCATTAGATAATCCACCTGCGGCACTGAGTTTTGAGCGTGAGTTACAGGCCAAGTTTGAATTGATTAAAAATCAACCGCTTATGTGCCGTTCTTCCCATTACATAAATGATGAGGCTTATCGAGACCTCATTCATCAGGGTTACACGATCATTTATAAAGTTGAGCAGGATTCGATTGTTTTGCTTGATATTTTTAAATGGCAACAACGTTAAATTTAACCAGGCCTGGTTGAAATAATGAAAGGTGCGGTAAAGCGCGGACTCAACCACAAACGCGCACTAGGGGAATATGCCGTAATTTGCGAAAACGGCGTGGTTAAGAAGATTCAGTTTTAGTGCTTTGGAGTGCATATGGAAAGTTTAAAACCGATTACGCCGGGTGAACTATTGCTAGAAGAGTTTTTAGAACCAATGAAGCTTTCTAAGTATCGTTTGGCGAAAGAAATTAATGTACCGGCACAGCGCATTGGTGAAATAGTTGCCGGTAAAAGAGCCATTACCGCCGATACGGATTTGCGTTTGTGCCGTTTTTTTGGTTTGTCTAAAGGCTATTGGTTACGCGCGCAAGTTGAGTACGACACCGAAGTTGCCGAACAGCAACTGGCCGAAACGCTGAGCAAAATTACGCCTTACGCGCAAAACACAGGTTTGTTATCCGCTCAATGTTGAACTTAAAGTGGGTGATTTTTAGGTTAAAGGAATCGCTTATGATAGATGTACAAGGGATTAGCGGTTGAGTGAGCTTGTTAGCTTAAACGTTATATGACAAAAAAATTATGGAAAAAATTTCAAATAATCTTTTTGATTAAAAGGATTAAAAGGACACCCAAAATTAGGTTTGCTAATATTTTGTTTTTTTACTGTGAGACTATAAGTAGGTGTCTTTTTTGTTAGTTTTAGTGCTTCGTAATTAATGTAGCGGAAGCGTGTTTTATAGTGTAGTATAATTTTTGGGTATCAAATATGGGTGTCCTTTTAAATTTGCAGGTGTTGTGTTTATTACTAACTTTTCTGAAAGTAAAGTCATATATACTGTATAATTAGCGCATGAAATGTAAACGTACTTCAGATGGCCGCGCCATCGATCACCACTCACTTCAAGTCATGCGTCAGCAGGCGGT
>Ga0172377_10005883_pt1 | contig 12619 bp, 11 predicted proteins | sample Pumphouse3metaG_FD_119749 | JGI IMG/M metagenome (GOLD analysis project Ga0172377, IMG submission 119749) | Leachate microbial communities from a municipal landfill in Southern Ontario, Canada - Pumphouse #3 metaG | ecosystem: Engineered > Solid waste > Landfill > Unclassified | place: Canada... | reverse complement strand
CTTACATTTGGACTTGGTTTACAAGGAGTCTTTGGCTCTCCAATTGGTAAGACTGCTCTTATTATTTTGTCCTTTGGAACATTCAATATTTTTCTCAATGCTTTATTTATTTTTGGCATCTTTATTGGTGCTATTTTAGCCATCTGCTTCAATATCTCTTCATCTGTTATAACCACCAATGAAGTTGTCCAGTTATGCATGCCATATGGAGCTGATGCTGCTGAATTCAATATTGTTTTGATCTGCTCTTTTGTTACTTTTTTATCTGTAAATTTGCCGTGAAATGTATAACGATTTTCAAGAAACTTTACTTAATTCCATAGTTTGCCTCGTTTATTTATTAAATATCGATTTATGGTATTTTTCAAGTACCCAAAAAAAAACATCCCATAATCTATCCTCTACGCTAGACCAATCATGAGATGTTATATATTTTTAAAGAAAAGGTAATATCGTTATGGAGGTAAGACCCCTTCTCGTTCAAACTGACCATAAAATAACAAAAGATAAAAATCTTTTCAACTCATTCACAGTAAATATTTTAATTATTTTTTTCTTTATATTTTAAATTTGCAACATTTATTATTGCTGTTGCTTCACCAGCAACATCTTCTGAGAATGTTTCAATAATTATTCTTTCAATTTCTTTCCAATTGGCATCAACTACCTCCACTTCTGCACAGCCCTTAGGTGTTAGATTCACCTCAGTATTTCTTCCGAGATAATGTCTTTCTACGTATCCAAGTTTTACAAGTTTATCCAAAAAACGTGTTATTGTACTTGGCTTCATTCCAAGCTCCTCTGAAATTTCAGATGGGGTGTGTTTTCCAAGTTTACCAATGGCAATCATTGTAAAACCTTGAGTGGCAGTATAGTCAGTATCTTTAAACGCTTCATCTGCAATTGTGTTCAAATGTCTTGCTAATTGATTGGTTGAAAAATACATGCAATTATCAAATATGCTCATAATGTTTATCCTTATTAATATCTTCCTGGTGGAAGGTCTACAATAAAGTTATTTGTACATACATTTATTGTATGTTCAAGTAATATCAAATATTTGAACATTTGTCAATAAGGTGAGCATTTATTGACACTCAGATATTATTGCTTGCAGTGCAAACATTAATATATTCATCTCCTATGATACAGAATCTCTTTTTTTTGAAAGTTTTGAATATGTAAGACATTCTCTGAAATGAGAACAGAATGAAGATAAAAAAGTAAGGTAGTTTTCCTCTCAACTCAAACAAACCAAGCTTCACCTTCAAATAGTTGTCTGAGAATGTGAGCATTCTCAGACAATGGAAAGAATATATGTAAACAAAGATTTCCAGCTGTCATGATATTCATGATACAAAACGGTATTGATGAACGATTTAAGGAGTGTTCACATCATAAATAGGTCTGTTGATGACAACTGGAGAACTTCATAAAGTACTCCTTTGAAGTTCAAACACACAGTGGTCTGCAGGCAATTGATAATTGAGTAGATCATCATTATTTTCTGCAGAAGAAGAGCTTCAAAGAAGTTTTTTAAAAATTAATAACAACCAATTAAATCGTCAATCAATTGGAGTTAACTCATACATAAATCGTTTTTTTGTCAAACTTATATCAAAAATATGGCTCTTATATTTGAAAACAAAGAGCTCTGCAATATATTTATATACTGCTGAGCACAGGGGGATATTATAAATTAACAATCAAATTTGAAGATGAGGATCATCTCATACGTTAATTGTTGCTTAATAATGCTAAGTTTTTATCAATCAAGGAAATTCTCTGCTTCACACAATCAACAGATCTAAGTGGATCTTCAGGAGTGTTGAATGTGTAATCAATGAGTCTTTCTAAAGTGGTTGATGCAACATGAAGACGAGTATCACTTGATGCATAGTAGATGTAGACCATTCCATCATCCTCTATAATACCATTTGTAAATGCAACATTTGATACATCACCAATTCTTTCCTCACCTTTAGGTGCCAAGAAGTATCCACTTGGTTCAGCAATGACCTTGGATGGATCATTTAAATCTGTTGCAAATACATATATAACATATCTAAGACCAGCAGCTGTATTTCTCACACCATGTGCAATATGAATCCAGCCTCTATCCGTTTTGATAGGAGGAGCGCCCTCACCGTTTTTAGCTTCTGTTATTGTGTGGTATTTTCTAAGAGATGTCATCTTCTCCTCATCAATAACAGCATGAGTTATATCATCACACAGTCCAAATCCTATTCCAGAACCAGATCCTGTTTCAATGAAGCTATCCATAGGTCTTGTATAGAATGCATATTTTCCATCAACAAACTCGCTGTGGAGAACAACATTTCTCTGTTGAGGAGATCTGAGTGTGATAAGGTTATCAAGTCTCTCCCAATTCTTCATGTCTTTTGTTCTGATTATTGCAGCAACAGCTTTTGCAGCCGATAGATCATTCACACTGCTGTCCTTGCTCTCGCTGCAGAAAACGCCATATATGTAACCATCCTCATGCTCTGTGAGTCTCATATCATATACGTTGGTTTCTTCTTCATCTGTATCCTCAATTAGAATTGGTCTGTCATCGAATTTGAAACCATCAACTGGGGAAGAAGATCTGGCAACAGCAAAGAAGCTCTTTCTGTCCCAGCCTTCAACTCGGGCAACAAGACAGTACTCACCATCAAACTTTATTGCACCACTGTTCATGACTGCATTTATTCCAAGTCTCTGCTCAAAGAAAGGGTTTGTCTCACTGTCCAGGTCATACTTCCATATAACTGGTGCATGCTCTGCAGTAAGTACAGGATATCTATATCTGTTATAAAGGCCATTGTAATCATCAGAAATTTCATTCTTTCTATCAATAAGAGCATCCAGTTCTTCCTGCAGCTCAAAATATTTTTTATTTATCATCATCTAGTCTCCTAATCATTTCAAAGCACATTCTTCCATTGTGATATGGACATTTCCATGGCTCAACTATATCTTTACGGCTTGTTGGTTCTAAGTTCTTATCAAGATCCCAATACCACTCACCACCATCTCTCTTATCAACAACATACTTGTTTATGAAATCAAAAACATCTTCACTGGCACTCTTGGCCCCCTCAACATTCCATCTCTCATATGCATTGTAGAACCCTATGACACTCTCACTTTGAACCCACCAAACATAGGTCTCATCAACAATGCCATTCTCGCATTCATTTACAACACCACCATTATGTTCTCTGGCAATCTTCAATACATTGAGTGCGAGTTCCTTCAAAATAGGCTCTATCTTATCAGTGGACTCATCATCATCAATCAAATCAAGAGCCCAGCCCATGAGCCATGATGTTTCAATATCATGACCATATGAATGAAGGTCCAAAATTGAGCTGTAATCTTTATCAAAGAAAACTTCCTGACGTTTTTTTTCTCTGTTGTAAACATGCTCATCAAAGATGCTGAGAATTTCAATAATTGATTTTCTGACCCTCTCATCATGAGATGCCTCATACAGTCCTGCAAAACCTTCCAAAACATGAAGAAGAGTGTTCATTGTTCTATCAGCGATGACACCATTTTCAGATAGTTTGTCATTGATCAGAGGTTTGAAATCATCTGTGAAAGCTTCAAGATAGCCATCTTCATCACGGCACTTGCTCTCAATCAAATTATATAGGTCTGTAGCTGTTACAAGAGCCTTCTTATTTCCCGTTGCTCTGAAATAGGATGATAGAGCATATATTGCAAAAGCTATGTTGTATGTGTGCTTTGTTCTGTCCAATACTGTACCATCACGACTTACAGACCAGAATATGCCACCATTTATATCATCCAAACAGTGGTCCATCAAAAACTTATAAGTTTTATCAGCCTTATCACGAATCACATCTACATCTCCAACACCCTCGATAAGACAGTTGGAGAAGAACCACAGAACTCTTGAATTGAGAATGCAACCTTTTTCGGCATCCTCAATGTTTTTATGATTGAAATCCACTTGTCCAAAGACAGAGCCAAACTCATCATCATAGCATCCAAGCCAGAATGGAATTATCCTGCATTCAACCTCTTTTTTAAAATCAGAAGCTCTCATATCTATCTTCTTCCTATCTCTGTTTCTGCATCTCCAACTTTTGAATTGTCTTTGATAAAATCAATGACCTCATCCACAGTTGTGAATGCCAAAGCAAGATTTGTATCAGCTGCTCCATAATAAAGAGCAATTCTTCCTGTAGCTGCATCACATAGAGTTGCACATGGAAATGCTACATTTGGAACAAATCCAGTTGTCTCATAGAGCTCTTCAGGTGTGAGTATGAACTTTTCAGATCTATATTTAACAATGCTTGGATTGTCTATATCAAGAATTGCTCCACCGATAGAATAAACATAACCATTGCATGTGTTTGTAACTCCATGATAAAAAAGCAGCCATCCCTCTGATGTTTCAATAGGTGCTGCACCAGCTCCTATCTTGAGTCCTTCCCACCATGCATCTGTTTTTCCCATAACATGTCTGTGTCTGCCCCAGAATTCCATGTCTTTGGATTGAGATATGAAGATATCTCCAAAAGGAGTGTGTCCACTGTCACTTGGTCTAGATAGCATTGTGAACATGCCATCAATTTTTCTTGGAAAGAGAACTGCGTTTCTGTTGAAAGGTAAGAATGGATTTTCAACTCTGGTGAAAGTCTTGAAGTCCTCTGTTTTTGCAATTCCAATTGCAGCACCATAGAAATCTTGGCACCATATAATGTAGTAGATGCCTTCCACTTCAACAAGACGAGGATCATAAGCATACTTTGGCATGAACAGTTTTCCCTCTTCATCTACAAATTTTACTCTCTCATCTTCAATCTTCCAGTTGATTCCATCACTGCTGTGACCGATGTATATATAAGGTACATTGTTTGTCTCCTCTCCTCTGAGAGCTGAGATGAACTCACCTTTATAATAAATAGCTGCTGAGTTAAAAACACGAGCTATGTTCTTAGCGGGGTTTCTTGCTATGATTGGGTTTTCAGAATATCTCCAAAGAGGAGAGTTCATACTTTGGCTCGTTCTATCCTGCCACGGAATATTGTCTATTTTCTTTTCGTTGATTATTTGATATTTCATTTCTTTTCCTCAGTCGTTTTAAATTTATTAACCTTTAACAGATCCCTGGGTCAAACCACTGTAAATCTGATCTTGTAGTGCTAGGAATATTATTAGAGTGGGAATCATTGTGATGATAACACCAGCACATATTACCTCCCACTGTGTTCCATATGGTCCTTTGAATGCAAACAGTGCTGTTGATACAACCTGCAGGCTCTTGCTCTTCATGTATAAGAATGGAGTGTAGAAATCATTGTAGAATCCAACACCCTTTATTATAACCACTGTTATTATGGCAGGTTGAAGAAGTGGAAATATTATCTTGAAGAAGATCTGAGCAAATGATGCTCCATCCACAATTGCAGCTTCATCAAGAGAGTATGAAATCCCCTCCAAGAACTGCAGAAATATGTAGATTGATATTATGTCTGTTCCTGCAAACAGAAGAATTACAGACAGTCTTGTGTTGTAAATACCAAGACCAACTATTATTTGAAACACACTCATCTGCATTGTGATGCTTGGAATCAAAGATGCAAGAAGAAACAGAAATTTAACAGTCTTTCTGCCTTTGAATTTAAATCTATCAAGGATGTAGGCAGTCATTGTTCCTGTCAGAACTGTTGCCATAATAGATATTCCAACAACTATGAAAGTATTTATAAAACCTCTTGCCATGTTGCCCTGAGTCCAAGCTTTCTTGAAATTATCTAAAAATCCAAAAGAAGAAGGAAGCGAAAGTGGATTTGTTGTAAGAAGTTCTTTATTTGTTTTGAATGCTCCAAATAGAACAACCATCAGTGGAAGAAGAACTACAAGACATGCCAAAATCGTTATTGCATAACGGACAATCTTTATTGATGTACTTTGATCTTTTACGCCATTCATATTATTCCTCCTTTCCTTCGATGAATCTCTTTTGAATCACTGTAATTAGCAAAACAATCAAGAGAAGAACGACACCCATTGCAGATGCAAGACCTATTTTTTTATCTGTGAAAGCAGTATTCAATGTCTGCAGTACGAATGTCATAGATCCTCCGATACCACCAGTTATTATAAGTGGAGCCTCATATACACTGATTGCACCTTTAACTGCCAATATCATGTTCAGCGATATTATTGTTCTTATGTTTGGCATTATTATATGCTTGAACTGCTGCCATTTAGATGCACCATCAATATCACTTGCTTCAAAGAGCTCTCCAGGAATTGATTCAATTGCACCAACGAACATGATCATGTTGTTACCCATATATCTCCAAACTGAGGAGAATGTAAGTGACCAGTTAACCAGTTTAGGATTTCCCAGCCACAGAGGAAGTTTCTCTTGTGGAATTCCCAGTGCTATCAATAAGGCATTCAATGAACCATCACCTTTAAACAAGTAAAGAAATACAAATCCAATTGCAACGCCATTCAATAGAGATGGAAAGAACAGAACACCTTTGAAGAAATTTTTTGCTCTCATCTTATAAGAGAAGATGACTGCAAAATAAAGAGCAACTGCTATCTGAGCAATGGATCCAACGAAGTAATATCCACTGGTTTTGAATGCAGTAAAATAACGGGGATCAGAGAGCAATTTCTTGTAGTTGTCTATTCCTATGAATTTAGGATCTCTGAAACCATCCCATCTCCATGTACTGTATTGAACCATCTTCAACATAGGAATATATGTAAATATCATAAGAAGAATCAGAGGAATTGCTAAAAAGGCACATATTGTTATGCGTCTCTCCATCTCCATCTGTCTCAAAGGACTCTTTTCTTTCTTTTCGCGATGCTTGATCATCTAAGTTTCCTCAATAAGTTATTTTTAAACTGATATATTTTCAATTTAAGTTTGTTGTTGTTTTTTATCTGTTGTTGTTTTTAGAAAACAAACCACTCCAAGCTATTTTTGGATATTTCAGAGTGGTTTATATTTTAATAATTTATTTGAATGCTATTTCTCATTTTCAACTGCAGTCACACCTTCAGCCCATTGAGAGTTCAATTCAGCCATGTAACCTTCAAATGTATCATTTGATACACCGCGTGCAATATCAATTATATGATTCAATCTTTGACCATTATCATATAGAGTCACACCACTTTCAGATTGTACAGCATCAAGAGCACCAAGGTTCTCAGCAGTTGCAGGTTTATCAACAACAAATGTGATGCCATCGAAGTTTTCAAAACCTGCTGGCATTGGATCACTTGCAACAAGTGAGATACCACCTTCAGAGATAGCCCAACCAGAATCCTTTATCATGAAGTCGATGAAAGCACGACTTGCTTCAGGATATTTTGTATGTTTGTTGATACCAAAGCAGTAATCTGTTCCAGCACTTGCATATTGAACACCATTGATGTTGTATGGGAATGCCATATAACCAACATTTTCAGGAGTGTCATCTGCAGCTTGCATCTGACTTATTGCCCAGCTACCTAGAATCATGCATCCAATTTCACCACGGTTCAACATACCTTTAGAAGCTTCCCAATCACATGTTGTAGGATCTGCTTCATTCAAACCATTTTTAACAATATCATAAAGAAGTTTTGATAATACATAATGAGGAGAACCTGGAGCAAATGCATTTTTATCATGTGGAAGAATGTTGTTTTTGTAATTGCCATCACCAGAGATGGAACCAACAGGATGGTCTTCCCAACCATCTAGAGGCCAACCACTGTTTGCATTGGTGTAGTAAGGAATTGCATCAGTATTGTCTTTGATCAACTGAAGATCTTTTAAGAATTCATCAGGACTTGTTGGTAATGTTGTGATTCCAGCTTCTTTGAAAACTTCTTTGTTATATATAACACCTTTAACTGCACAGAAGTTTGCAAGTCCATAAACCTGACCATCATTCCATTTGCTATAAAGATATGATTCTGTATATCCATCATTTTTAACCAATTCATCAACTGTTCCAAGCGAGAGGAAATATTTTCCCAAAACATCTGTAGGAACTGTATCAATGATCATGCATACATCACCATATTCATCAGTCTGCATTCTTGTTGCCATCTCACCAACATAATCTGTAGCTGATTGAACTTCAACTTTTACATCTGGATATTTCTCATTGAACTTAGCAATAAGCTTTGCATATGTTCCATCATTATCTCTATCTGTTCGGTTTGTTAAAAATACGATATCCCCTTTGACTTCTCCAGTACCTGCTGTAGAAGCTGTCTCTTTGTTTCCTTGAGCAAACAAGCATGATGCACTTAACAAAATAGCTAACACAAATGTTAATCTTTTTCTCATCTCCAATCCTCCTATGGATTTTTGTTTTTAATCTGAAATTAAAGTAAATTATCAATACTTTTACCTAAATAACAACTTATTGTTATCTTGTTTACTTAAATTGTCAAGGATAATTTTAATATTATTTAAGTAAATTAAAATATTTTTAGGTAATATTTTATAGCTTTTATTAAGTTATAATAATAATTCATTGTGCTATAAGAAATAAAAAAATACACAGGTATTATTTATATCATCTATAGATACAAATAATTCTTGTGTATTACTTAAATTTTATTAATTACTATATTTATGTTAGCTAATTTATATCAATATATTACTTCACACTATCTCTAACAATTAGCTCAGTTGCAACCACAACTCTTTCAGATGCAACATTAGGATCTTCAATTTGTTTGAGAAGATGGGTCAAAGAGAGCTTGGCCATTCTTTCCATATCAACTCTTACAGTGGTGAGTTGAGGAATGCAATTTGTTGCCCAATGAGAATCATCAAAACCAACGATGGCAATATCTTGAGGAACTTTAATTCCCATATTTCTCAGCTGATTGATCAGCTTGTATGCTGTTTCATCGCAGTTGCAGACAAAAGCTTCAGGAAGCTTCTTGGGTAGATCAAATGAGAGAGCAATTGTTCCCTCTTCATCCCTATCTGGAATTGTCAAATTGTTGTCGATTGATATGCCTTTCATAAGAAGAGCTTTTACATAACCAAGATACCTATCCATGATGGAAGAGGTTGCTGATAGAGTTCCAAGATACCCAATCTCTCTGTATCCTTTTTTCAAAAGATAATTTGTGATTGCATAAGAGCCACCACAACCATCACTTGTAACCGAATCATCATCAAATAAATCCTGATGAAAATCGAGCAATACATATGGAATTTTTTGAGATGCAATCAGGTCGATATAAGGACGAGAGACCTCTCCCAATATTATGATTCCTTCTACCTTCTGATTAGAAACAAACTTTGGTAGTTTTGGAGCATATTCATCTTCACTTGTTATTATTTCAATCAAACCTGTATAGTTCTTCTGAGAACATTGAATCAAAAGAGCTCTCCACATCTCACTGTAAAATGCATTGTCACTGCAGAATCTATCAGCTACAGCAATTCCAATGTAATGCGGTTGTGCCAAACTTGTCCTTTTTTTGTTCTGCTTGGTATATCCCATCTCACTGGCTTTGACTAGAATCTTCTCTCTGACCTCATCGCCAATTCCTTCTTTACCATTCAGGGCTTTTGAAACAGATACAGTACTGATATCCAGCTCCTCTGCTATATCTTTCATTGTCACATTTTTTTCCATAGTAACTCCAATTTTGATGTCTATTTAACAATAATACACTTATTTTAAGTAAAACACAATAAATTTTACTTTACTTTTAATCATTTTTAAGTTATCACAGTTTCATAAAGAGGTATTGATTATGAACAAATTCAAAAGGCCAAACATTCTTTTTATTTACACAGATCAGATGCGATTTGACGCACTCTCCTGCAACAACAGCAGCTCACCCATTGAAACCAAAAACATCGATAGTATTGCCCATAATGGAATTAATTTCAAACAATGCTACACTCAGTCCCCAATATGTGGGCCAAGCAGAGCCAGTTTTTTATCAGGACTCTATCCAAGTGCAAATGGTATTGGAACCAATGGTATATCATACAATGAGAAATTTGATCCAATATGGAAGACGATGAAGCCATATGGTTATGAGACAGCTCAAATTGGCAAGCTTCATTTTCAATCTCATGCAAGAAGAGACCACAGAAATATGCCAAACACATATGGTTTTGATAGAGCCATAATAAGCGATGAACCCGGTTGCTATGATGATTGCTACACCAAATGGGTTGAATGCATTGATGATAAGCAGCTGCCCCTTATTAGAACTCAGTTGCCTCCAGCAGCTGGTCACTGGGGTAACAAACCTAACTACAGTGATGTACCACGAAACACTCATGAACCATATATTTTTGAAGGTGAAGATAGCTTCACCCACTCCAAATTTGTATCAAGTGAGAGTGTCCGTTTTCTGAAGGAAAGAGACAAAAATAAGCCATTTTTTGCAATAGCAGGATTTTATGCACCTCATCCTCCAATCAATCCACCAAAGTCATGTTTGAACAGAGTGGATCTATCAAAAATCATACCTCCTCATGTAGGTGATGAGGATGATATAATGGATGAATTGAAAGATTTAAGTGATGATGATTGGATCAAAATTAAATCATATTATCTTGCATTGACTCTTCATGTAGATGACTGTGTTGGTGAGATTCTAGGTGAATTGAAGGATCAGGGAATTGAAGAGAACACTCTTATAGTTTTCACAAGTGATCATGGGGAGTATCTTGGAGACCACTCAAGAATACAGAAAGGAATGCCAGGTTACGATTGCATAACTCATGTACCACTTCTGATGTCCTACCCTCATAAAATACCGAGAGGAATTGAAAGAGAAGGTCTAGTTGAGGCAATTGATGTTAGCTCCACAATTCTTGATTATTCAGCAATTCAAGCTCCACTTGATATGATGGGAAAAAGTTTGAGATCTCTAATAAACAATAAATCTGTACACCACAGAGATAGTGTTCTGACGCAGCATTTCACTCCTTATGGAATAAGGGAGACAAGAATCAGAACTGAAAAATTCTCTTATTATGCATCAAATAAAAACAAAGAGCTCTTATTTGATTTGGAAATTGACCCGCATGAGTTGAAGAATGTTGCATCAAATCAGAGATACAGCAGCACACTATCTTCCATGAGGTATAAGATGTTGATTAGAATTATGGACTCATCTTGTGCGAACACGGAAATGGAAGCTGAATATTGATAAATTCCTACTTTATAGGTATACTTAAAAAAATAACTTAAGGACAACATAAATGGAAAACAATGAAACATTAAATAATATCTATTCCCGCCGCTCTGTAAGAGAATATAGCAATAAAGAGATACCGCAGAGTGTGATTGATTCTTTGATGAAAGCAGGATTATCTGCACCATCAAATGTAAACAAGATGCCATGGGAATTTGTGGTGGTTGATGATAAGAAGATACTTGAGAGACTTGCAAATGCAACCCTCTATGCAAAGATGACCAAGGATGCACCACTTGCCATTCTTGTTTGTGGGAATATGGAAAGAACACTTCCTGGAGAAGGTAAGGATTCTTGGGTTGAAGACTGCAGTGCAGCAAGTGAGAACATTCTAATTGCAGCACAGTCTTTGAATCTTGGAGCTGTTTGGACTGGTGTATATCCAACACACGACAGAGTAAGAAATGTATCAAAGGCAGCTTATCTTCCTGAACATATAATACCTCTATCACTCATAGTTCTTGGATACCCAAAAAATTTAACCTTTGAAGAAAAAGAACTTCCAACAAATAGAGTTCACTACAATGGATTTTAGGACAAAGTTCATCACATAAATAAAATAGGCCGATAAAAAGTATTTCTAATTTTTATCGGCCTCAATTTTATTCTTTTTCTTATTGGCTAAGCTTCTACAAAACCCATTCTCTTTGAGATCAAATCAGCTGCCTGCTGCACTGCAAGAGCATTAATTTTGAGTAAGTGTTGGTCTTTTATATCCCAGCTTGTGCTGATATCAGCTATGATTTTATTTCTGTAATCATAAATTGGAGCTGAAACACAGATAACTTTCTCTTTGTTTTCTTCAATATCAGTGGAATATCCACGTTCTTTGTTTTCCTCTACAGCTTTCACAAGAGTCTCAACATCAGTTATTGAATGAGGTGTCAGAGAAATCATCTTCCGATTCTTGTACTTCCTTCTGATTTCATCAGAACTGTATTGCATCAAAAGAGCCTTGCCCAAACCAGTGCAATGAAGTGGCAATGTAAAACCAATACCACAGAAAACACCTTCATCAGGTCCACCCTTCTTATCAAGATACATGACATCATAATCATTCTCAACGCCTAAAAAAACAACTTGATTCAGTGTCACTGCAAGATTGTTAAGAATTTGATCAGCTTCAGTTTTCAATTCAAGACTGCCAAGTCTTGAACTTACCAAAGAAACAAATCCCAATCCAACTACGTAAATTTTGGAATTATCCAATTGAGTGACATAATTCCTATCTTTCAATACCTGAAGCAATCTTTAAGTTGTACTTGTAGACAGAGTCAATTTATTACTCAATTCTGTAAGGGCCATTCCTTTCTTAGAAGAAGCCAAAACCTCTAAAATATCAAAAACTCTATCTACAGTCTGTACTTTCTGTTTT
>Ga0172377_10005881_pt1 | contig 12621 bp, 13 predicted proteins | sample Pumphouse3metaG_FD_119749 | JGI IMG/M metagenome (GOLD analysis project Ga0172377, IMG submission 119749) | Leachate microbial communities from a municipal landfill in Southern Ontario, Canada - Pumphouse #3 metaG | ecosystem: Engineered > Solid waste > Landfill > Unclassified | place: Canada... | reverse complement strand
GCAATTGTTGGCCTGGAATTTGCAGATTTTCGAGAAATTGACAAAAAAATTATTGAGATAGACGGTACCGAAAATAAATCAAAACTTGGAGGAAATGCTACGCTTGCTGTATCGCTTTCAATCGCCGAAGCTTTAGCCAAAAGCGAAAAAAAAGAGATGTTTGAATTTTTGGCTAAATATTTTACCCAGTCTGAAAACTATACGATCCCTTTACCATATTTTAATATCTTAAATGGTGGTAAACACGCAGTCGGATCAACTGATTTTCAAGAATTTATGATTGTCCCAGTCGGCCTAGTGAGTTTTGCCGAATCTCTAAGAGCCGGCACTGAAATATATCATGCCCTTGGGAAAATATTGCTTGAGCGCAACTATCAGCCATTGGTCGGAGACGAAGGCGGTTTTGCGCCCTCTCTATTTTCGAATGAGCAAGCAATGGAACTTTTGATGATGGCGATCAAAGAGGCTGGCTACCTTGCAGGAGAGAATGTTTTTATAGCGCTTGATCCAGCGGCAAGTAGAATTTTTTATCAGGGAGTATATCAACTTCACCGTGAAAATCGAACATTTACCACTGATGAACTTATTGATTATTACAAAGTTTGGGTTGATAAATACCCGATTCTATCGATCGAAGATGGACTTGATGAGGATGATTGGAAGGGATGGCAAAGACTGACAGCTGAGCTCGGAAACAGGCTGGAAATAATCGGCGATGATATTTACACCACTAATATCAAAAGACTCCAAATCGGCATACAGCAAAAAGCGAGCAACGCAATTTTAATTAAGCCAAACCAAATCGGAACTTTGTCCGAGACAATTGACACTATAAATTTCGCAAAACAAAATAATATTAAATTCATGATTTCTCACCGCTCTGGTGAAAACGAAGACTCTTTTATTTCAGACCTAGCTGTTGCTGCAGGGGGCGGGATGATTAAATCAGGAGCACCATGCCGCACAGAAAGAACTGTAAAATACAATCGACTACTAGAAATATCAAAGATTCTTGGGGATAGAGCAAAATTAGCTGAAAGAGACACAAGCCAGAACTCCGGCCTTCAATAGAATTATAAAACCAAACAAAAATCCCCCGAGATATAATCCTGGGGGATTTTTGCGTTTTGATTCCTTAAAATCCTAAACTTTTTGCAACAGTCATAACTTTGGTGTAATACCTGCTTGAAGGATTGTACGACCAAAGCGAGGTTTTGTAGTTATTAATTTCACCACCGGAAGCTCTGAGATAGTTGGCAGCGGCGTATATGGCATCATTGACGTTAGAAATATCTTTAATGCCATCTCCATTACCATCTACCCCATAAGCTCTCCAAGTCGAAGGAATAAACTGCATCGGACCGGTAGCGCCAGAAGGGTTTCTTTTATATGTTGAACCAGAACAACCAGTTTCAACATAATGAATGGCCTTTAGTATACGCCAATCAATTCCATACTGCGCACCAGCCGACTGATAAATTCCATCGAAATCAGCGGGGTCATTGTAAACTATTTTACTAGCAGAAACTGTTACAACTTTTTTTGCGGCTTCGGCACGAGCTCTAGACTCAGCCTCGGCTTGCATTCTAGCTTCAGCTTGTACTTTTGACTCACCGGGGACAATCACTGGTTTTTTTTCAGCGATATTCACTATCCCGGCATTTTTGGAAAGTACAACCTTGCTGACAAATTTATCATTGTCAGTTGCAAGTGCCGGTATCAACGACAAGGGAACGATTGCACCGAAAAGGGCAAAAGAAGCCATTTTGGTGTAATGTGAATTGTCGGATACCAGTTTTTTAAAGTACGAATTGATCCTCTCTTTTAGCCCGCGCAAGGCGGTCATAATTCGAAGGGTCATGTACGTTATTCTGGCGTTCGCAACACTCACCGGAGTGAGCACACTTGCGCACAGAAAGTATTATTTTTAAAACAAAAATTGTCCGCTTTTACAGACAACTGCCTCATTATAGCACAGGACTAGTTATTTGTCAATACTCTTATAATATATTCATTTAAACTATAAAATACGTATATGCGTGATCAAGAGTGGCTAGAAAATCGTTTTGAATATATATATCGCAAGTATTTTGCTGATCTTAAGGCACCGAACCAAATCGAAATAAAATGGGGGCGACGATCCAGACGCCAACTTGGTTGTATTAAGAAGCAGCAACTAAGTACCACCAGTTGGCGGATGGCTGATCATTTTAAGCGCGATTTTGTAACCGTAATTGTCATAAATGGACTTTTCCGCGACGAAGCAATTCCAGAATTTATAATTGATTCTGTGATCGCTCATGAAATGTCACATTACGCACATGGATTTAACTCGCCATTACCACAAATTCATCGTCACCCCCACAAGGGGGGAGTGATAAAAAAAGAGCTTAATGCCCGAGATCTTAGCGCGCTAGAGCTCAAACAAAAAATTTGGATCAAGGAGAACTGGCAAAATTACCTGAATCAAAATTATCCACAAAAGTCTTCGAGGAAAAAGATCTATTATATCTTCCGGAGCTGACGTATTGTCAAACTGGCTTTTTTACCGTATAATAGAAATACACTAAACTGAAAGGCAGGTGATTGTTTTGATAGAGGTAAAAAGAAAGGGCAACGAAAGATTTGAATCACTTTTAAGGCGCTTTAATCGAGAAATTCAACAAAGCGGTATTTTGACTATAGCGAAAAAAAACCGCTTCTTTGAAAAAGAACCAAACAGAGTCATGCGGCGTGAATCAGCCATCAGAAAGAATGTTCGGCGACGGATTAAGCAGGGATATTAATATTCGCTTTGTTATTAGACTGGAGAAAATATGACACTATCCGAACAAATCAATAATGATTTTATCGAGGCCTTAAAAAACAAAGACAGCGAAAAGCTCTCGGTTCTTCGTATGCTAAAATCATCAATCAAAAACTCAGAAATTGCTTTGAAAAAAGCACTAGATGATCCCGAAGTGGTAAAAATTTTACAACGTGAGGTCAAACAAAGAAAAGACTCGATTGAGAGCTTTTTAAGTGCCGGGAGAGAACAATTGGCCGAAAAAGAAAAAAAAGAGATAAAATATTTAGAAAAATATCTTCCAGAGCAACTCTCAGATGACGATCTAACCGCTATTTTGGAAACTGTGATTGTTGAAACTGGTGCCAAAAGTATGGCTGACCTAGGAAAAGTAATGGCTTCGGCGATGTCAAAGGTTTCCGGGCGAGCGGACGGCAGCGCCGTTTCAGAAAAAGCTAAAGAACTTCTAACTAAATAAAATGGTTTCAGGAAACAAAAAAACCCTGATACTGATTCTGTTGTCCCTATTTATTGTTATATTATTTTTCAACTCTGTTTTTATTTTTCCCGCATTTTATGCCGAACCTCTGAGCTTCGGCACCTTAGCTGTGTTAGTTTTTACGATGTCATTTTTCTCAGCGGTAGTAATATCTACTCTTTTAGTTTATGTCCTACCCCAAATTAATACCGAGATTTCTCTTAGTAAAAAATTCACTCGGCTTGACAGTTTAAACCATCCGCTGCTTTTGAAACTTTCAACCCAGGCCCCTGGTAGTTACCATCATTCGATCAATGTTGCAAATTTATCTCATCAGGCCGCAAAATCAATAGGCGCCAACGCCGCTTTAGTTCGCATCGCTAGCTATTATCACGATATCGGAAAAATTATTCATCCTGAAACTTACGTTGAAAACCAAAATGGTAGGAAAATAATAAACAATAATCTCTCGCAAATTAATAAAGTCGCTAAAATTATTACAAACCACGCACTTTCTGGAAAAGAAATTGCCAAGGAATATGATCTACCAGATGAGATAATTCAAATTATTTCAGAACATCATGGAACCACTTCGGCAAAATTCCTTTTCGATCAAGCCAAAGAATTTGGTTCGCCGGATATAAAAAATTTCCGTTACCCTGGTCCCAAACCACAAACCGTCGAATCACTCATCGTTATGCTAGCTGACTGTATCGAGGCGGCAGCAAAAGGCCTGAAAGATTTAGATAGAGTCAATATTGCAAAATTAGTCGATAATACGATCAAAGAAAAGATTGATGAAAAACAATTTTCTAACATCAATTTTAGCTCCTCTGATTATCAAAAGATCAGAAATAGTTTTATAAAAACACTTCTTTCTATGTATCACCAGAGAATTGTTAATAAAGAATACAATGAAAATTGATTTCATTAAAAAATACAAAGGCATTTGCGATATAACAAAAGATGACGCCAATATTCTGGCGAATAAGGTTTTCAAAAATCTTCAATGCAATACCGAAAATATTACCATTGAGTTGCTTTTGGTTGAAAAAAACAAAATCCGAGAAATCAACGAAAAATTTCGTAAAGTTAAGCGAGAAACCGATGTTTTGTCGTTTCCACAAAAAACAGTAGAAAATTCTCCAGAAAAAAACATTGGTAGTGTTATAATTTCGCCTGAAGTAGCGAAAGAAACGAATCAACGGTGTGGTGATCTTTTTGTCCATGGATTATTGCATCTTTTGGGATATGACCACGAAAAAGATAAATCAAGATGGGAAAATGCGGAAGAAAGGGTGTCCAAGAATGAATTACAATAAATTCAGCATGCCAAAATTAGTGCGTAGTTTTCTTTATGCCTCTAGAGGGATAATTAATTTATTAAAAAGTGAACAAAACGCTCGAATTCACTTAATTTATGCGATTGTTGTCGCCTCGATGGCCTATGTTCTTTCAATTAGTCGGATAGAAGCGATTGTTTTGTTTTTCGCCGTTACCCTGGTAATTGCGACTGAAATCATTAATACTGCTATTGAAAAGTTGATTGACATCGTCAACCCAAAACTCTGCGCAGAAATTGAGTTTATCAAAGATGCTATGGCAGGAGCGGTTTTAGTTACAGCAATAATTGCACTAGTAGTAACTGTGATGATATTTTTACCTTATTTTAATAAATTTATCGCCTAAAAATGTTGCAAACAAGGTTTGAATCGGATAAAATGTTATGTGTGAAGAAGATAATTGATTAATTTTGGAGGGCAGGTAGTGAAGAAATTAGTTTCCGCTGGTCTCGATATAGGCAGTTCTAAAGTTGCAGTCACTATTATCTCTACTGACAACGGAGTCGTAGATGTTTTAGGTGTTGGTAAATCTGAAAGTAACGGCGTTAGGAAAGGGGTGATTGTTGATATTGAAGAAACAGTTTCATCGATATCGGCCGCGCTAGAAGAAGCAGAAAGAATGTGTGACTCGACAATTAGTAACGTCGTAGTCGGCATCAACGGATCTCATATTGAATCAGAGATAAGCAGGGGCGTAATCGCAGTTTCAAAATCCGACGGCGAAATAAATGAAAATGACGCTATCCGAGCAATCGAGGCAGCAAGAGCGGTTCCCAATAAACCTAACCGCGAAGTTTTACACGTAATACCAAAAACCTTCACTGTTGACGGTCAAGAAGGAATTACTGATCCAGTAGGCATGTCTGGAATTAGACTCGAAGTTGATACAAATGTTATAACCGGTTCATTATCAGCGATTAAAAATATTCAGCGCTGCGTGAACCAAGCGGGACTGTCAATTTCAGATTTGGTTTTTTCTCCACTCGCCAGCTCGAAAGTAATGCTGACAAAACAACAAAAAGAAATTGGGGTAATAATTATTGACATTGGGGCCGGAACAACATCATATGCTGTTTTTGAGGAAGGGGATCTAGTTTATTCAAAAGTAATACCTATTGGCTCCGGTCACATCACAAACGATATTGCTATCGGCCTTCGCACCAGTATAAATATAGCTGAAACAATCAAGATAAAATACGGCTACGCCTCACCAGACAAAATCGACGAGAAAGAAGAGATTGATTTATCTAAACTAGACAAAAACGAGAGTACCTCAGCCAGTGTAAAATATATTGCTGAAATAATTGAGGCCAGATTGAACGAGATATTCATGCTTATCCGCGATGACCTACGGTCAATTAATAGAGACGGCATGCTACCAGCCGGAGTAGTGCTAACCGGTGGTGGATCAAAGCTAGAGGGTATTGGAGAAATGATCAAAGATATTTTGCGCTTACCAACGATTGTTGGTAAACCGGCAATTGAGTTATCAGGCGTTGTTGACAACGTATCTGATCCAGTATATTCTACAAGTGCCGGTTTGGCTCTCTGGGGGATTGAATCTGGTAATGCAAGCCAGAGTAAAAAACCACTCACACCGGAACTTAGCGGTTTGATGGATAAAGCGAAAAATATGTTTAAGAATTTTTTGCCCTAGTTTTAACTACTTGACTTAAGCTGTTATAATACCGATTAATATATACTTTGTCTGATGGAATTTCCCAATAAGGAGTAATAATGGATAAAAAATCCGAGATGGAGGGGTTCGCAATAATAAAAGTCGTCGGCGTTGGCGGCTCTGGTGGTAGTGCTGTCACCAGGATGATAAACTCAAAACTCCGCGGCGTTGAATTCGTTACTGTTAACACTGACGCTCAGGCTCTCGCCTTCAACGAAGCACCGATCAAAATCCAAATTGGCAAAGAAACTACCAGAGGGCTAGGAGCTGGCGCAGACCCCGAAATCGGGCGAAAAGCTATCGAAGAAAATAAAGAGGAAGTATATGAGGCACTCAAGGGATCTGACTTGGTTTTTGTCACTTTTGGTGCTGGTGGTGGTACAGGTACCGGAGCAGGGCCTTTTGTTGCCGAAATCGCCAAGGAACTAGGCGCTTTGACAATCGGTGTTGTCACAAAACCATTTTCCTTTGAAGGCCAACGAAGAATGAAAATTGCAGAACTGGGAATCAACGAGATGAAAGATCGAGTTGACACTCTTATTACAATACCAAACGACAGGTTACTTCAAGTAATTGATAAAAAAACCTCACTTTTTGATGCTTTCGGAATTGTTGATGATGTTCTTAGACAAGGCGTCCAAGGTATTGCTGATCTTATCACATTGCACGGAATAATTAATGTTGACTTTGCCGACGTAAAGGCGATTATGTCCGATGCTGGTTCGGCACTTATGGGAATTGGTCGGGGCAGCGGAGATAATCGAGCAATAGAAGCAGCAAGAGCAGCAATTGATTCACCACTTCTAGAACTGTCGATAGATGGAGCCAAGGGCATTCTCTTTAATATTACTGGCGGTCCTGATCTTGGCATGTATGAGATAGACGAGGCGGCCAAGGCGATCACCGAGGCGGCCGACGGTGATGCCAATATAATTTTCGGGGCTATAATTGATGAGGCAATGCAAGGAGAGGTAAAAATTACTGTTATCGCCACCGGTTTTGAAACCGATTCATCTAAGTTGCATAAAAGACAACCTTTGACATCTCATCAATCACCAGAAATACCGGCCTCACAAATGATAACTCGCGATGATAGAAGATATGACGACGGTGAATACCAATCAACCAACAAAGAGGATAGGAAAATTGAAGATACCACAAAAGAATCCCCAGAAGATGATGAACTAGAGGTTCCGGCATTTATTCGCAGAAAATTAAGATAAGTTAGATTATTAAAAAATACTTGTTAACTCCAAGTATTTTTTAATTGAAGCAAGAAACATCTCACTTTGGAACAGGCAATTTTTGAAATCAATTTTTTTTTGTCGCTACCTAAGTGATTATATTTTCCATGTGAAAAACTTAAAAAAAATTGAGCTCAAATATCATTTGACTACCCAATATCTAGTACTAGATAATAAACAGGTAAACTACATATTGGGTATATTCTATGCTTTGTATTAGATGCAAAAAAGCTGAGACTAAAGTTGTCGACTCGAGAGATGACGAAAAGACGGTACGTAGAAGGAGAGAATGCCTGTCCTGTAAATTTCGTTTTACCACTTACGAAAAAAGTGAAATTCCAAATTTTAAAATCAAAAAAAGAAGTGGCGCTTTAGAAACATACGATAGATTAAAAATTTATCGAGGGATAATAAAATCACTTGAAAAAAGACCATTCTCTGAAGAAAAAGTTATGGCACTGGTAGACGATATTGAACAAAAAATTATCGCTCTTCAAGAAAATGTTATTGAATCTCATTTGATCGGAGAAATTGTCAGCCAAAGATTAAAAAAAATCGACGAAGTCGCATATCTACGTTTTATATCTGTATACAAATCTTTTTCATCAGCAAAGTCTTTTGCTAGCGAAGCAAAAAAACTTGTCTCAGATAAATCAAAAAATTAATTTGGAGGAATAATGCCGGAAAAAACTAATAATAAAAGTGAAGAGAAAGAGAACGGGTTATTTGAGATTGATATCAAGGAAAATTTGATAAATACTCCAAAAAATCTAAATGTGTCCGACGATATGAAAGAGCCATATCTGACAGAGAATTCTCGTGTGGTTCTTGAGAGACGCTATCTCAAAAAGGATAAAGACGGAAAAGTAATTGAGACTGCCAAGGATTTATTTTTAAGGGTTGCAGAAACAATTGCGAAGGCTGATATAAAATATAACAAAAATGCCGATATTGAATCACTGACTAAAGAATTTTATCAGATGATGGCAAACTTTGAGTTTATGCCAAATTCTCCAACACTAATGAACGCCGGAAGAGAACTGGGGCAACTATCAGCATGCTTTGTTTTGCCGGTTGGAGACTCAATGGAAGAAATTTTTGAAGCGATAAAGCAGACAGCGCTTATCCACAAATCTGGCGGCGGAACCGGATTTTCTTTTTCACGACTCCGGCCAGCGGGAGACAGAGTCAAAAGCACCTCCGGAACTTCTTCCGGACCGATCTCTTTCATGCAAGCTTTTAACGCTGCAACCGAAACAGTAAAACAGGGAGGTACTCGTCGCGGTGCAAACATGGGAATACTGCGGGTTGATCATCCTGATATTTTAGAATTTATTGATGCCAAAACCACAGAAGGAAATTTATCAAATTTTAATATCTCGGTCGCCATCACTGATAAGTTCATGAAGGCAGTAAAAGACGACAAAAATTACGATCTATTAAATCCGAAGAATAAGGAGGTTGTTGGTAATCTCTCTGCCAAAAAAGTTTTTGACAAGATAGTTGAAAATGCCTGGAAAAATGGAGAGCCGGGAATAATATTTATTGATAAAATAAACCGCTACAATCCGACACCAGAAATCGGAGAGATTGAAAGCACAAATCCATGTGGCGAACAACCACTCTTGCCATATGAATCGTGCAACTTGGGTTCAATAAACCTTGGCAAAATGGTTAAAGATGGTGATGGGCAGACAACATTAGATTACGACCGCCTCAAGGAGATAGTTTACTCCGCAGTTCACTTTCTTGATAATGTCATTGACCTCAATAATTATCCACTGGAGCAGATTGATAAAATTACACGGGCAAATAGGAAAATTGGTCTTGGGATTATGGGTTTTGCTGATCTATTAATAAAACTTGATATTCCCTACAACTCAGAAAAGGCAATCACTTTGGCAAAAAAAATAATGAAGTTTATCGACCGAGAATCAAAAGAGATGTCGAGAACTTTGGCCAAAGAGAGGGGATCATTTCCAAATTTTGAAAAATCAATATATAACAAAAAAGACGAGAAACCGCTCCGAAATGCAACAACTACAACAATTGCGCCAACAGGTACTATCAGTATAATTGCCAACGCTTCCTCAGGAATTGAACCACTATTTGCAGTTTGCTACCAGAGAAATGTGATGGACAACGATATACTGATCGAGGTCAACCCAGAATTTGAAAAAATTGCCAAAGAACAGGGCTTTTACTCTGAAGAACTGATGAAAAAAATTGCTGATAGTGGCAGCATTCATGAATTTGACGAAATCCCGAAAAAAGTAAAGGACGTTTTCATTACCGCTCATGATGTAAAGCCCAAGCAGCACATTGAAATACAAGCTGCTTTTCAGGAATATGTTGATAACGCAGTCTCAAAAACTATAAACTTTCCCAACTCTGCCACCAGAGAAGACATATTAGATGCCTACATGCTAGCGTATGAGACTGGCTGCAAAGGAGTTACTGTCTATCGTGACGGATCACGCAACGAGCAAGTTCTCTCAACTGGTAAAACTAAGAGTGAGACAGAAGGGGATAACACGGAATCAGAAATTATCTATGAAACAAAGGTTAAACCACGACCGAGACCACTTGTGGTTGTTGGTACAACAGAAAAAATTCCTACTGGACTCGGGGATATGTATATAACAATCAACGAAGACCAGGAGGGCATGAATGAGATATTTGTCAGGGTCGGGAAATCTGGTGGTGAAGCTGCAGCGATGAATGAAGCACTCGGCAGACTAATATCAATTGCGCTGCGATCCAGGGTAGAACCATCAATCATCGCCAAACATCTCAAGGGCATTAGGGGTTCTAACCCAGTTTGGCAAAATGGCGAATTGGTATTGTCTTGTCCAGATGCTATCGGCAAAGCGATCGCCAGATATGTTGAAAGATCAAAAAAATTAAACCTTGATTTTCAGGAAGATAAGACAAAAAAAACCGAGACTGTTAAAAAAAACCTCACGATTGATCAAGATCGGCTACTAACTGAAACCTGCCCTGATTGTGGTGGGCAAGTTGACTATGAAAGCGGATGTTTTGTCTGCCATGGTTGCGGCTATTCTAAATGCGGTTAACATTGGCCAATTTGCAACTATTTGATATCAATATCACCAAACAATAAAAATGTCTGCAAAAAATAATAAAATTAAAAAACCTGCCGGTCTAGTGATTGTCTACACTGGAGAAGGTAAGGGCAAAACAACTGCCGCAATCGGATTGGCAATCAGGGCCGCTGGTTGGCGAAAAAAAATTGCAGTCATTCAGTTTATTAAAGGCTATAAAGAGATAGGTGAATGGAAATTTTTAGAATCGATAAAACAGATTGATATCTACCAAACACATGATTCAAAGATTGCATCCATTGGCTTACCAAATAATCAACATAAATCATCATGTTTAAAATCATTAAAAATGTTAAAGACATTAATCAATAAAGACGAACATGACGTGCTGATATTGGATGAAATAAATAACGCAATTTCTTATGACCTCGTGGAGGCGGGGGAGATCATAAAAATATTAAACGACAGGCCGGTTAGACAAACGGTGATTCTTACCGGCCGAAATGCGCCAGAAGAAATTTTAGAAATTGCTGATCTGGTTACCGAGATGAAAAACATCAAGCACCCATATGATATTGGCATTCAAGCCAAAAGGGGAATTGATTACTAATCAATTTCTCATTGGCTAGGAAGCGGTACATAGACAACAAAAAAAGGAGGAGCTTAGAGATGGGTAAACCCAAGTACCTGCCAACAGGCAAAGTACTGGAGGATTCTGTTACCCGCGCTGCCGAAGTGGCGAAGTTCCTCCTGGAAGCTCGATCCAGAGGGGAATACCCGTTTGGCGGGAAGCACGATCCAGCAGCAATGTTCCTGGTAGCGCCAAAGCAGTTTGGTGTCAATCTGTCTGCCGAGGAATCGGCCCGATTGACACTTTTCTGGTCAATGGTTGATCGGGGCATCGACTCGCTGCAGTTCGGCGGCAAAATCGCCTATGATATCATCGCCAAAGGCGGCCTGACGGAAGTCGTAAACTGGCACCGAGAAGAAGAGCCTCCGCTCTACCAAAATGGGTTCGATGATTACTTCGTCGACCCATTCAGTGACGACTACGAGGAGCATTACCATCAACCAGAAGTAGAGCAAAGCCAGCCACAAACCCACTACGACTTGACCGCTGACTACCTCGTGTCTTGCGGTCACCCATACGCTGGTCAAGTTGCTAGCCATTGGGTACACAGTCACAACCGCCTGGAGAACAACTTTGGCGGCTCGGTGCTCTCAATGGTTGGAGGTCCGACTGGCGAGGTCTACAAACGCTTGCGGACAGAGTTTCCCGGTCTAGGACCGAAGACCACACCCCTTTTCCTGGCGAGAATGCAGAGATCAGGATTGGCCAGACACCTAGATCTGACGGAAATCGGTATCGCCGTCGACCGTCACGTGTTAGCGCAAACCCTCGGCTTTGGGCTGCTACCAAACATCCAGGGTCCAGTCAACGCCGACGCGGCAATAAACGCTTCGATCTGGCTCTGGAGAATGGCCTGCAAGGAACACTCCATCGATCCGGCTGCATTGCACGAAACACTCTGGCTTCAGGGAAGAATGCGCTGTCGCCAGGTCGACTGCGTAAACTGTCCGCTCTGGAACACTGCCTGTCAGGGACGGGTTTCTCTTGCGCTCTACAACGGAGAGGGGCGCAAGATCGATCCACGACTGATACTTGAGCCAAGGCAGCTCAGCCTAGACTTTGGGACTGAGATCGAGCCCGGGCCTCCGCCTGGTCCATACCAGCGGATAATCTCAATGTTCCTAGGGAGCTGTCAAATGCAGCTACCGCTCTCTTGCTTCGGCTAGCGTCCCGGCACCGCCGGGACGCATTATTTAAAAATTTGTATAAATAATTTTTTTTGTTATTATTTATTTGTCTTTAAGAAATTGGGCAAGTCCGGTGTAAATCCGGCGCAGTCCCGCTACTGTAAAATTTCTTCAGAAATTTTATCCCGAGCTTGTCGAGGGATAATACTGAATGAGATCAAGCCAGAAAACCGATTTCTTAAATAAAATCCTTCGGTCGAGAGGCGCTTT
>Ga0172377_10005879_pt1 | contig 12623 bp, 15 predicted proteins | sample Pumphouse3metaG_FD_119749 | JGI IMG/M metagenome (GOLD analysis project Ga0172377, IMG submission 119749) | Leachate microbial communities from a municipal landfill in Southern Ontario, Canada - Pumphouse #3 metaG | ecosystem: Engineered > Solid waste > Landfill > Unclassified | place: Canada... | reverse complement strand
TTGATGTTTTCTTTTGGAGTAAGACGAATATTTGCGATCTTTGCTCCGAGGTTAATTGTTTATACATGACAATACAAAATTAATTAATCTTAGGGAGATTTCGGTCTCCCTTCTTCATTTATGCATTGCTCATTGACGCTCACGGGGGCTGTCTGCCCCCTTGCCGCTTGGCTTCCCCCGAGTGTTTTCATGTTTTTAAAACAACTTTTTTGCACTTCGTTCTTGAATCTAGGTTTATTATATAAGTTACTGCTATGTGAAAATAAAAACGATATTTTATTTGTGATTTTTTTGCTTGTTGTATAGTTTATGAAGTTGTTTGTACGCCGTATGTCAAGAAACCATCTTCCTGACGTTAAACAAAGGTTAAAATGCGGAACATATTACCAATCCAGATAAAGACTTTATAACTTTGTACCACTTTTTAAGCTATTAATCATCTGGAAAAACATTAGTTAATAATGAATGGATTGTATATTGTAATATTTTCTGCCTTGGTCCTGCTTATATGTTATCGCTATTATGGGGCTTTTATGGCAGCAAAAGTGCTTGCTCTTGATCCCAAGAGAACTACGCCCGCTATTCTTCACAACGACGGACACGACTATGTGCCGACAAACAAATGGGTTACTTTCGGTCATCATTTTGCAGCTATTGCAGGCGCAGGACCTTTGGTTGGTCCCGTACTGGCAGCACAGTTTGGTTACCTCCCGGGTTTGATATGGATTTTGATAGGGGCCTGCCTGGGTGGTGCTGTTCACGACATGGTTATTCTTTTTGCTTCTGTGCGTCATGACGGACTTTCCATTTCCGAAATTGCAGAGAAAGAAATTGGTAAAACAACGGGACTTGTTGCGGCTGTTGCGGTAATTTTTATTTTGATCATTACCATGGCGGGTATGGCTATTGCTGTTTCCAATGCTTTGTTTAATAGCCCGTGGGGCGCGTTTACTGTAGGAATGACGATACCGGTAGCTCTCTTTATTGGTATTTATATGCGTTTTATCCGCCCCGGACGTATATCGGAGGCCTCCGTGTTGGGTGTTTTATTGGTAATTGCCTGCGTGGTTGTAGGTCCTTGGGTACAAACATCCGCGATAGCTCCCTTCTTTACGCTGACTCGTTCACAACTGGATATTATTTTACCTCTTTACGGTTTCATTGCGGCTGCCCTTCCGGTATGGTTGTTGTTGGCTCCGCGCGATTATTTAAGTACCTATATGAAAATAGGTGTAATCGGTTTGTTGGCCATCGGTATTGTGATTGTGCATCCGACCATTCAGATGCCTGCCATTACGAGTTTTATTCATGGTGGTGGCCCGGTAGTTCCCGGTCCTGTGTGGCCTTTTGTTTGTATCACGATAGCCTGCGGTGCCATATCCGGTTTCCATTCTATTATTGCTACCGGCACGACGCCGAAGATGATTACTAACGAGAAGGAAATACTCCCCATTGGTTTTGGGGCCATGTTGGCAGAAGCTTTTATCAGTGTCATGGCGTTGATTGCAGCAACTTGTTTACTTCCGTCTGATTATTTTGCCATCAATAGCAGTCCCGAGGCTTTTAGTAAATTGGGCATGCATGTACATGAGCTTCCTGCATTATCGGCGATGGTAGGAGAGAGCGTTGCCGGTCGCCCCGGTGGCGCAGTGTCGTTGGCAGTAGGTATGGCGCACATTTTTGCCACCATACCGGGTTTGAATCATCTGATGTCTTTTCTGTACCATTTTGCTATTATGTTTGAGGCCTTGTTTATCTTGACGATTATCGATGCCGGTACGCGTGTAGGACGTTATTTGCTTCAGGAACTTGGTGGTCATATTTACAAACCGTTGGGTAACGCTAATTGGAAGCCCGGTATTATCTTCACCAGCGCGTTGATGTCCTTTACCTGGGGATATTTGGTTTACGGTGGTTCTATTTCTTCCATTTGGCCTCTGTTTGGACTTTCCAATCAATTGTTGGCCAGTATGTCTCTGGCAATCGGGACCACAATTATTTTCAGAATGGGGAAAGGCAAATATGCATTGACTACTTTGATACCTCTTTTATTCATGTTTGTAACCGCATTCACGGCCGGTATTTACAATATTTTTGTGTTCTATTTGCCAAAGGGAGAATATCTGTTGGCGGTATGCAGCGTTGTCATGATCGTGTTGATCGTCTTTGTTATTGTCAATTCCGTTCGTTCCTGGATAAGAATATTGTCCGGCTCAAAAAATGCGTTGTCTACGGAGTAAATGAGAGAAGAACGGTGTTGATTGGTTTTGGCGAAGTCCGAAACTAACAAGACGAAGCAGTGGAATGCGAAGTTTTCAGAGTCTAGGTGTTTCTAAATATTTTATCTGAATTTACATATTTTACATGGAAAAAGGCGGAAAAAGTGCATTTCGAATTTCCAAAAGTGGAAAAACGGGCTCAAAATGGCCTATTTTTTCCGTTCAATTCATGACCAGTTTGCCTTTTTGCCCAAAAAGGCCCAAAAATGGAGGAAAAAGCGCATGCTGCGTGTAAAAAATAAAATGCACATTCACAGTATTTTAAACTAAAAATACCCATTCTATTTACACTATTTAAGAATTGACGTGGCACTGGTGGCACTGATGTGGCACTATTGCAAAACATTCAAAAAGAATAAGTTATAGTGGAAAGTGACACGTGCCACGTACTTTCTAAAAATCATGGGGGGATTTTTAGAAAAATACCTGATGGGAATATATATTCAAGTCAAGCCTCTCAGAAGTTCGCATTTGTAAAAACTGCAACAAATATATTTTGAAGCGTAACAAAGAAATTTTGAAACAAGTCGTAGAATTTTTCGGGACAGGTAGGGTCCATTTAAAAACTCTATAGGGCCCCTGCGCGAACCTTAATAGAAGTATGGCGAGAAAGTTAAATTGGGGCACAAGTCCTTATTTTTTATGGTTTTCGCAGGGATGCAATTCTTCTCTTGACATAACGATTTTTCATTAGTATTCAGAGATTCTATGATCCATGATTTTATTTACGAATTTGATCAGGCATGAATGACGCACTTTGAATTCATTTGAACTTTTTCTTTTCTAAGTAAGTCTTCTTTAAACAGTTGTCTTCATTTTACACTTGATTGTTGGTCCCTCGGTACGGACTAAAATAGGCTGTAAGCAGATTTTGTTCGTAATATAGTTGTAAATCCAATTATTGTGTGTATATTTGTTGCGGAATAATTGCAAAAACAATGATTGTATGGATGCTTATGCCTTAACAAATTCAGATATTATGAAATGGATGGGGAAAAAAATTCGCCAATACCGTTTACAGAAGAATATCAGTCAGAAAGAATTGGCTGTAAATGCAGGAGTTTCATTAAGCAGTGTGGCGAGTATTGAACAGGGACGCAGCGTGACGGTTTCCACATTCATATCTCTGCTTAGGGCGTTGGATGCTCTCCAATTGTTGGATGCATTTATGGAAGAGTCGGAGATCAGCCCTATTGAATATGCCCGGCTGTTGGATGCAAAGAAGCAGCGGAAACGGGCTTCGACAACTTTACAACGGGAACATAAAAGTGAATCGGAATGGTGAATCTGGCAAAAGTTTATATTTGGGGACAATATGCGGGAGCGGTATTGTGGAATGAAAACGTGCAGGCTGCTTCTTTTGAGTACGAACCGTCGTTTGTAGAAAAAGGATGGGATCTTTCTCCATTGATGATGCCCCTAACAGCTAATCGCACATACACATTCAGGGACCTCTCCAAAGATACTTTTTTGGGATTGCCGGGGCTTTTGGCCGATGCTTTGCCGGATGCTTATGGAAAGGCCTTGCTTGATCGCTGGCTTACATCTCAGGGTAGAACTTTTGCCAATCCCGTGGAACGATTGTGTTATCAGGGGAAGCGTTCCATGGGAGCCTTGGAATTCGTTCCGGCTCAGGATGATTACTTGGAACAGAGCTCTATCATTGAACTGAATGCTTTGGTTCAGATTGCGGCAGAAATCCTCAATCAAAAGACTTCGCTGGAAGTAAATTTGAAAGAGGATGCCAAGGAGGCTCTTGTAAATATTATCAGGGTAGGCACGTCTGCCGGGGGGCAACGGGCAAAGGCGGTGATAGCTTATAATGAGAAAACAGGAGAGGTGCGTTCCGGGCAGATAAATGCACCTGCCGGCTTCGAACATTGGCTTCTGAAATTGGACGGCGTGACCAATAAAATGTTGGGGGATCCGCAGCATTATGGTAAAATTGAATACGTGTATTATCTGATGGCGAAGCAGGCCGGAATTGAAATGATGGAAAGTAGGTTGTTGGAAGAAGGCGCACGGTCGCATTTTATGACCAGAAGATATGACCGGATGAGAGGAAATGAAAAACTCCACATGCAAACACTCTGTGGAATAGCCCATGATGATTATAAGATGTTTCATGCTTATTCTTACGAACAGGCTTTTCAAGTAATGCGTCGATTGCGTTTGCCTTATGTGCAGGCCGAGCAGATGTTTCGACGAATGGTTTTCAATGTGGTTGCTCGTAATCAGGATGATCATACCAAAAACATTTCTTTTCTGATGGATAGGACCGGTACGTGGCGCCTGTCACCGGCTTATGACGTTTCTTGGGCATTTAATCCTAAAGGTGATTGGACTTCGCATCATCAGATGTCTGTGAATCATAAATGGGATGACTTGACCCGCAAAGATTTTCTAACTGTGGCAGCTTCCATGCACATCAAACATGCAAATAGTATTATAGAGGACGTTTGTGATGCCGTGTCAAAATGGAGTATGTTGGCAAAGGAAAATGATATCCCGGCTGATGTGACAAATCAAATAGAGCAGACACTTTTATATCACGATATCTAAAAACGAAACGAAGAGACTCCTCTCACAAAAGCAGATTTTACTTGAAAAAGCAGCATTTGTGGGGAATATAGAGCGTTCTTCATAAACAAAATCCTATGAATCCGAAATTAATATACCCACGAAAAGGGAACAATAGTAAAGAGAGTGTTTATTTAAAATCTGTGGTGAAAGACCCCAATATCATTGTTGGTGACTTCACTATTTATAATGATTTCGTAAATGATCCCTGCGAATTTGAGAAAAATAATATTTTGTATCATTATCCGCTTTGTAATCAGGAAAAGTTGGTTATCGGGAAATATTGTTCGATAGCTTGTGGTGCGAAGTTTTTATTTACTGGAGGCAATCATACCCTGCAATCGTTGTCAACATATCCTTTTCCTGTCTTTCCGGATGAATGGGGATTGAACGAATGGGACTGTGTTCAGGCATGGGATAACCACGGCGATATTGTTATAGGAAATGATGTGTGGATAGGATATGAAGCCGTAATCATGCAAGGAGTAACAATAGGCGATGGAGCTATTATCGGTACGCGTGCACTTGTCACAAAAGACGTGCCACCTTATACTATTGTGGGTGGTGTGCCGGCAAAAGAGATCAAGAAGCGTTTTGATGATGCCGTCATCGGGAAGTTGCTTAAAATACAGTGGTGGAATTAGTCACCTGAAAAGGTGCGTGATAATTTGAGTAAAATAATGAGCGGGCAATTATAAGGAGGTCAACGATTAAGGGTACAAAATTGCCAAATTACGTAATATATTATTGTTTTGAGAAATGGCAATTTTACAAAAATAAATGATTAGTTTTGCAAATAGATAATTAATAATGGGCTGTGGAAAAAGACATCAATCGACTAAAAGTTGTATTAGCTGAAAAGAAGCGCACAAACAAATGGTTAGCAGAGTACTTGGGGAAAGACCCTGCTACTGTTTCAAAGTGGTGTACTAATACTACTCAATCAGGATTTGAAACTCTTCTGGAAATTGCTAAAGTGCTTGAAGTGGATGTAAAAGAACTTTTGAATTCATCGAAATCTGATATAAAATATAGAAAAATGGGAATATAAAACGATATGTACAATATGTCAATCACAGCAGGTGCAGCTATGATGAATGAAAATTATATTGTGGCAGAAGTATTGCTGGAATGTGATGACAACTACGTGTAGTCGATGGCCAAGCATCATGAGATGACCTCAGTCGAGCACAGCGAAACAAAATATTAAAATATGCCGAAGAAATGCTTGATAAAGTAAGAAAGATACATGCTTTCGAGCAGGAACTTGTGGAAATGGAGAGTCACAGAATGTTAATAAATTTAGACGAAGGAGTGAAAGCAAACAATTCAAAGTTCTACCCGTTAGTGGAAGTTATCAAAAGATTAGTGAATAAATGATGATTAAAATTAATTAATACATTCAATATGGATGAAATTAAAATAATACACTGCTTTATTGCTTCACCTAGTGATACTGCGGAAGAACGAGATATTTGTGAAAAGGTCTTTTCAAAAATTAACTCAGGAATAGGTGTTCCGTACAAATTCCATTTAGAATCTATTCGATGGGAAAATGATGTACATCCTGGTATCGGTTCAGATGGTCAAGATGTCATCAATAAGCAAGTTAAAGATAAGTATGATCTATTCATTGGCATCATGTATATGAAATTTGGATCTCCAACAAAACGATCGGATTCTGGTACAGAGGAAGAATTTAATATCGCATATGAAAAAGCTAAGGAACTTAAGAACTTAGAAATAATGTTCTACTTTAATGATAAGCCAATTTCCCCAACTCTGATTGATATTGAGCAATATCAAAAAGTAACTTTTTTTCGCGAAAATATATTGAAACAAAAATGCATGTATTCCATGTATAATGGTTTAGATGATTTTGAATCTAAACTTGAAAAAAATCTCAATCAATACTTTAATGATCGATTCGCATCTGTGAATAAAAGTGATGCAGAAAAGTCCACACGCATATCTTTTATACTCGGAGAAAGACTAAATAATGCTTTGAAATTATTTAATGGACAGCCACGTATTTGGATAGATCCAATAATTAGTAAGAATAATGAAATATCGATTAACCCAGATGATAATTATGACAAAAGAATTGAAATTAAAGATATAATCAATAATCCATCATCGATAATAATATCAGCTCCTCCTCAGTTTGGACTAACCTGTTTATCTCATTTTATGGTTTTAGAAGCATGGAAAAATTCAAAATTGTGGATATATATTGATTCAAAAAAAATTAAGGCCCATAATGTAACACAATACGTTGATAATGAATTTAATCAATTAGAACTCACAAGAGCAACACAAGTTGATTGTTTTATTATGGATGAATGGAATCCATTTGAAAATGGTTCTTTAAAGAAACTAAAAGCTTTGTGCGATGCATATCCTAACATACCAATTATTCTTATGCGAACCATTGAAAATTCTAAGTTTATTAAAGAAAAACAGGAGGATATTAAAATAAACAGAAAATTCGATACCTATTTTTTGTTAGCTATGACTCGTAATCAGATACGCCGTATCGTAAAAGAATATAATCAAAAAGTTCAAATCGCAGATGACGAAGCTCTACTTGAAAAACTATTAAATGACATATCAACACTTAATATTCATCGTACGCCCCAAAATTGTCTCACGCTTCTAAAAGTTGATGAGAAGAAGTTTGATAATAATCCAGTTAACCGTTCTCAAATGCTAGAAGATGTATTGTACCTATTATTTGAGTTCATGGATTATCCACGTTACAATTCTATGCCAGATGTTAAAGACTGCCAGTTTCTACTTGGCTATTTTTGTGAAATACTAATTAAGGAAAATAGAGTTTACTTTAGTCGAGACGAATTTATTAAAATAACTACAGAATATAGTAAAATTAATTTGATAGACATTGATGTTAATGTAGTTTTTGAAACGCTATATCAAAATCATATCATCACTAATGGCGAAAATAGCTTTTTCTTTAAATCTGGATTTTGGCTTCTATATTTTGCAGCGAGGCGAATGCATAGCAGTTCCAATTTTGCAGAATACATTTTTAAGTCAAAAAAATATCTTGATTATCCTGAAATTATAGAATTTTATACGGGAATTGACCGTAATAAAACAAACGCACTAAATATTCTCATGAACGATATTCAACAAACTTGTGATGCCGTATTTAGTCGTGTCGGAATTCCTGATAATATAAATCCGTATAGAAATGCGCATTGGCACCCAGATGATGAACACATTGAACGTATGCAAAAGGAGATAAGCGATAATGTTATGAGTTCTGGACTTCCTGAAACAATAAAAGACAAATATCAAGACAAACAATATAACCAACTTACTCCATATAATCAAAACGTGGTCATACATGACTTTTTTGAAGAATACTATGTCTATAATTTAATGCAAGAAATTAAATCTTCATCAAGAGCTTTACGTAATAGTGACTATGCAGATGCAGCTGTTAAGAAAAAACTTATGTCACAAATACTACGAGGATGGTTGCAGATTTCAAAAGTTCTATTTGCTTTAATTCCAATATTGGCTATTAAAGGACAAGCAGAATATGGTGGTGCAGGTTTTCTATTAACTGATGGATTTGGTGATACAGAAGAAGAGAGAGCAAAAAGGATATTATTCGTAATCCATACTAATATTGTAGCTTTTTTTAAAGACGATATTTATTCTTCAAAAATAGCGCCATTGTTGTATGATGCTTTTGCAAATGCATCAAGCCCTTTAATCAAACAAGAATTAGCAATATTACTGATTATATGTAAGCCAAACAAGTGGTATAACAAAATAGAAGATTATATAATTTCACTCTCCAAGGATTCGTTTTTTCTTTTTGAAATTGTAAATGAAATGTGTGCACAATACAAATTTGGATTTTCAGAAGAAATGGATTTAAGAGCTCTATCAAGATTAATAAAGAAGTGTTTAGCAAAGCATACTTTTGGCGTTAAGAATCCTTCACCAGGACAATTGAGTAAAATATCATCTTCATGTATTCCAAAAAGAGAAGAAGATGGAAATCAAAAACAATCTAATAAAGAAGAATTAAAATATAATGAATAGCGAAATACATTTACTACTCTAATGACAAAGGTAAATTGCAAGTCATCATCAAAGATGAAATGATATGGTGTACAGAAAGGCTATTTATTAAAATATTTATGATGTTATTTTACTGTTAATCAGTCTCTAAATACCGTTTTAAGGGACGACTGGATATCTATTTTATCTCGATACCATTTGGAAAAATATAGTGAAATATGTTGGCCATATTCAAATTGAAGGCGGTAACTCATTAACGGAATAGATTGTGACTGATAGTGAACGTGGAAAGATAGAAAAACAAATTAAAATGGTGGAAAAATTTTGCAGAACGGAAAGGCAATCACATCATATATCAATCAGATGATGGGAAGATTCGATTGGATGTTCAGTTGGAAAATGACAGTGTTTGGCTTTCATTGAAACAAATGTTGGTGTTGTTCGGCAAGTCAAAATCAATAATTAACGAACATGTTCTGAATATTTATGAAGAAAAAGAACTTGAAAAGGACAAGACAAAAAGAAAAATCGGAAATTCCGATTTTTCTACTAAACCAACTAATTTCTATAATTTGGACGTCATCATTTCTGTCGGCTACAGAGTGAAATCTATTCAAGGTACAAGATTCAGACAATGGGCTACCGCACGATTGCACGAATATATTGTCAAAGGATTTACAATGGATGACGAACGCTTGAAAATTTGGGGGTGGTATGTATTGGAAAGAGAAACTATTTAAAGAGATAATAGTGGAAGGCTCTGAAGAACACTATCAATTTATCTGGCTCGACAAGTGTAATGCCATTTGTTTTGTAAACATACCAATGACAGATACATTGGGCCTTTGTCGTGGGGAAAGTGTGGACTTCAATACGACACAGTTTATACTTGCGTCCATGATAAGAAAAGTTATACAATAACTCTTCAACCAATGGGTTCGCTTAAACTGCATGTAGCATGTAATTTTAATTATAATACTTGATTCCTTATTACGAACTTAAGTATTTGTAGTTTTACTCGTCAGCATCTTTCTCACGTTCCTCTTTGTTATTGCATCTTACAAACAGGGAAGCTATGTAGGCAGTATATGTACCAAATAAACCTACACCACTAATCATTAGTATGGTGCCAATGATGCGACCGCAATCAGTGACAGGGTATTTATCGCCATAACCAACTGTTGTGATGGTTTCGATAGTCCACCACAATGCATCACTAGCTGTTTTTATGTTACTGGTAGGAGATTGTTCTACACCTAAAATGGCAATAGATGAAAAGATTGTCATTAACACAGTAATCAAAAAAACAGACATCATAGTACCTTTAATTTTGCTTTTAAAAATATATCGGACGATTACTTCTGTTGATCTGAAAGCTCTAAGTATCCTTAATAACCTGATTAATTTAAACAAACGTCCATATCTCAAATAACTTAACGCTGGATGGAATGCTTGAAATTAGATCAATCCATCCTCAACGCATAAAAATAAGTTTATTCGGAGCCCGACAGAAGCTACGTATAAAATCTATTAGAAAAACGATACAGATTATATTGTCAATCATGTCTAATAAATCCATCATTTTTCTTGAGAGATGGCAGAATGTAGAGATGGATAATGCAGAAAATGAGTCTTATATAACTAAGTTGAAACAAATAGTGGCAAGCCTTTAATTGTTTCCAGTTTGCAGGCTGTCAGTATCAGCTTTTTGAGAGTTCTTGACACAAAATATGCCTTCATTCTTTTAGGACAATATGTCCTTTGGAAGAAAAACACAGTTTCCATTTTGATGTAAAGGAGGCTCTTTCAAGAACAGAACAATGTGAACTTTCTGTCCTCTTTTGATAAATGGCAAATAAGGGATAGATTCTTGAAGCTTTTTCTTAAGTCGTTCTGTATCTTCTTCCTTCGTCCACTTGCATTCGCCTATGAGCAGGTGTTTTTTGTCAAACGATTCGGCTACTACGTCCAATTCTCTCATTTCACCTTCTTTGCTGCCTTCCGGAAATATCTTGCCCCACCAGCGTGATGCTGCTTTATATGTGATGCCGCCAACGGTATTTCCGCTCACGTAGTTCCTGCATAGTTTTTCCCAACAAAAACCTACATATTGAGAAAATTGATTTTCAATCATATTCATGACCGTATCAAATCTTCCCAACTCCAATACAGATTGGTAGGGTATGACGAAACGATATAGGAAATTGATCAGGTTGTCCTTGATGTGATAAAGACCCTTTTTACTTTTTTCGAAACTTTCACCAAATGGAACTTCTCTTTCAACAAAGCCAAGGTCTCGAAGTTTTGCCAATGGTTCCGTAATGGTACCTGCCTCTTTACCTGCCCTTGAACCTATTTCAGAAATTCTGTTGGCTCCGTTTCCAATAATTGATAACAGCGTAATAGCCTGAACAGTGTCTCTCATGTCATCCTTTAATAATCTTTGTGGTTCATCATTAAGGATGCCCTGTGTGTCAAGAATTAGATTTTTGATGGCGGATTTCAAGTCCGAATAATCTCTCCTCAGCTCCCAGTATCTGGGGATACCTCCCCAAACGGAATACTCTTCTACTGCGCGGGATGCATCGACGCCTAATGCCTCTATTGTATAACCTGCCGTGATAGGTTCCAATTTAATTACCTCATTAGCCATTCCGTAGATGGGTGACTTTTTGTCGAGCAGCAGCCCGTACATGGATTTTTGTGAAGAACCGCAGATAATCAAGTCAAATCTAAGCACTTTCTCATTGAGGAGTTTCTGGATGACTGACGGAAGTGAATGGCAACTATCCACTAAGTACGGAAATTCATCTAAACAAACAATCGTTCTCTCTGGAATCTGTCTGTTCAATGCTCTAAGTAAGGTTTCCCAGTCAGGATACACAACCTTGTCGAAATCTTCTATTTTCAAAGCTGCAGTCTTTGCAAAAAGCATCCGTTGATTGATCTCCTCGGTGGTATCACTGAGAAAATAAATGTTTTTATCGGCAAGTTGCATAACCTGCTTGATGAGCGTAGATTTCCCGATACGCCTTCTTCCATAAATGGCTATAAACTGCGTATCCTCTCTTTCAAGAGCATTTCGAAGCCTTGCTACTTCCGATTTCCTATCAATAAACTCTTTGAATTCCATATCAAAATTAATTATCCGCCACGAAGATAATCTTTTTAAAAGATAACTGCAACGTATTGCTGATTAAATTTCTAAATTCTTGATTTTTGGTGTTGTATTTTACACTCTGTTTCTGAATAATGAATAATTTACTGCTCCCTTTTACGAGCAAACTCTTCAACAATCGTTGATTTTCCAACATGACGTGCGCTCTCATTGAGAAGAGCCGTCTTATCATTATTCTTCTTTTCCATTGAAGAATTCGGCTAAAAATCTTGAGCTTGAATATTCAATATACGTTCTGGCATCATTCTCATTATTATTTCATTGCAAATGTAACCAATATAATTATAATACTTTCCCGCAAATTTTTGATAGATGTAACCAGTATCCATCATTTTCATGCCTTCAATGGCTCGGTCAGTAAAGTTGGGGATTTAACAAATTGTTCCGATTCAGTCCTCAGAACATAAAATAAACTCGTTGCTTTCAAAGAATTGATTTGATCGTGTTTCCCCAATTTTTACATGCTCAATCAAAGTTGGTGACGCAGTGCGTCACAAAAGAAACGCAGTGCGTCATGAAAAAAACGC
>Ga0172377_10005878_pt1 | contig 12624 bp, 7 predicted proteins | sample Pumphouse3metaG_FD_119749 | JGI IMG/M metagenome (GOLD analysis project Ga0172377, IMG submission 119749) | Leachate microbial communities from a municipal landfill in Southern Ontario, Canada - Pumphouse #3 metaG | ecosystem: Engineered > Solid waste > Landfill > Unclassified | place: Canada... | reverse complement strand
TGTTTCATGGAAGTTCCTTTTTTGCAAAATTATATCTAAGGGATTGTTTACATATTAGCTAGTTATAAAGTTTAAAATATCTCATTTGGGGATTTATGCTTATTATTATTATTAGTGTGTTAAAATACCGCCAATTTCGATGATTGGAATGCACTAGTGTGTAACAATCTGTATTAAGGTTGAGAATGCTACAGGCATTAATGGGTAAGATCTTTGGAACTTCAAATGATCGTGAACTAAAAAAGTACGCTAAAAGAGTAGAAAGTATAAATGCTTTAGAGAGTAAGTATGAAGCTATGAGTGATGATGAACTTAAAGCTGCATTTAACGAGCTAAAGAACAGTGTTTTAGAAGATGTCAAGAGTTTAGAAGATGTCCTAGAAGACTCATTTGCAATTACTAGAGAAGTTGGTAAGAGAGTCTTAAATATGAGGCACTTTGATGTCCAGCTAATTGGTGGTATGGCTCTGCATGAGGGCAAAATTGCTGAGATGAAAACAGGAGAAGGTAAGACACTTGTTGCAACTCTTCCCATAGTTTTAAACGCAATGACTGGAAAGGGTGTGCATTTAGTTACTGTAAATGACTATCTTGCATCTAGAGATGCAACTGAGATGGGGCTTTTATATAACTTTTTAGGTTTCTCAGTTGGTATGGTGCTAGAGAGTAACTCTGAACCAGAGAAAAAGATAGAAGCTTATAGATGCGATATCACTTATGGTACAAATAATGAGTTTGGCTTTGACTTTCTCCGTGATAACATGAGCTACTCAGCTGAGCATATGGCTCAAAGAAATCATAATTTTGTAATAGTGGACGAAGTAGACAGTATCCTAATCGATGAAGCTAGAACTCCTCTTATAATCTCAGGTCCAACAAACAGAACACTAGAGGATTATAAAATAGCTGACGGTATTGCTATGCAACTTGTAAAAGATGAGCATTTTACTGTAGATGAGAAAGATAAAGTAGTTCTTATAACTGAAGAGGGCATCACAAAAGCAGAAAAGCTTTTTGGTGTTGAAAATCTATATAGTGTTGAAAACTCATCTCTTCCACATGCACTTGATCAGGCTCTAAAAGCAAACTATCTTTTTGAGGTAGATGTTGATTATGTTGTAAATGATGGCGAAGTTGTTATCGTTGATGAGTTTACAGGAAGACTAAGTGAAGGTCGTCGCTTCAGTGAGGGACTTCATCAAGCACTTGAAGCAAAAGAAAATGTAGAAATAAAAGAAGAGACTCAGACTCTAGCGGATATAACATTTCAAAACTACTTTAGAATGTATGATAAACTAGCTGGAATGACTGGAACTGCTGAGACTGAAGCTACAGAATTTGCACAAATTTATTCTCTTGATGTTGTCTCAATTCCGACAAACATTCCAATAACTAGAAAAGATTTAAATGACCTTATCTATAAAACAGAAAAAGAAAAATTTGATGCAGTTATTGAGACTATCAAGAAGCTTTCAAAAACAGGTCAGCCTGTTCTTATAGGTACAGCATCTATAGAAAAATCAGAAGCTCTGCATGAAGTGCTTAAAAAAGAAAAAATAGCACATACTGTACTAAATGCTAAAAACCACGCTCAAGAGGGTGAAATAATTAAACACGCTGGGGCTAAGGGTGCAGTAACTATTGCAACAAATATGGCTGGTCGTGGTGTTGATATAAAAGTAAGTGATGAAGTAAGAGCTCTGGGTGGTCTTTATATTATAGGAACAGAGAGACATGAAAATCGTAGAATTGATAACCAGCTTCGAGGTCGTAGTGGTCGTCAAGGAGATGCTGGGACTACTCAATTTTACTTATCACTTGAAGATAATCTTCTTCGTATTTTTGGTTCAGATAAGATAAAGTCTATTATGGAGAGACTTGGAGTTGAAGATGGTGAGTATATAGAATCTAAAATGGTTACTCGTGCAGTTGAGAAAGCTCAGATGAAAGTTGAAAACATGCATTATGAAGGTAGAAAGCAGATAGTTGAATATGATGATGTTGCAAATGAGCAGAGAAAAATAGTTTATAAATTTAGAAATCAACTCTTAGATAAAGAGTATGATATTTATTCAAGAATTGATGCTATTAGAGTTGACTACATTAATAATTTATTAAATACTTGTGGCATCTTTGATGGTGGAGATAAAGATGATTTCAATCTCAAAAGAGTTTCTGAAATTTTAAAAGAGGAGTTAAACTTCGACTTGAATATTGAGGATTACTCATCTTTAGAGTTTGAGGAGCTGCTTGAAAAATTAGTTCAAGTTGTTAAAAAATCTTATGATGATAAGATGAGCGTTTTAGAAGAAGATATTCGTTCAGATATTGCAAGAGAGCTTTATTTAAAAGAGTTAGATAGCGCTTGGAGAGAGCATCTCTACGCTATGGATAATATGAAAACAGGTATAAGACTTCGTGCATATAATCAAAAAGATCCACTCGTAGAGTACAAAAAAGAGAGCTTTAACCTCTTTGGAGAACTTATAAAAGATATTAAGTTCAACACTATAAAAACTCTTCATATAATTCAGTTTAGAATGGACTCTGCAGAGGAAGAAGCGGCTAGTGTAGCACAGCAGATTGAGATGCAAAGAAAATTTGATGAGGCTGCTATGATATTTAATCATTCACAAGATCAAGAAGCTCAAACATCTGAGAAAAAAGTAGCTAGGAATGAACCATGTCCATGTGGAAGTGGTAAAAAATACAAACAATGTTGTGGTAAAAGTGGTCCCAAGAAGGGGGTATTTGCCAAAAATGGTGTTTTAGCCTCTTGAGAGTATCTCTTGTTCCCTATCTTGTCAAGCGTTTTCTTCGCTTTGACAAAGATCAACCTTTCATCTTCTTATCTGCACTATTAGCTTTTTTAGGTATCACCTTAGGTGTTATGGTTCTTATTGTTGCCATGGCTCTTATGAATGGCTTTGATAAAGAGTTTAAAAAAAAGCTTACCATTATGAACTATCCATTAACTGTTATTCCAAAATTTTATGGAGCTGTTAATGAAGAGTTACTTTTAAATTTACAAACAAAATTTCCAGATCTTGAGTTTAGTCCTTATGTTCAGTCTGCTATTATGGCTAGAAGTGGTTCAAAGCTAGAGGGTGGATATATCTTTGGTGTAAACTTTGAAGATGAAGCAAAGGTCAATAGTGTCTTAGCAAAAGCAATAAATAAAGGGGAGTTTTCAAAGTTTGATGTGCTTGTTGGTAAGAGTTTAAAAGATGAGTTTAACCTATATATTGACGATAAACTTATGTATATATTTACTCATGTAGAACCAGGTGGACTCTCTGTTACTCCAAAGATAAAACGTTTTAAAGTAAAAGCTATCTTTGATTCTGGACTAAGTGCTTATGATAAAGCCTATAGCTACACAACTCTTTCTTCTATGCAGGCAATGTTAGGACTGGCATCAAACCAATATGATGGAATACATATATATTCAAACGATCCTCATAAAGATATCCTAAAAATCAAAGAATCTTTGCCAGTTAGTGTAAGTATTAAAGGTTGGTGGGAAGATAATGTCAACTTTTTTGCAGCACTAGAGCTTGAGAAAGCCTCTTTATTTATAGTTCTTATGCTTATAATTTTAATAGCTGCAATAAACATAATATCTTCTTTGCTTATGACTGTTATGAACAGAAGAAGCGAGATAGCTCTTTTACTTTCTTTGGGAGCTACAACAATAGAAATTAAGAAAATATTTTTGTATCTTGGTATAGTTATAGGGGTGAGTGGCATTTTAGCGGGAATAGCTTTTGGAATGAGCGGTTTATGGATTTTAAGTACTTTTGATATTGTTTCTTTGCCAAAAGATGTATATCCTACAACTACACTTCCACTAGATTTGAGCCTTAAAGACTTCTCTCTTATCGTAATTGGTGCATTTGTGATTGTTATTGCTTCTTCGTACTATCCTGCAAAAAAAGCCAGCGAGGTTGATATTCTTAGAGTTTTAAGAAACGAATAGTTTGAGTTTTATCATTTAGGGTTTAGGACGAGAGTGTTTATGGATGTTGGGGAGATTTAGAAACTAATAGTTTTATTTTTTCTCTTTTTCATCATCGCTAAACATCTCAAATGGTAATAGAAGGGTCCGCTTTATAATGTTCAAGGGAGCTACTATTATATCTTTTGCTATAAGACTACTGACTTCTGGGTCATTAAGTTTGCCACTTATCTTCATAGATGTTGAGATGCTATCTTTTCCTAGAAGGATATAACCAACAACTGGAATCTTTGAGACGCTACTGCCTAAATCTGTTTTCAGATTTAGCCTAAGATCTATGGTATTTTTAACATAATTTGCACTTCCATAACCAACTATATCCATCTCTTTTGAGTCAAGCGAGATATCGCTAAAGTTTAAAACATCATCTTTTGAATGAAAACTTACATAAGCATTGTTTACTTCAAGTCCATTTTTGCTATATCCAGGAAGAGAAAAAGTAACAAGAGAAGGAATGGTGTTTACAAAAGCAAGTATATTATTTAAGATTTTATAATCAACTATAGTTGTGTCTTTTATATGAACAAGCCCCTTATAATCATCAATACTTCCTTGCATAGAAAAAGATAGCATACCGCCTTTAAAATCAGAGAGGTAAAAGAGTTTGTCCATAAAATCATCTCCAAAACCATCACCATATAGATAAAACTTATCATCTTTTAACTCAAAACCAGCATTTCCAGTTCTATGTTTAAGCTGAACATTAATAATTTTGTTAAAGTATTGCAGTTGCATGGTTTGTGAGATAATATGTCTGTTCTCATCTATATAAAAATAACAATCTTTTGAATCAAATATAATGTTTTTTTCACTCCTTGATTTTGAATCTTTGTCTTTTTCTAATTTTTTATCATTTATATAACTAAGTAGAGCATTTATATTTATACCAATATTGTTGGCCCATATTTTAATATTTTCATTTATTCTAGCATCTATGGAATTGTTTATATTTAGGAGTATATCATCTGTACTATCATCTATATGACCTCGTATCACATAGTCTTCTATGGGTTTATTTTTGTAGCTTAGAAATTTATATGGATACTTTATATTTGCAAAAAAGCCTACATCTTTATCTTCTAGTCTTTTATAGATACTAAAGTCACCATTTGTTACATTATATTCTTGTAATAGTTTTGAGTTTTGCGATAATTTTTGCAGCGAGTTAAACTTTAATTTCCAACCATTGTCTTCTAAGCTAAACTTAGCATCAAAGTCATTTGCTTTTATTCTTGTTCCTTTTGCATCATGCTCTATATCTAGTTTTACAATTTTTTTTGAGCTAAAAATTTCACCTAAGTCATTATTTTCAAAATGAAGTTGTTTTAGATTTAGTACAGCTTTATTTTTATCAAAGTTATACGATGCATTAAATTTTGCATCTGCTAAATCTTTAACTTTAACTTTAGAAGACATCACTCTAAATTCATCTTCATCTAACTCTAATATAGTATCCTTAAGCATATAGTCTAAGCCCTTCGCATTAAACCTAATATTGTCATTAGAGCTTATAATGAGTTTTTTGTTATATTCTAACTTTAGCGAAGTACTTGATTGGTTCATCTTTACTTCATTGAAGTTAAAAGTTAATAAATCAATATCAAAATCTGCTTTTAAAGGGTTTAGCCTTAGCTCTCCAGATGCAAAAATACTTGCTACATTTTTCATCTGAAGATAAGCAGTTGGAATCTTGGCTTTTAGAGTCTCTAAGTCAAACAGAACATTTAAGTCATCAAGTTCAATAATTTTATCTTTATAACTCCATTTTGACTTTTCTATTTTTATGCTATCTTGTTTATTTGAAATAATATAAGTCGCTTTAAGTGAGTTTTGTTTTAATTTTAAAGCATTAAAAGAGATATCTTGCATATTAAAGTCAATTTTACCTTCACTACTTTTAGCATCATATACAACATCAACCACTGCAGTAGCAATATTTTTGTATTTTGCGTGCATCTTAGGTATTCGAACATCGTAGTTATCAAGATATACTTTGGTCTCATTTACATCAATATCTAAACCTAAATAGTTAAAGTTTGCCACATTTGCATAAAAAACACCCTTAGCATCTACATCTATCTCACGAAGCCCTACAGTTATTTTTAGATCAGTCTTAACACTACCGCTGTTTTGTAAGATTGGAAGCTTAATATTATATATATTTAAAAGATAGAGCAGGTCTTGATTTACCTTGCCATCAAAGTTTAAAAATAGACTAAGAAGTTCTTCTTTTTGAGAAAAATCTATTTTTAACCAGCTATCTTGTAAATTAAATCCATATTGAAAAGTCTCTTGTGGTCTTATATATAGAATTCCGTCTCTAAATTCTAGCTCAGTTTTTTGTGTTAATACAGGTTCAAGTTTTTGATGGTAGGTATAAGTAAGTTTAGATGCACTAGCTTTAACTAGGATATTTTTATATGCATGACTTAGTTTTTTATACTCAAGCCAACCAGATGCACTCTTTATCTCTAACTCTTCAAATGTGATAGCCTCATAAGCCCAATATCTTACTTCTTTAGGCATATCTATCATCTCCATAGTATGCTTAAGGCTTTTTATCTTCTCTTTTGCTTTTGCCTTATAAAAGAGTTTTTTTGTGTTGGCTATTGCGTAAGTTTTTAAAAAAATATCATTATTGATATTAATATTTAAGTTAGAGATAAGTTCTTTTTCATCTCCATCAAAGATTAAATTCCCATCTATATTGATTTTTTTCTTAAAGTGAGAAAAGTCTGTAATTTCAGCATTTAAGTATTTAGACTCATAAAAAAGGGAACTCTTTAGCGAGAACTCTTTTGATGATGCTATAAAGTATCCGTTTGAGCCGTTATTGTATAAAAACGAAGCATCTATATCGTTATAAGTTATTTCATTAATTTCAAATCTCTCAAACCAGTTATCAAAAAGAAGTAGAGATTTTAATAATTCACTAACCGTGTCAATGCTTAAATTAGTATTATTTTGTTTTGAATTTTTAGTGATTTTTAGCTCTTGGATGCTTATACTTAGTTTTTCATTCCATTTAATGTATAATTTCTCAATTTCAATATTTGGCAGAGATATATTTTTAATATATATGCCACTTTGTAGTAGTATAAATATAAGGCTAAGCGTTAAAAAAATGAATGATAAAGCACTAACAATTATAAAGTGGATTTTTGAGATAGTATTAATTATTATTTTATCGTTCATGTATTACCTAAATCAGCCTGTACGTAGTCCCAAGGTGGTGTTTATACCACAAGGCTCTATAAATCAGATTATAACACAACTGCATGATAATAACTACAATGTATCCAAACTAGATTCACTTTTATTAAGACTTATTGGTCATCCTCAAAGTGGTTGGATAAATATGCAGAATACTTACAACACAAGAGGTGATTTTTTATATAAACTAACAACAGCAAAAGCAGCACTTCAAAATGTAACACTTATCCCAGGTGAAACTACGCATATCTTTTTAGATAATTTGGCCTTGAAGTTAAAATTAAATAGAAGTAAACTTGAGAGTGAGTTTCTAAGACAAAGCAAGATAGAAGAGGGTGCTTTAGTTCCTAACACTTACAGACTACCGCTTGGCATAACTGAGAAAGAGTTGATTAGAATCCTTTTATATGAGTCAGACAAGCAGATGCAAAACCTCTCAATAAAACTTTTTGGGACTTACAATGAGAAAAAATGGTTTCAATTTGTAGCACTTGCATCTGTAATAGAGAAAGAATCAGCCAATATCAAAGAGATGCCACTTGTAAGTTCAGTTATTTATAACCGTATTAAAAAGGGTATGAAGTTACAGATGGATGGAACTCTAAACTATGGTAAATACTCACATACTAAAATAACTCCACAAAGAATAAGAGAAGATGAAAGTGTCTACAATACCTATAAGTATAGCGGTATTCCGAGCCTTCCTGTTTGTAATGTTAGCTTTGATGCTATAAGATCTGCTGTCTTTCCTGCTAAGACTTCTTACTTATACTTTATGAAAAACAAGAACGGTACTCATGATTTCTCACGTAACTATTCTACACATTTAAGCAATATAAAGCGTGTTACAAAATGAAACAAATCGGAAATATGCTCAAATCTTTAGACATGCTTTGAGTAAATTATTTATCTTAGTGTTATGATTGTCCTGTAAGTTTTTGTGGGTCACAGTTGTGATTATTATAAAAACAAAATATTAAACCAAGGACAAAAAATGTCAAAAATTATTTGGTCAAAAATTGATGAAGCTCCAGCTTTAGCAACTTACTCTCTTTTACCAATCGTAAGTGCTTTCACAAAATCTGCAGGCGTAGATGTAGTTACTAGTGATATTTCACTTGCAGGTAGAGTTATCTCTAAATTTCCAGAGAGACTAAATGCAGATCAAAGAATTTCTGATGACTTAGCAGAGCTTGGAAAGATTGTTCAACTCTCAGATGCTAATATCATTAAACTTCCAAATATTTCTGCTTCTGTGCCTCAACTAATGGAGTGTATAGCAGAACTTCAATCTCAAGGTTATGATATACCTAATTACCCAGAAGATCCAAAATCTGATGAGGAAAAAGAACTTCAAACACTTTTTGCAACTTGTTTAGGTTCAGCTGTTAATCCTGTCCTTCGAGAGGGTAATTCAGATAGAAGAGCAGCAGTCGCAGTTAAAAACTTTGCAAAGAAAAATCCTCATAAGCTTCGCCCATTTGAGCAAAACTCAAAAGCAAGTGTGGCACATATGAACGGTGCAGATTTCTACTCTAATGAACAATCTATTATCATGACAGGTAGTGGTAAGGTAACGATAGAGCAAAATGGAAAAGTTTTAAGAGAAATTAAAGCAGAAGATAAAGAAATACTAGATGCTATATTTATGTCAGCTTCAGCACTTCAAGCCTTTTATCAAAAGACGTTAGATGATGCAAAAGCGAATGACACTTTATGGTCACTTCATCTAAAAGCAACAATGATGAAAGTTAGTGATCCTATTATGTTTGGTCATGCTGTAAAAGTTTTTTTTAAAGATGTTTTTGCAAAGTATGGTTCAGAGTTAAAAGCTATTGGTTATAATGCAAATATGGGTCTAGGAGACTTATATAAAAAGCTAGAAAATTCACCTAAAAAAGATGAGATAATAGCTGCAATAGAAGCAACTTATAGCACTCAACCAGCTTTAGCTATGGTTGACTCTGATAAAGGTATCACAAACCTACATGCATCAAATGATATTATTATAGACGCTTCAATGCCTGTCGTAATTCGTGATGGTGGTAAGATGTGGAATAAAGATGGTAAAACACAAGAGTGTGTATCAGTTGTTCCTGATGCATCTTATGCAGTATTTTTTAAGGCTATGGTTGATGATTGTGTTGCAAATGGACAATATGATGTTACAACGATGGGTAATGTTGCAAATGTTGGACTTATGGCACAAAAAGCAGAAGAGTATGGCTCTCACCCTACTACTGTAGAGTTAACTGAGTCTGGAATAGTTGAAGTAAAAGATTCATCTGGAACTGTTTTAATGAGTCATGAATGTGAAGCAGGAGATATTTATAGAATGTCTCGTGCTAAAGATATTCCAATCAAAGACTGGGTAAGATTAGCTGTTGAGAGAGCAAGACTTACTGGTTCTCCAGCAGTCTTTTGGCTAGATGAAAACCGTGCTCACGATGCAAATATGATAAAAAAAGTAAATGAGTACTTAAAAGATCATGATACGACTGGACTAGAACTTCCTATTATGGATGTAGCATCTGCTACAAAATACACAAATGAAAGAGTTCGTAAAGGACTAGATACTATCTCTGTAACTGGTAATGTTTTGCGTGATTACTTAACTGATATGTATCCAATCTTAGAATTAGGAACATCTGCTAAGATGCTCTCAATTGTTCCACTAATTGCTGGTGGTGGACTTTTTGAAACTGGTGCTGGTGGATCTGCACCTAAGCATGTTGATCAGTTTTTAGAAGAAGGTCATTTAAGATGGGACTCATTGGGTGAGTTTTTAGCACTAGCTGAGTCTTTAAGATTTATTGCTCAAAAAAATGATTCTAAGAAACTAGCAGTTGTGACTGCAGCTCTTGATGTTGCTAACAACGCTTATCTTGATAATGACAAATCGCCATCAAGAAAGTGTGGAGAACCTGATAATAAAGCTTCTCACTTCTTTGTAGCTGGGTATTGGGCTGAAGCTCTTGCATCTCAAGGTGATGATGCAGAGCTTGCTGCTAAGTTTACTCCAATAGCACAAGCACTAAAAGAAAACGAAGCTAAAATCATAGAGGAATTACTTTCAGTTGAGGGTAAAGCTCAAGATATAGGTGGATATTATCATCCAGATGATGCCAAAGCTGAAGCTGCGATGAGACCATCAGAGACTCTAAATAGTATTATTAATTCGATATAATACAAAATAAAGTAAAACTATACGCATCAAATAAGCAAAAAAGCTTGTTCGATGCTATAGTGAAGATTTAAAGATTAAAGTGCCTAATCTTTAATTTTTCACTATTTAAATATCAAAAGGAGTATTATGAGAGGTAAGAGAGTAGCCATCGTAGGTGTTGGAAATGTCGGTTCGTCTGTAGCCTATTCTTTGGCAATGACTGGTTCTTGTCATGAAGTTATAATAAGAGCAAATGACGTAAACAAGGCAAAGGGAAAAGCGTTAGATCTCTCTCAAGCTGCTCAAGCTGCTAGAAAGCACACTGTTATTTCCGTAGCTGAAACACTAGAAGATGTAAAAGATTGTGATGTTGTTGTAATTACAGCAGGAAGTCCTCGACTTCCTGGTATGAGCAGAGATGACTTGCTATTAAAAAATGCTCAAGTTATGAAAGATATTGTAAATGTTATTAAAGTTTCATCTCCAAATGCAGTTATTATCCCTGTATCAAACCCTCTTGATGCGATGGTTTATGTGGCTTTAAAAGAGACTGGTTGGGATAGAAGTCGGGTTATTGGAATGGCTGGAATTTTGGATAGTGCTAGAATGGCTCACTTTGTCTATGAAAAATTAGGATATGGAGCAGGGCAGATTAGATGTGCCGTTATGGGTGGTCATGGTGATGATATGGTTCCACTTCCTAGATTTTCAACTGTAGCGGGGATTCCACTTACTGATTTATTAACTTGGGATGAGATAAATGAGATAGTTGAGAAAACTAAAAAAGGTGGAGCTGAGATAGTTGAACTTCTTCAAGATGGAAGTGCTTACTATGCACCCGCAAAATCAACTGCACTTATGGTTGAAGCAGTTTTGACTGATACAAAGCAGATATATCCATGTGCTGTAATGCTAAAAGGTGAGTATGGTTATAGTGATGTTGTAAGTGGAGTTCCAGTTATGATTGGTGCTATGGGAGTTGAAAAAGTTATAGAAGCTAACCTTAATGATGATCAAGATAGAAAGTTTGCAAAGTCTGTAGGAAGTGTTAAAGAGCTTATAGATGCTCTTTATACTAATAAATTTTATACTAAATAATATTAGAGTCATTTTTGTGACTCTTCTTTCTTACAAAATCCCCAATTTCATTTGCTTTACCATAAGTTATAAAAATACATTTAATGGATTTTTTTCAAAGCTAAATCGTGATATTATAAAAAATACAAAATTACAACAAAATTATAATGCAAACAAATAGACTATTAATAAAAGGAAAAGATAATGGTAGGTAGAAAAGTAGGTATAGTAGGAGCTGGCTCAGTTGGAGCTACAGCAGCTTATAGCTTAACCATGACTGGAAGATGCCACGAGGTTATACTTTATGATATAGAAAGTGACATAACAATTGGAAAGGCTATGGACATTGGACAATCTACAAGCTACTCTCCAAAGGGAACTATAGTAACAGCGGCTCTGGACCCAAGTGAACTAAAAGATTGTGACATTGTTGTCATTACGGCAGGAGTACCACGAAAAGGTGATATGACTAGAGCTGATTTACTTGTAATAAATGCAAAAATTATGAAAGAAGTAGTTGAAAATGTTATGCAATACTCTCCAAATGCCATAATACTTTGTGTATCTAACCCTCTTGATATTATGACTTATGTTATTCATAAGATGACAAACTGGGATAGAAGCAGAATTATAGGTATGGCTGGAGCATTAGATGGTTCTAGGATGGCTTATGAAATACATAAAAAAGTTGGCTTTGGTTCAGGTCAAGTTAAGGGAATGCTTATTGGTGATCATGGACAAAACATGATCCCAATGCCTGAGATATCTTCAGTTGGAGGTGTTCCTTTAAAACAGATTGTTACAAAACGAGACATGCAAGATATTATTGCTAGAACAAAAGAAGGTGGTGCGCAAATAGTTAAACATCTTGGTACTTCAGCTTATTATGCACCTGGTCGTGCAGTCGCAGTTATGGTTGAGGCTATACTTGATGATTCTCAAATAGTGATTCCATCATCTGTACTTCTTGATGGGGAATATGGATATACTGATGTTTGCGTTGGTGTTCCTGTAGTTTTAGGTGGTAAGGGAGTTGAAAAAATTATTGAGCTGGAACTAGATAATGAGACAAAAGCAAAGTTTAAAATCTCTGTTGACTCCATAAGAGATGGTATAGAGATTTTAGATAAAAGCAATTTTTTTGTGTAGA
>Ga0172377_10005877_pt1 | contig 12625 bp, 16 predicted proteins | sample Pumphouse3metaG_FD_119749 | JGI IMG/M metagenome (GOLD analysis project Ga0172377, IMG submission 119749) | Leachate microbial communities from a municipal landfill in Southern Ontario, Canada - Pumphouse #3 metaG | ecosystem: Engineered > Solid waste > Landfill > Unclassified | place: Canada... | reverse complement strand
GTGGTGGAGCCGGCGGGATTCGAACCCGCTACCTTTTGACTGCCAGTCAAACGTTCTCCCAAGTGAACTACGGCCCCGAGTGATAAAAACCGGATATAACTTTAGCAAAATCAGACCGATATGGCAAACTGCCCGGCTATTCTAAAACTACAGCGGTTCCGTATGCTATCACTTCGGCTGCGTTCTGCATGACCATTGATGTGCCGAATCTCAGCCCGATAACAGCATTGGCGCCTTTTTCAGCTGCGTCAGCTTCCATGCGTTTAAGGGCTTCTTCCCGGGCAGATGCCATCATTTCGGTATACTCGGTGATTTCTCCGCCAACTATCCCTCGAAGGCCGGCAACGATATCCTTGCCCAGGTGGCGGGCGCGGATGGTTGAACCTTTAACCATCCCCACGCTGCGTAAGATTTCCTTTCCGGGTACAAATTCGGTAGTTACTATTACCATCTCGGGTTCTCCTTACCTTTTTCCTGTTTTGCCTTGATTAAACGGTCCCTGATGAGTGCCACCATCAGTATAATAAAACCAGCGCTGATAGAGCCAACGGCGATCCGGATCAAAGCCGGTATCTGAGGATCGGTGAAAAAACCTCTAAACATCCATCCTCCAAGAAGTAAAGCACCAGCCAGTATTAACCCCAGCCCAACTTTCTGCAGCATGGTAAACCCCTTTACTCTTTATTGAAATACCAGGCAGAGCCTTCGGGCTTATCTTCGATGGTAACCCCAAGTTCAGAAAGCCCGTTGCGTAATTCATCAGCCAGTGCGTATTGCTTTTCCTGGCGTAACCTTTTACGCACAGCAACCAAAAGTTCTATAAACGGTTTGGCTTCAGTGGGTTCTGCCTGGCGCTGGGTAAGTGTCAGCCCAAGTACATTGCTGAGTTCTTTTAACAGATCTTGAGAATTTTGTATATCCATGCCGGCATCCTTGCTGGCGTTTATCTGGCGCGTAAGGTCAAAAAGCACCGATACCGCACCGGGTGTATCAAAGTCATCGTCCATAGCCTGGGTGAAAGCCGTTTTAAAAGATTCAAGGTCGATGGTGCAGGGCAGTAAGCCGTTGTTTTCGAGGGCGGCTGCTTTAGCAAGCCGCTCAGCGCCCTTTTGTGAGGCTTCCAGTGCCTGGAGTGAATAGGTCAACGGATTACGGTAATACGAGCTTATCACGAAAAGCCGAATACCATCAGAGGAAAAAGTCTTAAGGGCTTCCTTGATGGTTACCAGGTTGCCAAGCGATTTGCTCATTTTTTCATCACCCAGCTTGAGCAGTCCGTTATGAAGCCAGTAGCGCACGAAAGGTTTTATTCCGGTAGCGCATTCTGACTGGGCGATTTCGTTTTCATGGTGAGGAAAAACCAGATCATGGCCTCCTCCGTGAATATCCACGCTTTGGCCCAGATATTTCAGCGCCATGGCGCTGCATTCCATATGCCAGCCAGGACGACCTGGCCCCCAGGGGCTTGACCATGATGGCTCCCCCGGTTTGGAGGCTTTCCACATGACAAAATCCATGGGGTGTTCTTTTTCATCGCCAATTTCGATTCGGGCTCCTGCCATCATGTCATCCAGCTTGCGCCCGGAAAGCTTGCCGTAATCCGGCATGGAGGTAACTCTGAAATAAACACTGCCGCTTTTGGCTGCATATGCATGGCCTTTGTCTATCAGGTCTTGTATCATTTCTATCATCTTGGGTATTTCCCGGGTAGCCTGCGGGAACTCATCAGCCGGGCGTATGTTGAGTGCGGCCATATCTTCCGAAAAGCTGGAAAAAAATTTTCCCGCCAGTTCAGATGTTGATGTGTTCTGCCCCAGCGCCCGGTCTATGATCTTATCGTCTATATCGGTCACGTTTTGTATATAGCGTACTCGATAACCTTTGTATTCAAGATACCGGCGTATAACGTCGAAAGTGATGTAACTCATGGCATGGCCTACGTGGGCGTCCATATAGGGGGTAACCCCGCAGACGTACATGCTTACTTCCCCCTCTTTAAGAGGAACAAATTCTTCTTTTTTACGGGTAAGTGTGGAGTATATTTTCATGTAATTATTCTTCGCTCAGGGTTGATATCGCCCAGGCTGCCATACCTTCCTCCCTGCCGACAAATCCGAGCAGGTTGGCAGTGCTGGCTTTTACGCTTACTCTTTCAGCGTCTATTCCAAGTACGCTGGCGAGATTTGAACGCATCTGATCGATGTATTCACGCAGGCGTGGCTGCTCAGCTACGATAGTACAATCGATATTGTTAACCCGAAATCCTTTTGTTTTTATTTTACCAACTACTTCTTCAAGTAGCTTAAGACTGGATATGTTTTTGTAAGCCGGGTCTCCGGGAGGGAAATGCATACCGATATCGCCCATGGCAGCTGCTCCCAGCAGCGAATCTATCACCGAATGGGTTAATGTATCAGCATCACTCCAGCCGATAAGTCCCTTGTCAAATGGTACGTGAACTCCTCCAAGAACCAGTTTACGGTCGGGTGCCAGTCGGTGGCAGTCATAACCAATACCTGTCCTCATTTTACGCCTCCTCGCTTTCTGATTAGGGTCCTGACGAGCTCCAGGTCGCTTGGAGTGGTGACTTTTATATTATCATAAGAACCTTCAGTCAGGCTAACCTTTGCGCCGGAGATTTCCACAACCTGGGCATCGTCAGTAGCCTCGCTGGTGAAGTGCTGGTATGCCATGCGTAATAGTTCGGTACTAAAAGCTTGGGGGGTTTGCACAGCGCGCAAATCTGTTCTTGGCATGGTCCTGCTTACAAAACCGTTAAGTTCGGTCTTTATGGTATCGGTAACTGCAACTGCTGGTATACAGGCTCCGTGTCTTTGTGCTCCTTCCGCAACAGCACGGATTAAATCGAGGCTGACCATAGGCCGGGCTCCATCATGAATCAGTACAATACGTCCAGAGACATGTGCAAGCCCGTGTACTACTGAATCTTGCCGCCTCATTCCGCCATGCACTATCGCTCTCACTTTACAAAAACCCTCTTTGGAAATCATCTTTCTGCCGGGTGTTATATTGGTCTTATTTAATACGACCACTATTTCATCTACAAGAGGGCTATTCTCAAATGCAAGTAATGACCAATAAAGCAGAGGTTTGGAACAGGCCTGACGGAAAAGTTTGTCTGCTCCTCCCATCCGGCAGCTGCTTCCTCCTCCAAGGATCACCGCAGATACGGTATCGTTTCCCAACAACGTTTAACCCTTTCCTTCCCTCAGCCCCAGGCGTATGGCTTCTCGCAGGGTTAATACTGTGATCAGGTGGATATCGGGATTTTTAATATTTTTAGTGCCTTTTTCCGGGACTATACAGCTTTTAAACCCAAGCCTGGCTGCTTCAGCCAGGCGGCGGTCAAGGCGCGGAACTGCTCTGAGTTCTCCGGAAAGACCCACTTCTCCCACTGCGGTTAAATCTGGCAGTACCGGCTGGTCTCGATAGCTGGAAGCGATCGCCAGGGCTATTGCCAGGTCGGCAGCTGGTTCTGAAATACGCAGCCCGCCGGTAGCATTAGCGATCACATCTTCTTTGCCCAGCCTGAGGGAGCAGCGGCGGCCAAGCACGGCAGTAAGCATAAGAAGGCGTCCATAATCTACTCCGTTGGCAACTCTTCTTGGCTGGCCGAAAACTGAGGGGCTGGTAAGAGCCTGCACTTCTACCAGCAGGGGGCGGCTGCCCTCAAGAGTGGGGACAACTGCCGAGCCAACAGTGTCGGCAAGGCGTTCAGACAAGAATATCGCTGAAGGATTGGCAATTTCAGCAAGACCTTCAGAAACCATTTCAAATATCCCGACTTCATTTGTTGAACCAAAGCGGTTTTTTACCGAGCGCAATATACGATAAGCCTGAAAAGGTTCACCTTCGAGGTAGAGAACTGCATCCACCATATGTTCCAGTACCCTTGGCCCTGCGATGGTGCCATCCTTGGTTACGTGCCCGGTGATAAAAACCGGGCAATTGCTGACTTTTGCCCAGGCCATCAGTTTTTGGGTGGAGAGCCGGAGCTGGTTAAGGCTGCCGGGCAAGGTTTCTGCTTCCGGGGTGTATACGGATTGGATGGAATCAACAACCAGAAGAGCGGGTTTGAGCATATCTGCCTGGCCCAGGATAAGGTCCAGATTGGTTTCAGCGGCAAGAAACATTTCCTCACCCTTGATGCCAAGACGGTGTGCTCTGAGTTTGACCTGCCGCGGAGTTTCTTCTCCGCTGATGTAAACCACCCGGCCTTTGGTCTGGCAAACGTTGGATGCCGCCTGGAGCAGAAGTGTAGATTTACCGATTCCTGGCTCACCGCCGATAAGCACCAGCGAGCCGGGAACTATTCCTCCTCCCAGAACACGATCAAGTTCCGTAATTGAAGTTTTGAAACGTTCCTCCTCGCCTGTTTTTATGGAAGGCAGTGCAAGCGGGGAAGGTATTTGAGAGGGGAGAATGCTGGTAGGGCGGGTCTTTTCCTGGGGTTTTTCCAGGAAGCTGTTCCAAGCCTCGCAGCCGGGGCACCTTCCCAGCCAATTCGGGCTGTGGCGTCCGCATTCCTGGCATATGAATACACTTTTAGTTTTCACCATGAAATGACTTTATCGTAAAAACGCCCTTAAAGCAAGTAATCATGATGTTAAGAGCGGATAATAATGTTTTCTGTGCAGATAAACGGGGGCAAAGACCGGCATTATCTCTGTGTGCAGGTGACAAGGGTTGTAAATGAAGTTTGAGGTGTCTATAATAGAGCCTTGTGACTTCAACAGCTATGGAATTTAATCGCATACTTGTACCTGTCGCCGGTACAAAAGCAGATGAAGCAGCTATGGAACTGGCCTGCTGCCTCAGTCGTGGAAAGAAACAGGCAGAGATATTTGCAGTGCATGTTATACCTGTGGACCGCTCCCTTCCTATCGATGCAGAAATAGGCAACGCTATCGACAAGGCTGAAGACTTGCTCGAACAGGTTACCAGCGAGGCTGAACACCAGGGTTATGACGTTGACTCCGATATTCTCCAGGCGCGAGAAGTCGGCCCTGCGGTTATAGAAGAGGCTGTTTCCAAGAAAGCTGATCTCATATTGATCGGTGTATTTTATAAAAAACAGTATGGGCAGTTCTGCCTTGGCGACGTTGTTCCATATGTTTTAAAGAACGCTCCTTGCCCGGTTTTGGTATACCATCACCCCCAGGAGGACCAGCCAAAGGCATGAAAGCAGTGATAATGGGTTGCAGCCGGGTTGGCGCACGGTTGGCAGAGATTCTTTCCGAAGATGGTTGCCAGGTGACGGTACTGGATACAGACGCTACCAGCTTTAAAAGGCTGAGCCAGAAATTCCAGGGAACTGCTCTTCTTGGTAACGGGCTTGATGAAACTGCCCTGGTAAAAGCCGGGATAGATTCGGCAGATGCTTTTATCGCTGTAACCCAGGGGGATAACCGCAACATCATGGCCAGCCAGATCGCGCGACACATATTCAAGGTACCGAGAGTAGTGTGCCGCATTTATGATCCACTCAGAAGGGATCTTTACAGCGATCTGGGGCTCGAAACTATAAGTTCAACAACTGTTGTTGCCCAGATGGTGAAGGAAAACCTGCTTGGCTAGGTGGTTTAATTGTACGTCATAATAGTTGGTGGAGGGCGCCTCGGTTTCAGGTTGGCACAATGGCTGCTTAGTGAATCTCATGAGGTGCTGGTTATCGATAAGCGCCAGGAGCTGGTTGATCGAATCGTTGCCGAAATGGGGAGTGTAGCCATTGTAGGTGATGGCTGCGAAGGCAAAACCCTGGAAAGTGCTGGAGCGCGTCGGGCAGACATATTCATTTCTCTTACCAGTGAAGATGAAGACAACCTGGTTGCCTGCCAGATAGCCCGCCATTATTTTAAAATCCCACGCACTATCGCCAGGGTTATGGACGAAAGAAGCGAACCTCTGTTTCAAATCCTGGGGATAGATATTATCAATAGTACTAATATTATTCTTGAATATATTAAACACGAACTTCCCTCGCCACCGGTTATGCACCTCCTTAAAGAGCAGGATATGGGGATGGAAGTTGTTGATGTTACCATTCCTTCTTCATCAGCTGTAATCGGAAAAGCGGTGAGTGAAATCAGCTTGCCGGAAGGTGCGATGGTGGCTCTGATAATCCGCCGTGATTCAACCCCGGTACTGCCGCAGGATGGCGTCCTCATTGAAGAAGGGGACCAGGTTATCGCAGCGATCTCCCCGGAGAATGAACCCCTGTTGCGTTCAGCGCTAACCGGTAAATAGCTAGCCCTTGACTTTGGTTTTACTGATAATATAGCCTTTATACTATCTGCGTTTCGGCGTGATTAATTCGGTTCCCCCGGAGTCTGTCAATGAAAAAATCCATCTCAATTTTACTTTCAATTTCTGTTTTTGCGTGTATTTTATCTGCCGGGTGCTCCAGAACAGAGCTGATAGAAATCAGCTTTGATGCCAAACCCAAGCCATCTCTTATGGGCCAGGTTTTTATTGATGGGGAGGTAAGAGTTGTCGGTATTTATCCCTTGAAGGAGGATGATACCCTCCAATCCCTGCTCGAATCGGCTGGCGGGCTGAAGAAAGAAGAGGACCGCATTTTCTGCTGGGTCTATTTTAGCTCCGAATGGCTGTTTGAAGACGAACAAAAGGTAGATCTGAACCGGGCAAACGAATGGCTGCTGCAGGCTTTACCCGGGATCGGTGAGGGCACAGCCAAAAACATCGTTTCTTACCGTAAAGACCATGGGCCTTTTCGCCATGTGAAAGAGCTTATGAATGTGGATGGAATAGGAGAAGCAACTTTCGATCGCCTTGCTGACAAGATAACTGTTTTAGATATGCGAGGGCCAGCTGGTTGAAGCTGTTGTGGTTATGCTGCCTGTTTCTGGCTGGTATAATCACAGGCAGCAGGCTGGATGTTTCCTGGTGGGTATTACTTATTGCCCTGTTGCCGTTGCCGTTGATACTTTATTCCCGGATCGGGAGAAAAGCCCTTTGGGGGTGTGCCGGTCTGCTCTTGCTGGCAGTCGGCATGGTTTTACCGCCTTCTGCCTCAGCTCAAGCGGACCCGGAGTTTATTGCCTGGCATAACGAATCCGGAGAAGTGACCGTTCGAGCCACTATCGAACAAGAAGTAGGATTCCGTGATTCCTCCCAGCATCTTTACCTGTCCTGCCAGAAGGTGGGAAATGGTGGGGAGGTCTATGATACAAGGGGCAAGCTGCTGGTTTATGCTTCACGTTACCCTGAGTATGCCTATGGGGATGAGCTGCTACTGACAGGCATGCTGGAAAATCCCCCGGTTTTTACCAGTCAAACCAGTGGTGAGGTGGAATTTGATTACGCAGCTTACCTGGCCAACCAGGATATATTTTCGGTGATGTATTATCCGGAAATGAAAGTAGTTTCTGGCGGCAACGGCAACCCTCTGCTTGCTGGTATATATGGTTTAAAACAGAAACTGGCGCTTAATCTCGAGCGCGTTCTGCCGGAGCCTGATTCTTCTCTTGCCTGCGGTATCCTCTTGGGCCAAAGGCACAAAATCCCTCAACATGTGCAGGATAATTTCAGCTACACCGGAGTGTTTCACCTGCTGGCTATATCCGGACTTCATCTGGGAATCATCGCTGCCATGGCATTGAGCACAGGGCGCACGGTTTTCGGGCGGCGTGGTTATGTGTATATATTTTTAGCGCTGGGGGTTATTTGGTTGTATGCAGTTATAGCCGGGTTTGGAGCCCCGGTTGCAAGGGCTGCGATTATGGCAAGCATGTTTCTCTTTGCCGAGCTTCTTGGAAGGCAGAAAAATATGTTGCCGGCGCTCGCGCTTTCAGCAGCAATAATGGTAGCCATAGACCCCAGGATAATAGCTACGGCTTCCTTTCAGATGAGTTTTTCGGCGATGGCCGGGATTATTCTGCTCTACCCCGCTTGTAAAGCAATGGGAGCAAAGCTTGTGACGAAATTATTTGGACAGAAAGGCAGGATTCGCGCAATTTTAGGGGCTATTACAGATGGCCTTGCGGTTGGTCTGGCAGCTACAATTTTTGTGCTGCCGCTTACCCTTCATTACTTCGGTATTTTTACCCCGATGGGGCCGCTGGTTACTCTGGTTATGATGGTGGCTTTAATACCCCTTATCATAACCTCCGGTCTTGCAGGGGCACTTGGTTTTTTCTGGCCGGCCGGAGCGATGCTGGCAGGGTGGTTCTGCCACCTGTTCACCGGTTACATGCTGCGTGTTACTGAGTGGTTTTCAAGTTCAGTTAAGATATATAGCGAGAATGTGAGCTTGCACCAGTACTGGGCAGTGGCCTTCTATATTGCCGTACTGGCTGTTTACTGGGGTATGAAAGTCTGGAAACGCAGGAAAAAACGGGAGGAAGGTCGTAGCCCCGTAAGCGGTTTAACGTCTCAATCGGGCTGTATTTCTGCATCGACCGTTACCCGGTTGTTGCTTGTCGCGGTTTGTGTTTTAGTAATAATTGTACCTTCGGGATGCCGGCAAGATGAAAGGCTGTCAATAAGCTTTCTGGATGTAGGCCAGGGGGACGCCATTCTGATTTCACAGGGCAACACCCATGTACTTATCGATGGTGGTCCAAGCCCTCAGGTATTAATGGAGTGTCTGGCTGAGAAGATTTCCTTTTTTGACCGTAATATCGATCTGGTAATACTCACCCATCCTCACGCCGATCACATCAACGGATTGCTGGAGGTGTTGCGGCGCTACGATGTCAGGCAAGTCATTCATCCTGGTACTGGTGACCGACTGAATGGGTACGAGAGCCAGGCTTATCGGCGGTGGCTGGAAGTGATTGAAAACCGCCAGATCCCTGTTACAGAGGCGCGGGCTGGAATGTCCTTCACGCTGGGAGAAGCGGTTTTTAAAGTTTTAAATCCCGGGCATGAATTACATCGGAATACGGTATCTGATATCGATAACAACAGTATTGTTATCGAACTTGAAGCTGGAGATTTCAATTTTCTGCTCACCGGTGACCTTATGTGGCAGGGGGAACTGGAGATGGTTATGGAGCGCAGGCTAAACCAGGTGGATATTCTCAAAGTTGCCCATCATGGCTCAAGCACTTCATCCAGCCGGGAGTTTCTTTCAGTTGCCAGGCCGGATATGGGTATTATATGTGTAGGAGAAAATAATTTTGGGCATCCGGATAACAAGGTTATTGAAAGAATCTCAACTTACAGTGGGGAAAAGGCGGTACTGAGAACCGATGAACATGGAGGGATAACCTTCCTGACCGACGGTGATTTGCTTTGGCTGGAAGCAGGCACCAGTTAGCTAAAGCCTTGTAAGTAGCCAGATTAATTCTATTTTCCGGTATTGAAGGTGGAAAACTCAGCCACAGCTTTTCTTTTTTGAGGGCCGGCAGAGAAATCATCAGCCGGGTATCCCATAGCCAGCAGTATCTCAACCTTTCTGCTGCCGGTAATATCAAGAACCTCTTTTGCCTTTGTTTCGTCAAACCATCCTATCCAGCAGGTGCCAAGCCCCAGCTCGGTGGCCTTTAATACGAAATGCTCAACCGCTATCCCTATGTCTATCAGGTGAAAATCGGTTTTTCTGATAGCGCCGCCTGCCCGGGGAAGCCATTGGGGGTCAGAAATTACTGCCACCAGAACCGGCGCCCTGGCAGCAAACATAGTACCGCGATAGATTCCGCTGAATGCTCCTCTGGAAAATTTTTCCTTCAAAGTTTCATCGTCGATTATTACAAAATGCCACGGTTGTGCATTACAGGCGGAAGGCGCCAGCCGAGAGGCTTCCAGGCAGAGCATTATCTTGTCCCGTTCAACCGGTTGCGGGGAGTATTTGCGTACGCTTCTCCTGCTTTTTAACAGTTTGTCTAATTCCATTTTTTATCTCTCCTTGCTGTCCAGCATTATTGTAACCGGGCCTTCGTTTACAATATGCACCCGCATCATCGCCTGAAAGCGACCGGTCTGGGTTTTAAGGCCGCTGGCGCGGCATTTATCGGTGAACAGCTCGAATAATTTTTCAGCCTCCCGGGGCGGTGCCGCCCGGGTAAAGCTTGGGCGCCGGCCTTTACGGCTGTCAGCCATCAGGGTGAACTGGCTGACAAGCAGCAGTTCCCCGCGGATATCTTTTACTGAAAAGTTGAATTTATCGCTGTCATCGGCAAAGATACGCAGATTGAGTATTTTGTTTGCAATGTAATCGATATCTTCTTCGCAGTCACCGTCGGCTATTCCTGCAAGCACACATAAACCATGTCCGATACTGCCAGTGGTTTCACCTTCAATGATTACACTGGCCGAACTTACCCTTTGGATCAGAGCCTTCAATGTGCTTTCTCCAGTTTGAAAACCACCGGATTGTCAGGGTCGGGGCAACACACTATTGCAGTCCCCGGCTTTTTTTCCCATGGGAAACTGCCTCCAAAAGCCAGCGCCTGGGCGAAAGGGAAAAGGGTATAGTGTGCCCATGCGCACATTCCAGCTGGTGTTGACTGACCGATGATGAATTCATCGCCTTCTTTATGCCCGGCTTCGCAGCAGCCTTTTTGAGAGATTATTGTTGCCTTGATATCCATTCTTCTTTTGCCTCCTTAAAATGATCCGGCATCAGAAACATCCTAGCGGCAGAAAGGACAAACCGGATACTGGCAATGTTCGCAGTTCAGGCACAGGCCGCCATATCCGTACTCAACAGCCTCTTCGGTGGTGATTATTTCTCCGGCAATCAACCGGGGCAAAACCACGTCGATGGCTGTTGTGTGGAACAATCCACCGGCAGGCGCTCCCAGTATCGGAGTTTCACCCAGTATAGCCAGCAGTCCCATGGCCCCCGGCATTATCGGCAGACCATATTTTATGATGCTGGCACCGGAGCGCTTTATGCCTTCCAGAGTGACATCATCCGGATCCACCGCAAGGCCTCCGCAGGTAGCAATAAGTTCAGCCCCCTGGTTTTTCATTTCTATAATGGCCTGTGCGATCTTTTCCTCGTCATCAGGAACGATCATAGACGCAAAAATATCTGCTCCCATCTCCAGAAGCTTGGAGCGCATTATACCGACAAACCTGTCCTGTATCAGTCCGTTATATACCTCATTGCCGGTAACTACCACCCCAACTTTTTTAACCAGATACGGTTTAACGTAGACTGCTTTGCCTTTCGAAGCGGCAAGGTGCTCTGCCTGTTTTATTTTTTCTTCCTCGATGTAGAGAGGTGTAACCTTCGTGCCGGCTACTATGCTTCCTGCTTTAACCGGAGTGTTGTTATGCAGTGTAGCTACGGTGATACTATCTACACTGTTGATTGAGGCAATCAACTCTCGGTTCACTTTTACCAGACCATCGATGGTAGATTTGATGTTGAGGCGTCCTTCTTTTACGATCGCCGGTTTGGTGTTTTGTCCAGATATGGCGGCTGCCAGCCTGACGGCGGCTTCTTCTTCGTGAACGATCTTTTCGTTGGCACCGTCATCAACGTAGATGTGCTCCTTTCCCATGCCCAGGAGTTCGTCAATATCGGTTTCAGCTATGACATGGCCGCGCTTGAAACGGGCTCCCTTGTATTCCCCTGGGATTATCTTGGTCATGTCGTGGGCGATCACCATGCCGACTGCGTCCCTTGTTCTGACTTTTTTAAGCACTGTTATAGCCTCCTCTGGCAAATTCTGATTTTATTTTTTCATAATCATGAGGGGTATTTATGTTGGTTATTACTCCAGGATCATTCACTTCAAGCCGCAGGATGTCATCCGGGTGACGCACCAGCAGCTCTCTTCCGCCGACATCTCCTTCGAAGGCCAGCAGTTCTGGCAGATATGAACGCCGGATAACGATCGGGTTTCCCTGTTTGCCATGGTGAACCGGTATCACTATTCCCTTTTGAGACCTTTTGGCATGTTCTATAATCAGGTTGTAAGTCTCAGTCCTGGTTAGTGGCTGGTCTGCCAGGGCTACCATTATCAAACCGGAGCCCGGGTCAAGCCTTTCAAGCCCTTTGTGGAGTGACGTTGACATGCCGCGTCTGTAATCCGGGTTGTGCACAACGGTGGTGTTTGCACGGCTGGCAATGGCTCCGGTTTCTTCTGCCGAGGCACCTGTCACAACTATTATCTGGTTCACAGAAGAGGCCGTTATATTATCCAGGGTGATGCCCATAATAGTGCTTGAGCCCAGCGGCAGCAGTTGTTTCGGCTTCCCCATGCGGCGCGCCATTCCCGCCGCCAGCAGGATAACAGAAGCCTTGCTTGAATCACGTTTATAAGACATGGTTTTGCTGGTTTAGTATTACATTTAGCTTGTTTTACGTCAAACATAACTTCTTGCGATATCGAGATTTTATACCTATACTTAAAACATGCCAGGGGAAACTATACTCCTAGTTGAAGATGATGAGTCACTGGCCGGGGTCATCAGGTATAACCTGGTCAAAAACGGTTATCAGGTTATAGCAGAGGCTGATGGATATTCGGCTGTTGAGACCGTTCGTTCTGCCAGGCCGGACCTTGTATTACTGGATGTTATGCTTCCGGTCATGAACGGCTTTGAAGTTTGCCGGATCCTGTCAAAAGAAAGCAGTGTCCCCATAATTATGCTTACTGCCTGCGGGGAAGAGGCCGACAAGGTG
>Ga0172377_10005875_pt1 | contig 12625 bp, 9 predicted proteins | sample Pumphouse3metaG_FD_119749 | JGI IMG/M metagenome (GOLD analysis project Ga0172377, IMG submission 119749) | Leachate microbial communities from a municipal landfill in Southern Ontario, Canada - Pumphouse #3 metaG | ecosystem: Engineered > Solid waste > Landfill > Unclassified | place: Canada... | reverse complement strand
CCTATATAAAGGAGAACGGTTACTTTGGACTGGAGGGCTTCCCGGAAACGATGGAGCGTCTGACCAACGAGGCCATAGAATGGAGGGAGACGTTGCAGGGCGCCTCCAAATCGTCGGCCGAGGGGATGTGATATTGAGACCTTTTCCCTCTTGTTGAAATTAAATAAAAAATGTCTACTCTGCTAGTCTTTATTCGCTTTGAATGTGGAGATAAATAGTTCTGAGAATTTTCTGGCGGAAGCCTTTTGGTAGGCTCCTTTTAAGGTTAAAAGGGATGCCGTCATTTTTGCTTTCTGTTCCTTTATGGGTATTGCCCTCAATTTCGGTTTTCCTAAAATGGTCGTTTTGGAGAGAATGGTTGCAAAATGGGAATCTTCCACCAGTTGTAGAAGCATATTTACGTCGTTCATTTCCAGATGAGGGTCAAGTGTCGTCTTGCAATCTTCGAGGATTTCGTCTAGAAAACTTCTTGCATTCAAACCTTTGGATGGAAGAGCAAGTAGGTGTTGCCTTAAATCTTTGATTGATATTTGTTTGCATATTGCAATGGGGTGCTTCTCTTGTACAATGGCGCAGAGTTGTCCGTCAAACAAATCTGTGACCTCTATTTGCTCGTCCACAAATGCCGAATTGAAGGATAGTGCAAAGTCTATATCTCTGTTTTTCAACATCTCCGGTAACTCATGTGCCGGATTGTATAGAATCTCAATTTTAATATTGGGGTACTCTTTCATGAATCTTAGAATAATGGAAGATAGTCCGAAACTTAGGCTGTATGTGATTCCTATTTTTATGGATCCTGTTCTGATGTCTTGTAGGTCGAGGATCCTTTGTTTCCCCAAATCGGCGTCTTGGATGGTTTGTTTGGCAAACGGCAGAAACTCTTTTCCTGCTTCTGTGATGACCACTTTCTTCCCTATTCGGTCGAACAATGGTACATTCAGCTCCGTTTCTAGTTGTTTTATTTGCTGTGATAAGGTGCTTTGTGTGATGTACAGTTGTTTCGAGGCTTCTGTGAAGTTTTGTAATTCAGCTGACTTTATGAAATATTTGAGTTGTCTTAGCTCCATTGCTTATCGGTTTTATCGATTGATGATATGGAATAAATCCAATGTACAAATATGCGAAATAGAATTAAAACAATCTACCTTTGTCTTCGTAAAAATACACTTCCTTTTACCCGGGTACACGAAAGTGTGTGTAGAATGTTGAATTTAAAATGATAAGGAAATGGGATTTTTAGTGGCTGTTTTATTAGTTTCGGTTATTTGCATATGTGTTAAATTGTGGACCGTTAGTGAGAGATGAACCGAATGCTCATCGGAAGGATTGTTCGTTGTGAAAATTTTCCGGTCAAAAATTTCGGATTATGGTTTCTCTCCGGAGAGTTTAGATCTGTTAGATATGACTGGGATGGATGATAAGAAATGGCATTTGTTGAGAAATGGAGGTTTCCCGGCAAATGCTTTTTTTGTGGTCGGATATTGGATGACGTGAAAATCTTGTGTAGCTGGGTTCCAATCCAATCATATTTTTTGACGAGTATTAAAATGCAAATCTAGTTTTGTTTTAACAAGTTGACCAATTCCTCGAAAGAGTGGATTTCTTCTCTTTTCCCGTCGAAGGTATAGGTCATTTCGTTGTTGCTTGAAATGTCTAGTCTATGTTCGTAATTCTCCCCGTTCCTGTCTGATAGTATGCATCTGAATCCGTTTCGGTTCAATGCGTTGATGCCCCAATGCAATAAGGTGTCGTTTGCGGCGGAGAGATGGATCTCCTTTTTCCAGTGGATGGTGGGATAGTAGATTCCATGGTCTCTGTCAAAACATATCTCCTCTTTGTTGAAGAGATTGTCCATCCTGTCACTTAGTATGATGTCTTCGGTGACGCCACATTGCAGTCCTGTGCTTGGGGAAAGTAGCCATATCTTGTCAGATAAGATCAATGCCTGCTCTATGTCGTGCGTGGAAAGTAATATGCATTTTCCCTGCTCGTCGGCAAAGCGATGTAGTAGGCCCATGATTTCTATTCGACTGGCAGCGTCCAAGAAGGCGGTAGGCTCGTCCAATAGAATCAGTGGACATTCTTGTACCAAAGCCTTCGCTATCATCGCTTTCTGCCGTTCTCCGTCCGAGAGTTCCGCCATGTAACTATTCATCTTATGGCTCAATCCGACATCTTCGATGGATTTTTGTACAATCTCTTTGTCCTGATTGTGTAGTTGCCCGAAAAATCCGGTGTGTGGCTGGCGACCCAAGGCGACCAACTCATAGACGGATAGCCCGCCAACTTGTGTCCTGTCTGTCAGTACGATGCCTATCTTCATGGAACGTTCATGTTCCGTATATTCAGATATCTTTTTGTTCTCTAGCCGGATGTCTCCTGATAGAGGTGGTTGGGATGCCGATAGTGTCCGTAGCAATGTTGATTTTCCTGCTCCGTTCGGGCCTAATAGGGATGTGAGTTCTCCTCGGAAGAGATGAATCTCCATCTTTCGGTGGATGCAATGGATGTTTTTTCCGTTTTTATATCCGATGCTTAAATCGTTGGCCGATAGAATGCAGTCTCCTCTCATTTTTTTAGTTGAAATATTGTATCTTACGTTGTTTGATGATGATATATATGATGACAGGTGCTCCTAGAATGGGAGTGACGGCATTGAGTGGCAGCATTCCGGTCTCCCCTGGCAGTGTACAGAGAAGGTTGCAAAGTAGGGCGGTGGCACTGCCTGTCAGCATTGTCACTGGCATCAGCGTGTTGTGGTTGGAGGTTCCGAGTAGAAGGCGTGCTATGTGGGGAACTGCTAGACCGATGAATGAGATTGGCCCGCAGAAGGCGGTGGTGACGGCTGTCAATAGACCTACGGTAACCAATAGCATGTTTCTTACTCGTTGGGTGTTGATGCCCAGGTTTTCCGCATACCGGTTGCCTAATAGCAGTGCGTTGAGAGGTTTAATCAATAAAGTAGCGAGCAGTAGTCCGATGGAGATGGAGGTGATGAAGAATGGCATCTGCTCTGAAGAGACGGCTCCGAAACTTCCCATTCCCCATATCATGTAGGAGTGTACTCCTTCTGCGGTGGCAAAGAAGTTGAGCAGGGATATGGCGGAAGAGGTTGCATATCCGATCATGATTCCTATAATCAGTATCATGATGTTGCTTTTTACAAATGTGGAGAAAAACAGAATGACACCCATGATGAACATGGCACCAATGAATGCACCTGTGATGATGGAGAAGAAACCGGAGATGGTGTACTCTCCTGCCGTGATGGTGCCGCCCATGAAGAGCATGACAAGGGCAACTCCAAGACTGGCGCCTGTGTTTATGCCTAAAATGGATGGACCTGCTAACGGATTGTTGAAGGTGGTCTGTAGCATAAGTCCGGAGGAAGAAAGGGCTGCTCCGCAGAATAGTGCGGTCAGACATTGGGGCAGTCTGGATTCTAAAATGATGAAACGCCAGCTCTCTTTCTCTCCTTCTCCTCCCGATAGTATGCTCAGAATGTCGGAACATGGAATCTGTACGGATCCGAACATCAGACCGCAGATGAACAGTATGACGACGATGGCCGTCATGAAAATGCCATATTTCAAACCTGTCTTTTCATTCATGGTAACAAATCTTTTTGCTCAATGCCGCCTTTTTTTTATGGAAGAGCTGAATCTCATCTTAAAATCTAATTATTCCGCTAATTTACTAAAATATTGGAGGCCGTAATCTTTTGGACGTAGTTCTGGGTGAAATATGTTGATCAGATCCTGCAAGTATAGTTCGGGATGAAAAGGTGTCTCCTCGTAAAACGGGATGTTCCCTGTGTTGCAGGCGTATATTTGCTTTTTTTTGAATGCTCTGAATTGCGAGTAAGTGGCATGTTCTTCTCTTAAATCTTTGTATGTCATGTCCTTCTTCCGGTTGTACATGAATAGCCAGATGTCGGCGTCGCAGCCTTTTTCGAATACGGTTTCGAATGACAGAGGAACGGATCCGTTGTGTTTGTCGTCTTGGAATATGTAATTGGCTCCTGCGTCTGCAAACATCTGTGATATGAAACATTTTCCTCCTGGCACATACCATGCAGATCCGCTTTTTAATCCATATATCACCGATGGATGAGGTTGGCAGGCTATCGCTTTCCCGTGAAGGAAGAGATAGACGGCTTCTACTCTCTTGAATATGGAATCTGCCTCTCGCTCCCTGCCAAACATCATGCCGTAGATTTTTATCCATTCTGCTCTGCCTAGGGCTGTGTTCTCCATATAGTCGGCGCATTCAAAGATAGGGATGCCTATCTTCTCTATCCGTCCGTGGCCTCCGCTGTTCTCGAAAGGTGAGATGAACATAGCTTCCGGTCTCATGTCTATTATCTGCTCTATGTCCGGGTTCATGCCGTCGCCTAAATCGGCTATTTTGCCTGTGCGGCAGCCTTCTTGGATGGATTCCAAATGGATGTGTTTGAGGTCGCATACGCCAGCAATGGCATCATAGGCGTTGAGCTCGCTAATGAGGGCGCAATGGACGGATGCGTATATGACAGATTTCGTTATGGGAGTGCGTATGACAGTTCCTTGTCTCTTCTCTTCTTTCATCTCTCGCCCTTGCGGGATGAGATAATAGGTCTGCAGCGTTTTGCTACTGTCCCATGGATTCAGAACTTCCACTTTGGTGAAGTCAGGATATTTAAACGCCTTTATTTGTTTGGCATAGGTGAATTTTATTTCTGTTCCCGTGCCTTCGTTACTGTCCGTTTTCTGTTTGGAGCAATTGGTGAAAAGAAATGGCAGAAAGAGGGAAAGGAGAATTGAAAGATTCCGTATGGTTTTGTCTCTTTTCTGTTTGTTCATTTTGTGCTTTTTTGAATGGAAAATATTTTCAAAGATAGAAATAAAAATGATTGTCTTGTGTGTCTGTCTGTTTTGTCTGATAGGGAAGTGCCGTTTTTGTTATGTTGACGTAATCTGTGAATAGATAAGTGAGGAGGGTCGTTGGAAGTCAGAAACGCCGGTCTCCTTTGTCTGCCAGATAAAGAAAGCAAAGAAGACATCTTTTTTTCTCCGAAGAGACTTCAAAAAAAGGATGTCTTCTTGCTTCATGGCCGTGTTCTTTAGAATGCGAATCCAAAAGGGCCGACGCCGGCGTCATGTCTCTTTACGAACGTTCCTTCTGTAGAATATTCGTAAACAAATCCGTCGCTGGTGTAGTCCGCATTGCTTACATAAGAGCCGATTAAGATTCGTCCGTCCTTAGGGTCGATGGCAATGGAGATGGGGTTGGCCGGCTTCGTTTCACCTTTGAGGTATGGGTTGCTGATGACATCTCCGCTCTCTGTGTTAATTGCCACGTAATTGATTTCGGATGAGCCATAAGGGGCGTTGATCGTGTAGAGCGTGGTGCCGGAGATTGCCATGATGGTGGCTGGTGTCGATAGTGTTGTCACCTCGTCGGCGGAGTTTATTTTCTCCAGTGTGGCGGGAATGTCGTAATAGTTGCCCATGGATATTACGAATATGTTTCCTTTGCTGTCTGCACATACTTTGCAGGGGTTGAGAGATACCGTGATTCTTTTCTCTTCGGAGAAGGTGGAGAGATTGACTTTGGAAACTGTTGTCCCGTTCGCATATCCGTTGGTGTAATTCATTCCGTCGGAGTTGGCTACGTAAAGGTATCCGTTGGCTATGGCCATCTCTTCGGGGTTGGGGCCTACTTTTACGAATGCCTCGAAGTCAAGGCTTGATGTGTCTATCTTAGCTACGAATCCATCGTACATGGACACGTATATTTTGCCGTTGTGCGCGATGATGTCTCTCGGATTTTGAGGTTGCTCTCCCTTCGTTTGCAATGTTTTGATGCTTTTGCATGTCTTTTTGTCTACCACTTCGATGGTGTTTGAGTTGTAGACTGCGATGTACATCTTGTTGCCGTAGATGACGGCATCTTGCCCGGTGTCGCCTAATTTGCGTCCATTGGCGTTGTAGAAGACGTTGTTGTAGATTTTGCAAGAGTCGTAGTTGAGAAAAGAGACGCTTGTGTTGTTGCTCCCATATGACCCTTGGTTGATGATGTAGACTCCGCTGATGGCCTCGCTTGGTGCGGGGGTTTCGTTGTTGTCATCATCGTCAGAGCAGGATGTGAATGACAATAATCCAATAAGAAAAAAACCTGTTAGTTTGAAGAAATTCTTTTTTTCCATTTTTTTTGAAGTATATAATTAATGAATTTTCGGATTGGAAATGTATTTTTTTTAGTCTCTACTTTTTACGTATAGGGAGATGCGATACGATCGTCCCGGCATGGGGTAATATTTTATGACCTCGTATTGGCAGTCCGTAAAGTTGATGAGGTCGCCTCTTACGGAAAACTCGACATTCTTTAACTTCATGTTTCTGTAAAGAGACAAGCTGTGTTCTATGTATGCATCAATCCTGTTGTCTCTTTTGTTTTCGGGCAGGCAGTATCGTTTTCCTACGGCGTTGATCTGGTAAGAAATGTTGATGTATGGATTCTCGAAAGCTGCGCTTCCACCTCCTGCATGTCGTGGTGTATAAGGAATTTGGTCGCCATAATATCGGGTGCTCTTGTCTGTCTGGTCTATTGCCTTTTGTAGTGCATAGTTGCCGGAAAGGAAGATGAGGTAACCCCTTTTTACGGAGAAAGAGGCGGATGCCTGTATGTCTATGCCGTTTATGTCTACCTCTCCCATGTTGATCATGCTCCATGTAAACATACGAGGAATGGCAACTATCTTGTCTTTCACGTCGTTGTGGTATCCGTCTAATGTGATTTGGAAGTTGCTGATGGTTCTGGACGGCGTACATTGGTACGTGGAACCGATGTTTATTTGTCTGGCCCTTTCCGGATTGAGCCTTTTTATGGCGCTACGGTCAAAGTAGAGTTCGTTGAACGTGGGCATTCTGAATATGTCTTTATAGGATGCCCTGATTCTAAATTCGGGTTTGAAAGGTTTGTAGGATATGGAAAGTGCTGGCGATAGCCTTTTCTTATTGTGTGGAGTTTCCCCAATCTTCGTTTCGTTGAGATAGACGGAGTATAGCCCGGTGGCAGTTGCTGTGACTTTGCGCGTGGAGTATTGTGCGCTCAGGACGTTCAATAAAGTATGTCTCTTTGGGTAGACGCAGTTGGATAGGTTGGAGTTTAGTCCGCTCAGCGCATAGTCGGAGGCTATGGCAAAAGTCCATGGTCTGGTGGGTTGGAAAAGAAGAGCTGCGGATGCGTAGTATTCTCTTTGGAAATAGCGGTCGTTGATTTCTCCGTCCGGATACTTTTTGCCTTCGTCATGATAGAAAGTGGCTGCCCAATTGAATTTTCCGTTTGCCAAAAGCGAAAATCCGCTGTTCCAGTAAGTTCTGAACTGTATTTGCGAAAAACAGTTTTTGTCTCTCAACTGTTCTTTGTTGTTTGTGTTGTAGAGTATTATGCTGCCAGGCAGTTTCCGGTCTGAGTCATAACAGAAGATTTTTGTCTTTAGAAAACTTCTTTTCCCTATTTTGCTGTTGAAGTTGGCTTCGCATCGGAAACTCTCCATCTCGCTGTTACTTCTCTTTTCTCTTGTGCGATTTTCTCCGTTGGTGAGTGTGTAGGGATAATGGCCGTCCGAACGGAGGTAGTCTCCGGAAATGGAGCACCAACTATTTTCGCTCGTCTTCTTGTCGATGGCAAATGACGGGTTGGCCAGGCCAAACGAACCGGCTTTTATCCGAGCGGAGAGATGGTAGGAGGTCGAGTCGTATGTCGGGGTTGGAGTGTACAAGTCGAGTATGGAAGCGGAGGCAAAATGCCGTGCCGGACGAAAAATGTCATTGCCTTCGCCGATGGTGAGTGTCATTTTGTCCAGATTGTCTAAAGAATATCGGCTGAGGTCTATTTGTCCGTTTTGACAGTCTGTTAGTGCTACTCCGTCATAGGTGACCGCCGTGTGTTGGGAACCAAGACTGCGCACGGAGATGGTCTTTAGTCCGCCGACGCCTCCATAGTCTTTCAACTCCACTCCGGCGGTGCGTTTGAGCGCCTCCGATATCTCCGACACTCCCAACCTGTCTTTCTCTTTGGTGCTGATGAAGAGTACGGGAGTCGCCGTGAGTGTGGCGCCTTTGTTTCCGGTTATAATCACTTCTTCCATCTCATCTCCGGTGAGTAGACTGTCTTGTGCCAATTGCGCCACCGCCGAAGTGGAGAGGGCAAATGTTGAAAATAAGAAGTGCGGTAATAACTTGAAATTCATGTGCTCGTGTTTTCTTTTGTCGTCACAGAGAATGGTATGCCCGCAGATAAATGAAAGAATTGTAACACACACATAATAAGGTGCGGTGCAAGACCATCTCTCTTGTGACTTTTTTTTGTTGTGAAGAAAGTTCACTTGTAATAAAAAGACACACCGGACATGTTCCCGCACGAAAAATATCAATTAGATATATGTTGTAGTGAAAGCCATTTATCCTTCCTGCTTTTTCCTCGAAAGCTTCCGGCGTGGTCTGTTTTGCAGGTCTTCTGACTCTCTCCTGTTACCTTTGCCTTCCCGTCTTTTTGGACAGTGGCTTTTGTGGTGGTAACCTTTTGTTTGGAGATTACAGCAGCGGGACTGTTCGGGATTTTCACCCGATTCCCTTTTAATCCTATTGCCCGAAAAGGCAAATCGGAACAAAACGCTGCAAAAGTACGCTTATTTTTTGAAAAGGGACCAGTTATGATGAATTTTCTGTTTTAATAATCATAAAAAATAACTGGTGAAATTCGAAACATCTTGTGCAGGTGCTTTCTGAGCATTGCATGGGCAGAGAAATTTGTTTCAAATATTCTCGGACAGAATCCACAAGATGGACAGAGTCTTTGCATTCCCTGGGAGGATGGATATAAAGAGGCTTATAGGGACAGTTAGTGGCTATGAAATCTGCATCATTTATTTGAAATCTGCATCATTTTGCTGTAAAATGATGCAGATTAATTTAAAATGATGCAAATAACAAATGGAAAAACAGTAGATTTGCGATACTAAAGTAAGAACAAGGATGCATATATTTGATTACAAGGAAGCTCCAAAGCATCTATTGACGCCCGATATAGTCAATATGCTATCGTCATTGCACGAGTTCAGGGGAAAGCAGGAGTTATATATTGAGGCGGAATCGGATGTTCTGACCGCATTGTTGGATATTGCCAAAATACAGAGTATAAAAGCATCCAACAAGATTGAGGGTATATATACATCTGATGAACGGTTGGAAGCATTAGTAATGGAGAGGTCCGAACCCCGTAACCGTTCGGAAGAGGAGATCGCAGGATATAGGGAAGTGCTGGCAACCGTACATGACAGTTATGAGTATATTCCTGTTCGTCCTAACAACATCCTGCAACTGCATCGTGACTTATACAGTTTCAGCAGTATCTATACAGGCGGAAAATTCAAGAACACGGACAATGTGATAGCAGAATCGGGAAAAGACGGCAGCCAAAGAGTGCGGTTTGCTCCTGTCCCCGCTTTTCAGACGGCAGAGGCGATGGATATGCTGTGTTCTGAATTTAACTCCGCCATGGAACGCTCCGAATACGACCATCTGTTGTTAATTTCTATGTTTGTTCTCGATTTCCTGTGTATTCACCCGTTCATTGACGGAAATGGGCGCATGAGCCGGTTGCTCACACTACTGTTGCTTTATCGGAGTGGGTATATTGTAGGAAAATATGTGAGTATGGAAATGCCCATTGAAGAGACGAAAGAAACCTATTATGAGGCATTGCAGAACAGCTCTGTAGGCTGGCATGATAACACAAGTGACTATGCTTCATTTGTCAGATACTATTTGGGTGTAGTCTTGAAAGGTTATAATGAGTTCCAAGACCGTATAGAACACTTGAAATATCGTAAACTTTCCAAAACAGACAGAGTAAAAGCTGTATTTGATAAGAGGCTCGGCATCATAAGGAAGTCCGATATAGCTTCCTTTTGCCCTGATATAAGCGAAACTACTATAGAACGTACATTGAAGGAGTTACTTGAAAGCGGATTTGTCGATAAAGTTGGGAAAGGCAGGGCAACCGGTTATGTAAAGAGATGATTTCTTTCGTCGGCCGCTTGTTTTCTTTGCCGTCTGCCTTGTCCGAGTACAGAATTGAAAGGGGAGAGGCTTTCGGGCTGATCCTCTCCTTTTGAGGTAGAGCAACACCTTGAATTTCTCTACTTTTATGTGCGTATAAATTAAATGGCAAATTTAGCCGTTGTATGAGCGTTTGCTTTTTTGTGCAAAACTATGACAGTCAACGCTATCTTTGGTCAGCTTGGATCGCTTTGCCAGTTTCGCATCACCTATGCTTTTCGGTAACAGACAGGTTGGCTGTTTGCTAACTGAACATTTGCAATAATCTTCGTTTTTTTCGTTTTGCTTAATTGATAAAATATATAATGTATTAGTCGTTTGAGTTTTGTTGTCTGCTCGTTTATGTCGTTTGCTTTACTTCTTCATTTTCCAAAGTCGTCACAAATCGTTTCTTCTCAGATACTAAGTGTTCTTGCCTGAGAAAAGTAAGTGTCCGTCCGGCAGGAGGACAGCAAAAATACCTAATATAGTGCATTCCTATGGAATGCGCTTGCCGGCGTTTGTTTATCCCTGTTACAAAATAGATAATGCCTACGGCATTTTGTTAAAGGCTGCATGAATTTATTTTCTGTAGTTGCTTGGCGGTGGCTTCTCCCTTAAGTTTATTTTTGTATTTTTGTGGAAGAAAAAGGAAGGAAATATGTCTGTTATTTTAATTACGGGAGGGCAACGGTCCGGCAAGAGCAGCTATGCGGAGCGTTTGGCGTTGCAGATGTCCGAACATCCTGTCTATTTGGCTACGGCTCGTGTGTGGGACGAGGAGTTTGAGAAGCGGATAGCCCGCCATAGGGAGTCTCGTGGTTCGCAGTGGGTCAATATGGAAGAGGATAAGGCACTGAGCCGTCATGATTTTTCGGGCAAAGTGGTGCTCGTGGATTGTGTGACGCTTTGGTGTACAAATTTTTTCTTTGATTTGGATTCTGATACCCATGCGGCGTTGTCGGCTTTGAAAAAGGAGTTCGATAAATTGCAGGGTCAAGATGCGAAGTTTATCTTTGTAACCAATGAAATTGGTTTTTGTGGAGTCTCGGAGAATTTGCTTCAACGGAAATTCACCGACCTTCAAGGTTGGATGAACCAATACATTGCGGAACGTGCTGAGCGGGTGGTGCTCATGGTGTCTGGCATAGCCGTCCCTATAAAAGATGAAACGAAGGATGTGGAATCTTCCCGTTCTGACGAGATGAGCAGTATGGACTATATTTAAAAGTTACGATATGGGCTTTGAAGTAAGAAAACAGAATAAAATGTTTGAACAGGATAGGAATGAAAGGATAGAAGATATGTTTGACATCCTTTCTTGGGACAAAGAGGCGAAAGTGAAAGAAAATGAGTTCTCTGAGGCTTTTCGTGAATATGTCTCTGCCAATGGCATCGACGGAGATGAAGAAGAGATGAAAAGGTTGGAGGCGGATTTTCGGAAACAATATGAAGCTGAAAACGGCAAGGTTTTCTACAAATAGACAATCCCTACGGGATGAGCAGCAGATTACCCATCCATTCGTCCATCCATCCCCTCCATCCAATCAACCCAATCAACCCGTCAATCAATCAATCCTACAGAATGCCAGCCCCACCTTCCGCCGTCTTTCTGCAAATAGATAATCCCTACGGGATAAGCTCAAATCACATCCAACCGTTCATCCATCCCCTCCATCCAATCAATCCTGTATAATCCTGTCCATCCTGTCTGAATCTCCAACCCAATCAATCCAATCAATCCAATCAATTAAATCAATCCTGTATATCCTGTCCATCCTGTCTGAATAAACAATCCCATCATCTTATTCCTCTGTCTTCCCTCGATAGGAGAAAGGGGAATGACCCGAACGACGTTTGAAAAATTTACCGAATGAGGACTGGTCAGAGAAATGAAGCAATGCCGCTATTTCCTGAATGGAAAGTTTGGATTGGACAAGCAGCATTCTGGAGTCACTGTAAAGCATCTCGAAAATGAATTCGGAGACGCTTTGCCCTGTTATCTGTTTCACAATCAATGTTAGATAATGGGCTGTGATATTCAGCTTTTTTGCATAAAAGTTCACGGAATGTTCTTGCCTATAGTTCGTTGTCAATAATTCTATAAATGATTTGGTGAGTTTCTCGTATCGGCTCAGTCCTACGTCTTTGGCTAGATTTTGCAAATTATGTTCAATCAAGTTGCTCATATCCAAGAAAAAAGCGATTACCGAACTTAGAATCATCTGTTTATAGTAGTAATGTTCCTCATTGTCAAGGGAACGGTTAATCTCATCTACCCTCATCTTTAATAATTCGGCATCCTTTTCCTCTATCTTTATGACGGGAGAACTGTACAGCCTGACTCCATATTTTGTGCGTACGTAAATCATTTCTGTCGGATCCATCTCTTCCATGAGTGTCTTGCTAACAAACAGACAGATGCAGGAGAAGTCGTCGCTGCAATTTTCTATCTGAAACAGATGCAACACAGACAATAATGCGATAGAGTTGCGCTCTATCGGGTATTTTCTGAAGTTTGCGCATAGGGATGCATT